>Ga0105046_10002326_pt1 | contig 29978 bp, 23 predicted proteins | sample MAT03_FD_78385 | JGI IMG/M metagenome (GOLD analysis project Ga0105046, IMG submission 78385) | Freshwater microbial communities from Lake Fryxell liftoff mats and glacier meltwater in Antarctica - MAT-03 (megahit assembly) | ecosystem: Environmental > Aquatic > Freshwater > Ice > Liftoff...
GCCACGCGGTGTGGAAGCTGCGGTGGCGGGTGCGCTGATCGGGAGGATCGAAGGCGTCGTAGCGCCGACCCAGCGCCGTCTGATCGACTCTGAAGCGCTGCACCACATCGGCCAGTTCGCTGCCCCGCGCCGCAACCATCGGCGCCAGCACGGGCACCGACGCCAGCGGATCGGATGGGAACGGAGCACTGGCGGCGCGAGCCTGAGCACTTCCAATAACGGGAAGCAGCGCACTTGCCGCCAACAGCAACGCCGCAGTGACGGGTGGACGGCAGCCGGGATGCTCGATGGTCATCTGATTCAGAGAGGGCTCCACAGCGGGAGACGGGTCAGGTGTCGGCAACCGCGCCGTCGCCGCCGAATGGTCGTTGACTGATCGCAAGCGGCTGACGGACGTCGCGTTACATATCCGGCGTCAGCATCAGGTGCGCCTTCGGCGTTCCCGGATACATCAACCACGCGCCCTTGCCTGGTTGACTCGGCAGCCCGCTGGTCGCGGTCGTCGCGTTTGGCATGTAGAGAACGAACAGCGGCCTGGATTTTGGCGCACTGTTCGACACCGGATCGAAATCACCCTTGGGACCTGTGAGCGAATACAGTGCTGCCGGCACCGACGGCATTCTCAGCTTGCCGCGTTTTACCTCAGCGAATCGCACCGTGTCGATCTGCGTCCCGCTCGTCCCCGCGGCGCGCAGCGCACGGCCGCGCGCCATGAACGGCTCCATCGAGGTGGCGTAGCAGGCGACGTGAAACTGGTCGTCTGTCGGATCGTCGGCCAGGCACTGCATGCCGTTCCGCGCCGGCCGCAAAACCTCGAGCTTCCCCGCCGCGCGATACCCCATCACACCGGCACCGTCGCGCATGGCGGAGGGGAGCGGGAGCACGGCAGCGGAAATCTGTTGAGACTCCGGCGACGCCGTGGTTTGTGCGCCAGCAAGTGAGGCGCTGACGGCGGTCAGCAGAGCGAGAGCGTTGAGGCGCATCGGGCGAACTCCGGGGAGGGTGGGAAACCAGCGAGTGCCAGTCGGCTGCAGCGCGATCTCACAGCGCCGCGCATCTGTCACGAGTACACGAAGGTGTCTGCTCCCCAATTCTACGCAACAGCAGGAGCGACGTCCCGGGCGGGTCCAAGCGGCACAACCTGCGGGCGCCCAGTCGCGGCGCTATTCTTTCCCGATCCGCAGCCTCTGACCAGCTCACGAAGCGCCACCCTTCGCCGACGACCGTATGCGCCGCCCGACTGGACCACTCTCCCGCGCCATCCTGCTCGCCCTTGGGCTGAGCGCCGTTGCCAGCGCGACGACAGACGCCCAGACGCGGCCCGCACTCACCGCCGCCGATTACGATCGCGCCTCGCGGCTCCTCGGCGCCAAGGTCAACCCGCTGGTGGTCGGAGGATCCGCGCCCAACGTGACCTGGCTTGCTGACGGCAGGTTCTTTTACCGCAGCGCGCGCCCCGCCGGCACGGAGTTTGTCCTGATCGATCCGCGTGCAAAGTCCCGGGCGCCGCTCTTCGATCATGCGAAGGTGGCCAGCGCACTGGGGATCGCCAGCGGCAGCGCGCTCACCGCCACTGCCCTGCCCTTCACGAGCGTCGAGTTGAGCGGCGATCGGCGCAGCGTGACGATGAGCGTGGCAGGAAAGCGCTACACCTGCGACGTCAGCGGGAGCGCCTGCAGCGCCGCGACCGCGACGACCGCCACATCAACGACCGGACGTGGCGGCGTCAGCGCGACCTCTCCCGATGGAAAGCGGTTCGCCTTCATTCGCAACTGGAACCTGTGGATCCGCGATGTGGCAACCGGCGCGGAGACGCAGTTGACCACCGATGGCGCCAGGAACTTCGGGTATGCGACCGACAACGCCGGGTGGACGTCGAGCGACCGCGCCATTCTGCTCTGGTCACCGGATTCGAGAAAAATCGCCACCCAGCAGCAGGACGAACGGAACGTCGGCGACATGTTCCTCGTGCAAACGCGGGTCGGGCATCCAACGCTGAAGGCGTGGAAGTACCCGCTCCCCGGCGACAGTGTGGTCGCGATGGTCCATCGGGTGGTGATCGATGTCGATTCACGCACCGTCGTGCGACTGAAGATGGCGCCGGACTTCCACCGCGCGACACTCGGCGATGACATCTCGATGAACGACTACGTATTCAGCCCCGACGGCCTGCAGCTCGCGCTGGCGTCGACGTCGCGTGATCACAAGCAGACGATCGTGCGACTGGCGGACACGCAGTCGGGCGATGTGCGCACCGTGTTCGAGGAAATCGTACCGACGCACTTCGAGTCGATCACCGGCTGGCGCGTGCTGTGGGCATCGAAGGAAATCATCTGGAACTCCCAGCGGGACGATTGGAGCCAGCTGTACCTCTACGACCTGACCACCGGCCTGCTCAAGAACAAGATCACGACCGGTGAAGGTCCGGTCAGCGCGATCGCGCGCGTGGATGAGAAGTCGCGCACGATCTGGTACGCCGCACAGGGGCGCGAGAAGGGGCAGGATCCCTATCTGCAGCACTTCTATCGTACCACGCTCGATGGACGCAACGTGGTGAGTCTGACACCCGACGATGGCGAACATCGCCTGCAGGTATCGCCTGACGGAAAGTGGCTCGTCGATACCTGGTCACGAAATGATCAGCCGCCACAGACAGCCTTGCGCGACGATGCCGGCCGTCTGGTGATGACGCTTGAAACCGCAGACATCACCAGGCTGCTGGCCGTTGGCTGGAAGCCGCCGATTCTGTTCAGTGTGAAAGCGGCAGATGGCACCACGGACATCTACGGCCAGCTCTTTCGCCCGACGAACTTCGACTCGACCAAACGATACCCGATCGTCAACGTCGCCTATCCTGGCCCGCAGTCGGGCAGCGTCGGGAACCGCGGATTTGGCGCGGCGCACGGCGACAAGGAAGCGCTGGCCGAGCTGGGGTTCGTGGTGGTGAGCATCGACGGTCGTGGCAGTGGACCGGGGCGGTCGAAGAGCTTCCACGATGCGTATTACGGCGCCATGGGCCGCGACAATACGCTTCCCGATCAGGTGGCGGGCATGCAGAACCTGGCGAAGCGTTACCCGTGGATCGACATCGACCGGGCGGCGATGTGGGGCCACTCCGGTGGCGGCTTCATCACCGCCGGCGCCATGTTTCGGTACCCGGATTTCTTCAAGGTTGGCATCGCCGAATCGGGTAATCACGACCAGCGCAACTACGAGGATGACTGGGGTGAACGGTATCAGGGCCTGCTCGTCCGTGGCCCGAACGGCAGCGACAACTACGACGTCGAAGCCAACCAGACGCTGGCGAAGCACCTGAAGGGGAAGCTGCTCCTGGCCCATGGGACGATGGACGACAACGTTCCGCCGGACAACACGCTGCTGGTGGTCGATGCGTTGATTCGCGCCAACAAGGACTTCGATCTGCTGATGATCCCGAACGCCACGCACGGTTTCGGCAGCGCGTCGAACTACATGATGCGCCGTCGCTGGGACTACTTCGTCCGTTGGCTGCTGGATGCAGACCCGCCAGCCAACTACATCATCCGGTAGACGTCGCACCATGATCCCGAATACAGCGAGGGGGCAGCGCAATCCGCGGTGCCCCCTCGCTGCTTCGTTCCACGATATCCGAAGTCACATCACGGGGCAGTGCCGCTCCGCACCGGCAGGTTGCGCTGCGACCAGTCCTGATACGAGCCGTCATACAATCGCGTGGTGTAGCCGAGATACCGCGCCACGAAGTACGTCGCGCTTCCGCGGTATCCTACCCAGCAGTACGTGACCACGTCCTTCCCATCGCCGACGCGCTCTGAGTAGAGCTGCTGGAGTTCGGCGACACTGCGCAGCACGGTGGCGCTGGAGTCGCGAAAGAGTTGCTCCCACTGCAGCTGCCGCGCTCCCGCCAGATGCCCCACACTGGGCATTCCGCTCCGCCCGCCGGTGCCGAGATACTCCTCATCGGTTCGGGTATCGATCAATGCCAGTCCGGGACGCTTCGTGCGCTCGGTGATCCAGTCGGCGCTCGCGACCAGCTCTTCGCGCGGTCGCGGCATGAACGACGACACGCCGGGGCGAACGGCCTCCGTCGTGACGGCGCGACCCTCGGCCTTCCACTGCGTCATCCCGCCATCGAGGAACGACATGCGGTCGTGCCCCAGGTAGTCGAGGGTGAAGAGGAATCGCGTCGCCATCGGCGATTCGACACCGTAGACGACGACATGGCTGCGATTCGAAATGCCCAGTCGTTCCATCACCGCCTTCAAGTGCTCCACTGACGGCAACTCAGTGCTCACCAGACCGCGCTTCATCACGAAGTCGCGGTACCAGACGGAACGCGAACCGGGAATGTGGTCCTTGCGGTACGCCGAGTCATCGACGACGTGAATCAGCACCAGATTCGGGTCGCGCCGGTGATCGGCGAGCCAGTCGGTGGAAACGACGAAGGCGGCGTTGACCGTCGGTCGGCTCTGTGCGGGGAGCGACGCGAAAGGTGTGATCAGTGTAACGGCGGCAGTGATAAGGGTGCCTGTGGCACGCATAGGGGTCGGGTCAGGGGAATAGGTCTGTGATGAAGGATAGGCGGCGTGCCAACGCCCTGCCCGAACCAGCCAGGGACACCAGCAGCCGGGAGGGCTTGCTCAACCGCTGCCCGCAGCTTCGATTGGTCGCGTCTGCCCACGCCGCATTCCCACGAAAGAGGCCTCACATGCTTGCCAGCACGATGATGGATTTCCAGCTCACCATTCCATCGATCCTCGAGCGAGCGGTTCGGCTGCATCCGGATCAGGAGCTCGTCTCGGTGCTCGCCGTGGGGGTCGATCCGGAGACGAAGGCTCCCATTCCGGGCGTTCATCGCACCACCTATGGCAAGACGTATCCGCGCGTGATGCAGCTGTGCAATGCGCTGGTGGCCGCCGGCGTTCAGTCGGGCGACCGGGTCGCCACGATGGCGCTCAACAGCTATCGACACTACGAGCTGTACTTCGCGGCGCCCTCGATTGGCGCCGTCTGTCACATGGTCAACATTCGGCTGCCTCTGGAGCAGATTGCGTACATCCTCAATCACGCCGAGGATCGCATTCTCTTCATCGAGAACGTCTTTGCCGGGATGATCCCGTTGATCCGCCAACATGCACCGAACGTTGCGACGATCGTCGTCCTCGGTCCGGTGCCGGGCGGGCTTCCGGCGGGGGTGATAGACTACGAGACGTTCATCAGCGGGCAGCCAACCACGTTCACGTATCCCGAAATCGACGAACGTCAGGCGAGCGGAATGTGCTATACCAGCGGGACCACCGGCGATCCGAAAGGCGTCGTGTACAGTCACCGCGCCATCACGCTGCACTCCCTCGCCAGCACGAGCGCCGACCTGCTTGGTGTGAACTCACGCGATGTGATCATGCCGATTGTGCCGATGTTTCACGTCAACGCGTGGGGATACCCTTACACCTGCACGATGGTCGGGGCGAAGCTGGTGTTCATGAGCGTCTTCACGGACGCCAGGACGGTGGCGCGTTTCCTCGCAGAGGAAGGGGCCACTGTGTGCGCCGGGGTTCCCACGATCTTTCTCGGACTGCTCGACGAACTCGATCGGGCGAAGGCGGCGGGCACACCGCACGCGTTCCCCACGCTCAAGTCGCTCGTCATCGGTGGCAGCGCGACCCCGCGCGCCCTGATCGCGGGCTTCGGCGATCGCCACGGCATTCACGTCACGCCTGCGTGGGGTATGACGGAGACCACTCCGCTTGGCACCGCGAATTCGGTGAGGCAGGGAGACTTCAGCGACGACCTGTCTGCGAAGTACGATCGCATGACCTACAGCGGCAAGATGTCCCCGCTGGTTGAACTGAAGATCGAGGATGACAGCGGGCGCGAACTCGCGTGGGGCACCGGTGAGTCCGGGCAGCTGTGGGTTCGTGGACCGTGGATCACCGGGAGCTACTACAAGAACCCGGAAGCAACGGCAGCGACGCAGCGCGACGGTTGGTTCAACACCGGCGATATCGCCACCATCGACACCGATGGCACCATGATGATTCAGGATCGCGCCAAGGATCTGATCAAGTCCGGTGGAGAATGGATCAGCAGCGTGGATCTGGAGAATGAACTGATGGGGCACCCGGCGGTCCGCGAGGCGGCAGTGATCGCGGTCGCGCACCCCAAGTGGGACGAACGGCCGCTGGGCGTGATCGTGCTCCGTGATCCGGCCGTCACCGTGACGAAGGAAGAGCTGGACCGGTACCTTCTCGAACGTGCGGTCGCGAAGTGGCAACTCCCCGACGCGTACGAATTCGTCGAGGAAATTCCGAAGACCACCGTTGGCAAGTTTCTGAAGCGTGCGCTTCGCGAGCGCTTCAAGGACTACAAGCTGCCAGCCTGACGGCGGCGTCACTGCAGCGCAGCGCCGCCCCTACATCATAGGCCGCGCTGCGGTCCAGCCACCGCGCGTGAAGTCCGGAAACTGCACCGGCATGCTCCCCTTGGCGACCGAGAGTTCGCTCAGTGGCCCCGGTGCACTCCACGCCGCGGCATCGTACACGTCCATGTCCGGCGTGAGCCCTTCGCGCATGGTCTGGATCAGGCGATAAACCATCACGTAGTCCATACCGCCGTGCCCACCCGCGCGTGCCTTTTCGCCCAGTTTGCGCCACAGCGGATGCTCATAGGTGGATTTGTAGCCATCGATCGGCGCCCATCGATGCGCTGCGCCTTCACCTTCGATATAGACGCGAGCCGGATAGTCCTCGAAGATCCCCTTCGTTCCCTGCACGGAGTTGATGCGAGAGTACGGGCGCGGGCTGGATACATCGTGCTCCAGTCGAATCGTGCGCCCCTTGGCCGTCTTGATCAATGACAGATTGAGATCACCAGTGACGTACGTTTCGCTCCACTTCGGTGAATCCTTCGGTTCGTGGTCGGCGCGCCATTTGGTGAGCCCCATCTCTGGTGTGCTCATCGCCACGAGATAGTCAAAGCGGTCGCCACGATTGATGTTCATGAACGCCGCCACGGGTCCGAGCCCATGGGTGGGATAGAGGTTGCTGTTGCGCAACGTGTGATGCGCACGACGCCAGAGCCCCTCATCGCGATTTTCGAACAGCAGCTCACGCAGATCGTGATTGTACGCGGCACCGCCGTGCTTGATCTCACCGAACACACCGGCCCGCACCATGTTCAGCACCAGCAGCTCATTGTACCCGTAGCTGCAATTCTCCATCATGATGCAGTGCTTCCGACTGCGCTCCGACATGTCCACCAGCTTCCAGCAATCCTCGATGGTATAGGCAGCTGGGACCTCCGTCGCCGCATGCTTCCCTGCCTTCATCGCGGCCAGACAGACGGGGACGTGCCACTGCCACGGCGTCGCGGTGTAGACGAGATCGATGTCATCACGGAGCACGAGCTGTTCATACGCGCGATCGCTGTCGCTGAAACGCGCCGGCTCATAGGTGTGGCCAGCGTCGCGCATCTGTTTGATCGCCATGTCGATCTTGCCAGGCACGGTATCGCACAGAGCGGTGATCTTCACGTTCTCAACCCCGAGCAATTCGCGCAACACGGAGCGCCCACGGATCCCCGTTCCGACGATGGCCACGCGGACTGCGGCATAGCACGAAAACGGTACGCCCAACATCGTGGCAGCCCGCTGTTCCGGCTGCGGAAGCGCAATCGGCGTCAGCGATGCGGGCGCGTATTCGGCCTGCGCACTGGTCGGCAGCCCCAAAGCCAGACCGGCGCCAGCCAGCGCCGCACCTTTGAGCAGATCACGACGCGAAGAATCCTTCAGAGGTTCGGACATACAGGCCCCGCAAAGGTGAAACGGCTCAGGCGGCGGTCTCACGATCCGACCACTGCAACACACCAGATCCAGCACCGGTGTGGAAGAACATCGCGCCGGGAGCGGCGTTCGGAAACTGGTCCCGATATCGGCGTTCCCATTCGACCAGAAACGCATCCACCCGATCACGCTCCACGAGTGCCCAGACGCTCCCTCCAAACCCGGCGCCGAAGGCCGACGCCGCAGGAGCACCGAGCGTTCTGGCGAGGTTCACCAACCCCGTCGTTTCGTGAGTCTGGTTGCCCAGTCCGCGTTCGGCCGCCGCCTGCGATCGCGCGGCGGCATCGCCAAGCGCGCTCCAATCGCCGCACTGCATCGCCGCTGCCGCCGCCGGAATCAGCGTGTACGTCTCGAGCAGGAACTGGTCGAGTCGCGCCATTAGCGCCGTCGCGGAGAACTCCGCGGTTGATGCGGTTTGTGTCAGCTCACGCAGCGCCGCTGGCGCGCTGGGTGCACTCCCGGCCGCCGCACCGAGTGACAGATCACTGCGACCGCTCTGCTCGTTCCACGCGGAGAGCAGATGCCGCACCATCAGCGATACGTGATTGTACCGTTCACGTGCTCCCGCCGCCTTCTCCGCCACGACGCCGGACGACGCCACGGCGAAGCAGTGCGTCAGCGGCAGTGCGTAGCTGCCCACGTGGTGCACGGGCATCCATCGGTAGTCCACGATCGTGCCGGCATGTGCGCACACGATCGCGGTGTGATCCTGGCAGCCGCCCAGCGTGCCGACGCCAACATCTCCGGCGAACTCATGAAACGAGAAGCCGTTCTCCATCGCGCCGAGGTAGCCGGCGAGATCGGTGGCGGTTGGCACGACGCGACTCCAACGCGGCGATCGCGACAGCTCGTTCACCGCGGCAAGCGCCGTGAACACCGCAGTCACCAGCGCCGACGATGAGCTCAAGCCGGCTGCCTGCGGGAGGTCGCTGCTGAAGGCGATATCGACGCCGCAGGTTGCTTCAGGGAAGTTCTGCGCCACTCGGCGGGCCACGGTCGTCACGTAGTTCGACCAATCGCCGTCGGGAGCAGCGGCATCGGTGCGCAGCACGGAACGACAGGCGCGTCCAGAAAGCGCGTCGAACACGTGTACTTCGCCATCGCTCCGCGGCGCGACCCGCACACAAAATCCGCGCTCCACCGCCGCCAGCAGCGACCGGCCGCCAGCGTAATCCGTATGCTTGCCGAAGACTTCGATCCGCCCGGGCACCCACACCGACACTCTCTCACCGGCGACGCTCTTGACACCATCCAACGCCGCGTCGCTGAGGGCGAACGCCTCCGACTGGCTGGTCGCGAGAGAGTCACGAATCCCCCGAATGTGGAGCGCTGCCGCGAACCGATCCGAGCGCCGCCCCACTACAGGTATACCGGTCGATCGCGCAACACTCGCGAGACGCTCTCGATGTCGCCGCGCGAAGACAGGTCGAGCACACCGTCGTCGCTGTGCACCACGGTGAAAGGTTCGCCGAACTCGCTGATCGCAATGCGCACCGCGTCCACCAGCTCCCGTTCGCCGCGTGCACTCGGCGTGACCCGACGACAGGCGTCGAAGATGGTGGGTGTGAATGACCAGAGATTCATGCTGACGAGGGAATGCGCCACCAACGCGACGTACGTCGCCTCGTCGGGCTTCTCGATCACCGTCGCGAGCCGCCCATCGGCGCCAACCTGCAACAACGCAAACTGCCGAACGCGCTCACGCGGAATGTTGCCCTTCGCCACCAGCCCGTCGATGGCAAAGCCAACGACCCCAGCTGTTCCGATTGCGGCCAGATTCCGGCAGGCCGCGATGGGGTAGAAGTTGTCTCCATTGAGCACGAGAATCGTGTCACCGCCAGCGAAAGGTTCGACGGCCGCCACTGCTCCCGCCGTACCATCCGGTGATTCCTGCACGGCAAAGTGAACCCGGACACGATGCGTGACGAGATCGCGGTAGTACGTGCGAACCGACTCGTGTTCCGGGCCGAGTACAAGGCACACATCGGTCAAGCCACCATCGGCGAGGCCGCTGAGCAGATGATCCATGAACGGTCTGCCGATCGGAATCATCGCCTTCATACCAGCATCGGCGACCGCCACTTGCGCCGCGCTCAACTCAGCCGCCGCATCGGCCTGGCGCATTCGCGTGCCGAGCCCTCGTGCGAGGATGACTGCCTTGGTCGTGGCTGTCATTTACGACGCCTTGGTGTTCCCATGCCCGGACGACGAGCGCCAGATGCGCGGCAGCAGCACGGCCAACCCTGCGCCGCTTGCCAGCAGCGCCGCCAGCAGGACCATGCCCTGTGCGTTGTTGCCGTACAGGAAGCTGCCAGCGCCGAACAACGCCGAGTAGACGAAGGTGCAGCCGAGCAGCCACCCCAGCATCGCCATCGGCAACGAATCGTCGCTGGCCGGGAGTCCGGTGCGATCGCGCACCTTCTTCCACCCCGGTCCGGCCGGCCGCACCAGGGCGTAGAATGACTCCAGCTTGCTGGCATCGGTGCCCGGCCCGAAGTAGGCCACCGACACCCAGACGACGGTCGTGATGGCCACACCGATGATCAGCGAAATGTGAGACGGGATACTGGCTCCCATTTTCGTCGCGATGAAGAAGCCCGCGGCGACAAGGAACGAAGTCACCATCGCCGCGATCTCGCACCACGCGCTCACGCGCCACCAGAACCAGCGCAGCAGGTACAGCAGTCCGGTGCCGGCACCGATCGACATCAGCAGTTCGAACGACTGACGCGCCGAATCCAGCACAAATGTCAGCAGGGCGGCGAACAACATCAGCAGCGCCGTGATCAACCGTCCAATCATCACGTAGTGCTTCTCGCTGCGTCCCGGGCTCCCGAATCGGCGGTACACATCGTTCACGAGATACGAAGTGCCCCAATTCAGGTGGGTGGAGATGGTGGACACGTACGCCGCCAGCATCCCGGCGATCATCAGCCCCATGAAGCCTTCCGGCAGGAACTTCAGCATCGCCGGATAGGCCATGTCGTCACCGAGCAGCTTCGGATCGACGTAGGGGAAGGTGCGGGCAATGTCGGACACCTCCGGAAACACCAGCATCGAGCAGAGTGCCACGATGATCCACGGCCACGGCCGGAGCGCGTAGTGCGCGAAGTTGAAGAACAGTGTGCCAGCCAGCGCATCGTTCTCGCTCTTGGACGCCAGCATCCGCTGCGCGATGTAGCTGCCACCGCCGGGCTCCGCGCCGGGATACCAGACCGACCACCACTGGACGGTGAGCGGAATGATCAGCACCGAAAGCGTGAGACTCCAATCGCTGAAATCGGGGAGAAGGTGCAGCGTCTGGGCGGGGATCCTGGCCATCAACCCCGCCAGACCACCAACCTCCGGCTGCTGGAGGGAGAAGTAGGCGGCCGCAAACGCGCCACTCATCGCGATGCCAAACTGAATGAAGTCCGTGACCAGCACGCCCCACAGCCCCGACGTGGCCGCGAAGGCGATGTTCAGCACGGCGCAGACGGACAGCGTCTGCCACATCGGCCAGCCCAGCATGACGTTCGCAATCTTGGCGGCGGCCAGGTTCACACTCGCCATGATGACGAGGTTGAAGAACAGGCCGAGATACACACCGCGGAACCCGCGGACGAATGTCGCCGCGTTCCCCGAATACCGGATCTCATAGAACTCGAGATCGGTGAGCACGTTCGATCGACGCCACAGTCTCGCATAGAAGAAGACAGTCATCATTCCGGTCAGCAGGAATGACCACCACGCCCAGTTGCTGGCGACACCCTGCTCGCGCACCAGGTTCGTGACGAGGTTTGGCGTATCGGTGGAGAAGGTCGTCGCGACCATCGAGACGCCGACCAGCCACCACGGCGCCGAACGCCCGGATGTGAAGAACTCGGCCGTACTGGATCCCGCCCGCTTCGCCAGCACGACGGCTGGCAGGAATGAGACGACGATCGAGACGAGGACGATGATCCAATCGAGGGAAGTCAGGGTCACGGAGCGGCGGGCGGAGAAGGCGGGTGGCGCAGATGAGGCGAGGCGGGGCCGCAGCCGTGAAAGGCTGATCCTGGTAGCTGCACATCGGAGGTCATCGAGGCCGAACGAGTCGGCCGCAGACCTCGGCAAACAAACGAGCGGACTGTGGCGTCGCTACCGTCTGAGCGCCGCGAGTTGATTGATTGACGCGCGCCAACAACGTTCCCGGGGCAACGTGTGCGTGTCCAACCGCAATTCAGTCGCGCGGCTGTTCCCACCGCCGGCCATAGCCCGTGACGACGGCGACACAGACGCCGAACGCCAACGCCCACGCATACGCGTTGTGTGCACCGATGGTCAGCGGTGACTGTGGCGGCATTCCGAACGCCGCCGCACCGCCGCTGGCGCTGGCGGCGAGGATGGTCGGGAGAAACCAGGGCAACAGAAAAGGCCAGGTGCACACGGTGAGATCGAGCAGATTGGCCCGCCGATACCCCGACAGCGCGAATCGCGCGCCGGTCTGTTTCGCGAACGGACCGACGGCGAGGATCGCCACAACACTGTGAGTGGTGATCAGCACCGCCGCACTCACCACGCCGACGATCCACCACTCCGCCGTCCGCGCATCGCGTGCCCTGCCCTCTGCCGCGCGCACGAGCCGCTCGAGCATATCGGTTGCCTGCAGCGTGCCAACCAGTGCCACGAGCAGAAGCGTAAAGACGCTGACGCCGATCGCGCGTTGAAAACCATCGACGATCACTCCCGTTGCGCCGAACGTTCCGGGCGCAACGTGCAGCAGTGCGGATGGCGTCACCAGTTGCAGCGCGAGCGCCAGCACACCGGCGCAAAGTACGCCGAAGAGCAACCCCTCAATCAGGTGTCGCTTCCGCAACAGCAGCAGAATCACAAGCGCTGGCGCGAGCAGCATGACGAGCGCACGTGGCTGGCTGTTCACCACCGGTGTCAGCGCCCCGACGCCCGACGCCGTCGCGCCATCAGCACCCATCAGGTACGACGCAACGATCGCCACCAGCCCGGCCGGCAGCACGTACCGAAGACGGCTGCGCACCGTGCCGCCGATATCCACACCCTGCGATCCACTGGAGGCGATCGTCGTGTCTGAGACAGGCGAGATCGAATCACCGAAGGTGGCGCCGCCGAGGATCGCGCCCATCAACACAGCCGGCACGGCGCCAGCGGTACCCCCTGCGGGATACAGCAGCGGCCCCGCGATCAGAATCGTTCCGAAGCTGGTTCCGGTGGCCGTCGACACGACGGCACAGACCACGAAGGCCGCTGCGACGTAGCCGCCACCGGTGAGATGTGCCTCGCGTGCCAGCCACGCCAGTGCCCCGATGAACCCGGAGGCGCTGAGTATCGCGCCGAGCACTCCGGCAAAGAACCAGGCGCAGAGCATTACCATCACCATTCGCTGGCTCATCCCGTCCAACATCGCATCGCAGTACCGGGTGCGATCCCTGGCGAGCAGCAGCCCCAGTATCAGCGCGCCGAGCAGAATGGGCCAGAACCCCTTCTCGTCGGGTGCTCCCGCCGCCGCGAGGGCGCCCACGCCTCCCAGGAAGGCGACGAAGGGCGCAACCGCGCCGAACGTCCCCCCGTGGAAGGTCAGTGGCACAGCGGATGAGGTGTCTGGTCGCAGAGTCATGTGGCCGAAGAAACTCGCTGCCTGCTATCGTTCGCGCCATGCCAGAAGACACGATCCCCCCAACTCACGCGGCGGACGATTCGTTCACGCTCTTCGATCTGCGCGTGGATGTGGTCGCGACCGACAGGCCCATGGTGTGCAACCATCGAGCCGGCGACTGGTTCGCCCTCGTCGGCGAGAACCTGCACTTCCCGCCCGGTCAGACCTTCCCGCTGTACCCGCTGGCCGCGCTTCTTCCGCTGTTGCCGGCAAAGCAGCGCGTCACGCACCCGAACGACTGGATGTCCACCGACGCCGAGATCGCGTGTCCCGATCCGCACTGCGGCGGACGCTTTCGTATCACGCGAACGAGCGTCTCGGTGTTCCACCACGCTGACGTGACGCGTGTTCCGCTCACTCAGCCGACAACCTCCCCGCCGCTCCCCGAATGACCGCGCTCCCGCACACGACACTCGCACCCGGCTATCTGATCCCCCGCCTGATCAAGGGTGGCTGGCAACTTGCGGGCGGGCATGGGGCTGTGAACTCGGAAAGCGCGATTGCCGACATGGTGGCGTTTGCCGACGCCGGCATGACGGCCTTCGACTGCGCCGATATCTACACGGGCGTCGAGGAACTGATCGGTGTATTCCTGCGCTACTGGCGCAACGAACGCGGCGCCGACGCCGCCACGATTCGCGTGCACACCAAGTGCGTTCCCGACCTCGACGCGCTCCCCACGTTGAAGCGCGCTGACATCGAGCGGATCATCGACCGGTCGCTCACGCGCCTCGGTGTCGAGCGGCTCGATCTCGTGCAGCTGCACTGGTGGGACTACGACACCCCGGGCGTGATCGACGCTGGCCTGCACCTGCGCGACCTGCAGCTGGCGGGAAAGATTCACCTCATCGGCGGCACCAACTTCGACACCACACACCTGGCCACGTTACTCGATGCCGGTGTGCCGATTGCATCGCATCAGGTGCAGGTGTCGGTGCTGGACGGTCGCGCGCTGCGAGCCATGTCCGACCTCTGTACGGCGCGCGGCGTCGGGTTGCTGACCTACGGCGCACTGGCAGGTGGTTTTCTCCACGAGCGGTGGCTCGGCGCACCTGAGCCATTCATGCCGCTCGACAATCGTTCGCTGGTCAAGTACAAACTGATCATCGACGACTTCGGCGGGTGGGAGCCGTTTCAGCAGCTGCTCGCCGTGCTGGATCGAACAGCGCATGCCCATCAGACGACGCTCGGCGCGATCGCGATTCGATACGTGCTCGATCAGCCAGCAGTGGCCGCGTGTATCGTGGGCGCCCGGTCAACCGCCCATCTCGCCGCAACGCTCGCCGCGCCAACGCTCACCCTCTCCGATCAGGAACGGGAGGCAGTGCGTGCACTCCATCGGGCGGCGCCTGGGCCGTTGGGCGATGTGTATTCACTGGAACGTGAGAAGGGTGGACGCCACGCTTCCGTCATGCGCTACAATCTGAACACGCACTGAAACCAACGCTTACGGAACCAGCGCCCTCGTCGTGCTCGAAATCAGATAGAACGCTTCCTGACGCGGCCGGAAGAAGCGGAAGCCGTCGGGAGTCAGATAGGCGTCGTCCTCCATCATGACGAACACCTTCTTCCCACCCCACTCCGGCACCGGCGTGGCGGTGTTGAGTTCGATCGAGATGTAGGAACCGAGTCGCAATCGGCTGTTGAGGGCGGTGGTGTCGCTGCGATTGGCGGCGCGAAAATCGATGCCCGCGCCGAGCCCGTGCCCCTGCGTGCCGATCGGATGCGAATAGACCATCGCCTCGATGCCGCGCTCCTTCATCTCGGCCATCGTCGCGCGAAAGACGCCGCCGCCGGTGAGCCCCGGGCGCGCGTGCCGGAGCATCACCGCATCCTGCAGCGTGTTGGTGTTGGCGAGCGCCTGCCGCAACCCCGCCGGCGCTTCCGTCTCTCCCGGCTTGAGCACGTACGCCATCTTCTGCCAGTCGGTGTCGAATCCCATGTAGCTGATGCCGAAGTCGATGTGGACGAGATCACCGGGCTCGATGACCGTGACCTCAGGCGCCACCGCGAGGAACCCGCGCGACGTCGCGACGTCGCCGTTGGCGCGCTGGACGCGCAGGTCCGGCTGGAACCAGGTCCGTACCCCCGCCGACCAGAGTGCGTCGTACAGGTGGCGGCGCACATCGCCGACAGTCGTGGTGCCCGGGGTGATCACAGACGGCGTGAGCGCCTGCTTGACGATCGCTTCGGTCACCGCGACCGCGCTGCGGTAGTGCTCCATCTCGTCGGGCAATCGTGTATCGAGATACTCCTCGATCAGATCCGATGCGCTGACGAATCTGGCTGTGCCATCAGCGCCGACGGCATCAGCAATGAACTGATAGGCGTCGTAGCCGAGTGATCGCGTCTGACCGCGACGTCCCTGGATCGCCAGACCGATCGTGGCAGGCTTCCAGGTGTCGTACAACGCGCGCAGCGTTGGGCCGGCGGGACGCGGCTCCGTCGTGGGCGCGTCGAAGAACCGCGCCAGGTTGTCCTCCGTGTAGCCGGTGATGGCAAACTTCTTCAGCCCCTGCGCTCCGCCGTCGATGAAGATGAAGAAGTCACGATTGCCGGTGTACGGCCGCGGAGGCGCGACGTACTGCGACAGCGGATCGTCGTGAAACTCCTCGTTGACCACGATCCACATGCCGATCTTGTGGCGGCGCATCATCGGGAGCAGCGAGGTGTGTCGCTGCACCAGCCACCGTTCGCGAATCGCGATCTGCTGCGACCAGGGCAACAGGGCGGCGCCAGTGCCGGCGCGTGCGGCGACCGGCAGCGGCGCGGCGGCGGGGGCGACCGATGCGCGCGCGCAGGCCGCGAGCTGCGTGACGGCGACCAGAGCGGTGAGCAGAGCGCGGTGCATTCGAGGAGTCGGCATTGAGAGGGCTGATGTGACGACAGAGGGAGCTGACGCGAAGATAGACTTGACGCAGGCCTCGGCCAATGCTGCGTCCTCGGCGGCACGGGCACATGACCGCAACATGCCCCAGCCGAAGCACCCGTCGCCGCCGACCGCGGACCTGGCGTCTACGGATTTATCCGTAGTTTATTCTCTGTCAACGTTTCCAGATCCACCTGTCGCACTGCGTCATGCACAAATCATCGCGTACATCCGTGAGTACGTTCGAACAGGGGATACTCCCCGGGCGTCGCGCCAACGGGCGGGAAGTGATCGAGGACCGGTCGAACGAATGGCGCTGGCCGCGCAAAGTACTCGTGCGACACGTGACGGCGCTGTGCGTGGCCGCACTTCTGGCGCCTATGGTCCACGCGCAAACAGCGATGGGTCGATTGGATGGCACCGTTCGCGCCGCCGGCACCGATGCTGCGATCCCCTACGCGGTCGTGAGTGTTGCGAGCCAGTCGCGGGAGCGATTCACCGGCGCTGATGGTCGTTTCTCGCTTCTTGCCTTGCCCGTGGGGACGTACACGGTGGTGATCAAGCGCCTCGGATTCGCACCATGGAACGGCTCGGTCGCCATCAGCGCCGACGCCTCCACCGCGCTGGCGGTGGTGCTGACGCCGATCGCGGCGCGTCTGCCCAAGGTCGATGTGATTGCGCTCGCGAACTGTGCGAATCCGGGGCTGCCCGATCCACGTCGGCAAGCCGATGTGTACGAACTCGTGACGCTGCTCCGAGAGAATGCCGATCGCTATCGAATCCTCGCGTCGCAGTACCCCTTCTCCTACCTGCAGACGCGGGCCCTCGGTGAGCTGAGCGACTCGGCATTCATCCTGCAGCGCATCGACACGACTCTCGTCACGAGTGCCTCGCCGGCGAGCTATCGCCCCGGTCAAGTCGTGACACGGGCGCGAGGCGCCGGTGGTCGAGGCGAGTACACGATGATCCTTCCCACGATTGTTGAACTCGCAGGCGATCCATTCATCCGCAATCACTGCTTTGGCTACGGCGGTGCGATCACTCAGCAGCATGAAACGTGGTACCGCATCAATGTGCGAGCCGCCGACCGACTCAAATCGCCGGACGTTCACGGTGCGTTCTTCCTCGATAGCGCGACGTCGCAGCTGCGACGAATGGAGCTGGAGCTGAGTCGGCCCGATCGCCTGCCACGAGAGTTGCGCGGCATAGATGGGGTGACCGCTGTCACAACCTTCGTGAGCATCGCTGATGGACTTTCTGTCATCGGATCCGTCTGCGCGGTGAATCGCCTGACGCAGCAGGGCGCGATCGCCAAACGCCCCACGCCATCAGAGCTGCAGCGCCTCATCGCGGTGCGATTCACGTCGCCGCCGCCAGACGTGCCGGCGGTTCGCACGCTCGAGCTGCCACCGTGGCAATCCGGGGCTCGCCTCCCGCGATCGGAAGTTGGGTGTATCGACTGAACGCACAACTCTTCCCCAGCGTTGGTGAGCGTTCTGCAAGAGTGAATTTCAGAGTCGACAGATGCGCCCGAAAGCGAATAGCTTCGCTCGATGTTACACCCCACCATCATTTGCAGCCGGTCGCGCACCGGTCGCTTTTGCTCCTCCACGCTGCTCGTCCTGCTTTGCCTCGCCCCGTTCGGCGAGGGGCGCGCTCAGGCGTCACCGCCACGTGCCCTTCGTGTCCGGACGGCGATCGTCCTCGACGGTCTCCTCACGGAGCCGGAGTGGGCGCGCGCCGACTCGATCACCGACTTCCGGCAGCGCGATCCGCAGGAAGGGGCGCCAGCCTCGGAACGCACCGTGGTTCGACTGCTGGCCACACCGGAGGGGTTGGCGATTGGCTGGTGGTGCTACGATCGCGCGGCGAACCGCATCGTGCGCTCGCAGCTCCGTCGCGACGCCGAGCTGCGATCCGACGACTACGTCTCATTGATGGTCGATGGCCTGCACGACAAGCGCAGCGCCTTCTACTTCCGGAGCAACGCCAACGGTGCGCTGTGGGACGGCGAGCATCTGAACTTCGAGCAGGGCAACGACGACTGGGATGGCGTCTGGGACGTGCGCTCCCACGTGAACGGCGAGGGATATCAGGTCGAAATGCTCATTCCATGGGCGACGCTGCGGTACCCCGCGGCCGACAGCCTGTTCGGAATGAACTTCCGGCGCTTCATGCCGCGCAAGAACGAAGAGGTGATGTGGCGCGCCTGGAAGCGCACCGAGGGGTTTCGCTTTCTCGAACGTGAGGGACTGGTGGCTGGCTTTGACAGTCTGCCGTCGCGCCCCAGGCTCGAACTGCGGCCGTACATGTTGGGCGAAGCGCGGGTGCCGGAGCGTCGCTACGACGTGAGCGGACGAGATTCGATCGTGGCACCCTCCGTTGGCGATGCCAACATCGGGCTCGATCTGAAGATCCCGATCACCAACACGCTCACCGCCGATCTCACCGTCAACCCGGACTTCGCGCAGGCCGAAGTCGATCGGCAGATCGTCAACCTGACGCGATTCCCGCTGTTCTTCCCCGAGCAGCGACCCTTCTTCACGGAAGGCGCGGGCATCTTTGACTTTGGACGGGTGCGCCAGACGCAGATGTTCTACTCCCGCCGCATCGGACTGGGTCGAGACGGTGTGCCGGTCAACATTCCGTTCGGCGTCCGGATGCAGGGCCGGGTTGGCGGCGATCAGATCGGCGTACTTGCGATGCGCACCGGCGGCGATGAAGATGCGAGCAACGCGGTGCTGCGCATCAAGCACGACGTGCTGGGTCGAGGCTATCTCGGCGCCATGGCGACCTACAGTGATCGTCCCTCTCGACCCGGGAGCGTGTCGGGAGGCGTTGACTTCAATCTGCCCTACATCATTCAGGGCGGGCAGAATCTGGTGCTGCTGGGCAATGCGGCGTGGAGTCAGGATTCAACCGGCGCCCCGGTTGGCGGTCACTATCGATTCATCGTGGACTATCCGAACGACAACGCCGACCTCACGATGCGGTTCGATCGGGTGGAAGCGGGATACAGCCCGGCGCTCGGCTTTGTCCAGCAGCGCGGCATCAATCGCTTCGGTGGCAGCACCACCCTCACGCCACGTCCGGCGAAGCGAAGCGCCATCCGCCGCTTCGAGTTCGACCTGCTGTCATACGACGTGGTGTGGGATCTGGACTGGCAGCTGAGCAACGCATCGCTCGAGGTGAAGCCGCTCGGGTTGCAGTTCCAGAGCGGCGACCGTGTGGAGATCAACCTGCAGCGTCAGTTCGATCGCCCCACCGAGGACTTCACCCTTTTCCCGGGGGCCACGGTCACCGCCGGCGGGTACTGGTGGAATCGCATCGAGGCGCAGTATTCAGGGGCCGAGGCGCGCGGGTTCCGTCTCAGTGTCACCGCCGCCACGGGGCAGTTTTACGACGGCCGGTCGTCCGAGGCGTCGGTCGGGATGCGGATCCGGAACTCGCCGCATCTGCTGGCCACGGTCGATCTGGTGCGCTCGATCGTCACCCTCTCGTCGGCGAGCTTCACCGCCAACACCGTGCGCCTCCGGACCGACTTCGCGATCAACGCCCGGCTCAACACCACCCTGTTCGCACAGTGGGACAATCAGTCGGAGCGGGCCAGCGTCAACGCCCGCGTGCGATGGACGGTGACGCCCGGCAGCGATCTGTTCGTGGTCTGGAACAGTGCCTGGCCCACCGGGCTGGAACGACCGATCGCGTGGACACGACCGATCCGCGGTGGATTAGTCGCGAAATACGTATATTTCTTCCGCAAGTAGAGCCTGTCGCGGACGGACGGCTACCAGTCCGTCGGGACGTAGTCCTTCAGGAACTGGCCCCACACGTGCTGCCCGCTGTTGATCCCGGCGATGATCGGATCCACAATGCGCGCCGCGCCGTCCACGATGTCGAGCGGCGGGTGAAACCGGTGCTCGGCCGTCTTCCGCGCCGCGATCTCCGCCGGATCCTCATCCGTCACCCAGCCGGTGTCCACGCTGTTCATGTGAATGCCATCGGTGAAATAATCGGCCGCCGACGTGCGCGTCATCATGTTCAGCGCCGCCTTCGCCATGTTCGTGTGCGGGTGTCGGGTGGTCTTGAAGCGACGATAAAACTGCCCCTCGACCGCGGACACGTTGATGATGTGCTTCTGGCGACCGGGGGTGCGCAGCATCAACGGCTTGAGTCGCGCATTGATCAGGAACGGTGCCACCGCGTTCACCAGCTGCACCTCGAGCAGCTCCACACTCGGCACTTCATCCATCTGCAAACGCCAGCTGTTGCGATCGCGGAGATCGACCTGCTGAAGATCCTGATCGAGGCGACCCACCGGGAACAACGCCTGTTGCGCTTCATGCTCCCCGGCGAGGAGCTTCACCTGCGATAGCTCCGCCGCGTGCGTCAGTCCGACGGCATCGCTCAGGTGAGGCAGCGGCGCCGACGCGGCCCCACTCCCGTCGGGCAGCATGTTATAGCCGCGGACTCCCTCGTAGGCGCCCAGCAGCCGACGACTCGTCTCGGGCATGGCGTGCAACGCCTGCGTCTCGATGTCCATCATGTGGTGATAGAAATCCGGCGGACGACGCACGGTCTGGCAGGCGTTGTTGACAATGAAATCGAGTCGGTCGCGCGTTGCCACGAGATGGCTGCAGAACGCTTCAACACTCGGCGTATGTCGCAAATCGAGCCCGAATATTTCAAGGCGATCACCCCACACCGCGAAGTCCGGCTCGGCCGCATACCTTGCCGCCGAATCACGGGGGAAGCGTGTGGTCACGATCAGCTGCGCACCGGCACGCAACAGCTTGATGCCCGCCTGATAGCCAATCTTCACGCGGCCACCCGTGAGCAGCGCCACCGTTCCCGTGAGATCCGCCGACTCGGTGCGCTTGGCGTAGTTGAACGTCGCGCAGCTGGGACACATCTGATCGTAGAAGTGATGCAACTCGGTGTAGTCGCGCTTGCAGACGTAGCAGTTCAACGTCTCCTGCGCGTGCAGCACCTCCGGCTCCTCGGCCACGGTCTCCTGCACGAAGTCCGCCGGAGCGAAGAGCCGAGGCGTGATGAAGACGTCCTCACGGCGCAGCCGTCGAATCCCCGTATCCTGCAACACTGATTCCGCACGTTGCGTGCGCTCGGCCTTCCGCTGATTCCGCGTCGCCTTCACCAGACGTCGACGCGCGAGCGCGTCGGGGCGCGAGACCTCACCGGCGGCGTGCAGCAGGCGCGTCCGATCGTCCGGCGATATGCTCGCCAGCAGCGCCCGATCGACAGCGATCGCCTCCAGCAGCGCCGCCGCGTCGCGTGCGCGCTCGCTCATTCCGACATCAGCACCCGGAGTACTCACTTGTTCAACACCACCAACCCGGCACGGGCGACCTGGGCGTCCTGCGCCGACGTCGCACCCGAGACGCCGATGCCACCGATCACGCGACCGTCGATCTCGATCGGGATGCCGCCTTCGATCGGGGCGATCCCCTCGAGTGCCATCGTGTGCGGGCGCCCTGCCGTGATCGTCGAATCCATGCTGCGGGTGGTGCGACGAAAGCGGGCCGCGGTGCGGGCCTTCAGCCGGGACAGATCCACCGACGCCGGCGAGGCCTCGTCGGAGCGCTGGAAGTACACCAGATCTCCCGCCGCGTCGACCACGGCGATCGAGACGTTCCAGTTGTTGGCGCGTGCCTCGGCCTCTGCGGCGGCAATCACCTTCTTCACCCCTTCGAGGGTCAGCGTCCGCATCTCGCGAGTCTGCGCCGCCAGCGGCACCGCCAGACAGGATGCGGCGACCAGAACGAGCGCGGCGCCGCGGGCAGCGAGCAGGGAGAGACGGGTCACGCGGAAGCTCCACACGGAGAAAGGGATGGACGACGAATTCTCCTGTAAACTAACGGCGGCCCACACCCCCCTTCCCTTCCGCTTCTTCCGCCAATGCGCGCAGGGAGATAGGTATTCAGGCACTGGGCGCGCGGGTCACTGGCGGTGGGCCAGACTGGCGCGACCTGTGCCACCCCATTGGACTGCCACTGAATGTCGGGAACAGGCGCAGTCCGCGCGACCGCCCCGCTCTGCCCCCCTTCACCAGGCTGCGGACATGACCTCTCGTCGAGACTTTCTCAGCGTCGCTGCATCGCTGGCCGCGGCCCCCGCCTTCAACGTCAGGGCGTTGGCTCAGCTCACCAACGCCCGCTCGATCGCTGGCAATCGCGCTGCGACGGACGTCGCCGAGGACGAGACGTTCTGGTTTGAGATCCAGCGCGCGTTCGACGTGGACCGGACGTGGGTGAACCTGAACAATGGGGGAGTGAGCCCGGCGCCAGCAATGGTCATCGACCAGCTCATTCGCGACATTCACTACAGCAACGAGATTCCTGTCGATCACATGTGGCGGCACCTGCAGCCCCGCATGGAGAGCGTCCGGCGCGAACTGGCGGCGGAGTTCGGGTGCGATCCGGAAGAGATGGCGATCACCCGGAATGCGTCGGAAGCCCTCGAAACGATGATCTTCGGCATCGATCTGCAACGTGGCGATGAAGTGATCGCCACCACGCAGAACTACGGCCGCATGCTGAACGCGTGGGAGCAGCGTGTTCGCCGCGACGGCATCGTGCTGAAGAAGGTGCAGTTCGCGGTGCCGGTGCAACGCACAGAGGACGTGGTTGGTGCGATCGCCGCGGCGATCACGCCACGCACGAAGGTGATCGAGATCACCCACATCACCAACCTCACCGGCCAGATTCTGCCGGTGCGCGAGATCGTCGAGTTGGCGCGCCCGAAGGGCATTCAGGTGTTCGTCGATGGTGCGCACGCCTTCGCACACTTTCCGTTCAGGCGCGACGACCTCGGCGTGGACTATTACGGCACCAGTCTGCACAAGTGGCTCTTCGCCCCGATTGGCACCGGCTTCCTGTACGTGCGGAAGGAGAAACAGCGGGCGCTCTGGCCGCTGATGGCCGGTAATCCCGGGCAGGACAACGACATTCGCAAGTTCGAGGAGATCGGGACGCATCCGCAGGCCAACTTCAATGCGATCGCGGCCGCACTGGTGTTCCACCGCGGCATCGGCGCGGACCGCAAGATTGCCCGACTGCGGTGGCTCCGCGATCGCTGGGCCAGGCGGCTGCTGGCCGAGGGCAACGGGCGCGTGAAGGTTCTCACCCCGCTCGACTCTCCGCTCGGCGGCGGCATCGGCTTCTTCAATGTCGACGGGCTGGATCCCGTGAAGCTAGGCGGCTGGCTCTACTCGAAGCACAACATCGTCACCACCCCGATCGTGCACGAGAAGGAGTTTCTGGGTATTCGCGTGACACCGAACGTTTACACGACGCCACAGGAGATCGATGTGTTTGCCGAAAAGGTGCTGTGGGCGATGAAGCAGGGGATCGCATAACGCGCGGGCTGAACCGGCGGCGCGGCGCCCGACTGTACCGTCGGCGCCGTGACTCTCATGGCTGTCGTGACCGTCGCTGGCTTGCCGATTCGCGCGCCGGAGTTGAATTTCGGGCGTGATGCCCCCCGTACTCATCGCCCTGCTCGCCTGCGCCATCGCCCTGCTGGTGCTGGTCCGGGTATTCAGGCGCCGGCTCACACGCTATACGAATCGCATCGCAGCGCGAGCACGGATGAAGTATCGCGGCCGTCTCGATCGGTTCAAGCTGCTTGGCCGCGCCCATGTCCGCGGGCTGCTGCTGGCCGATCCGGTGATCGCCGCAGCGGTGGATGAACACGTCGCGAGCACCGCCACCGATCGTGCCGTCGCGTGGCGCATGGTGGATACGTACATCCGCGAGATCGTCCCGTTTTTCAACATCATCGCGTATTACGAAGTGGGCTTTCGGCTGTCGCGCATGCTGCTTGGTCTGTTCTACAAGGTGACTGTGGAGTACGAAGATCGCGCCGCGTCGCGTGCGCTGCCGAAGAACGCGGTCGTGGTGTACCTCATGAATCACCGTTCGAACGCCGACTACGTGCTGGTCGGGTTTGCGCTGTCAGGTCAGGTCGCAATCTCCTACGCGGTGGGTGAGTGGGCGCGCGCGTTTCCGCTCGAGCAGATCTTCAAGGCGTTCGGTGGATACTTCGTGCGGCGCAAACATCGAGAGAAGCTCTATCACACCGTGCTGGAACGGTATGTACAGCTGATTACGCGCGAAGGCGTGACGCAGGGCATCTTTCTGGAAGGCGGGCTCACACGCGACGGCAAACTGCGTCCGCCAAAAATCGGACTCCTCGACTATGTGCTGGGAATCGGCCACGATCCCGCGTATCACAGCCGGATCTACGTCATTCCGGTCGCGATCAACTACGATCGCGTGTTGGAGGATCGCTCGCTGTTGCGCGAGCTCGATGCGGCGGCTGGGGGAAAGACACCGAGTCGGGGGGCGCAGCTCGGCGAGGTTCTGCCCTTCCTGTTCTGGAACCTGTGGCGGATGATCACGCGCCGGTGGAAGCGCTACGGACGTGCGGCGGTGATCATCGGCGCGCCAGTGCCGCTCGCGCCATGGTATGCCAACCAGCCAGATCTCTTCACGATGCCACGGTCCGAGCGACTGGCGTGTGTGGCCGAGTTGACGGATCGGATCATGACGCGGATCGGCGCGCTGATTCCGGTCACACCGGTGCCGCTCGTCTGTGCAGCGATTCAGAGCCTCGGCGGCGAACTGATCGCACGCGATCGGCTGCTCGGGCGGATGGATGACCTGCGCGACGAGTTGGTCGAACTGAATGCTCGCGTGGTTCGCGCCGATCGCGATAGCGCCGATACGCTGGACCTTGCGCTCCGGATGCTGGAGATGCGCCACGTCATCCTCGTTCAGGACGGCGGCTATCTGGTGCTCCCGCGCGGGCGCGAGCTGGTGAGTTACTACGCCAACAGCATCGCGCATCTGCTCGGGCCGTATGAAACCGCCGTGCGGGCGCGGGACGCCCTGCCGATGGAGACGCTGGTGCTCTAGTCCGGCCCCCTATCGCCTCACGCCGTACCCAACGGTACTGTTGTGGCAGCCAGAACGGCCCGTGTCTCCAGTACCCCGACCGCCACCACCATGACCTACGCCGCCATTACCGGGTGGGGCAAGTGCATGCCCCCGTCGATCCTGACCAACGACGACCTCTCCACCTTTCTCGACACGACAGACGAGTGGATCACGTCGCGCACCGGGATGCGCGAGCGACGCGTCTCGCATGTCAGCGCGATCGACATGTCGATCGTTGCCGCATCGCAGGCGTTGGCCTGCGCCGGGCTGGATGCGTCCGATGTGGAGCTGATCGTCTACGGCAGCTGCAGCAACGACGAGGCGGTGCCCAACAGCGCCAGCGGCGTTCAGATCGCCCTCGGTGCGACGAAGGCCGCCTCGATGGACATCAACACCGCCTGCACCAGCTTCTGTTACGGACTCGCCTCGGCGACCGCAATGATTCGCAGCGGCATGGTCAGGAACGCCGTGGTCATCGGCGTGGAGCTCATCAGTCGGTTCATGGACTGGAACAATCGCAACGTCGCCGTGCTGTTTGGTGATGGCGCGGCAGCAGTGGTCCTGCAGGCGTCGGATGTGGAATCGGGGCTGCTGGGCAGTGCACTCGGCTGCGATGCAGAGGCGCGCCAGACGTTGCGCGTTCGTGGGATCGGCCTCACCTACGCCAACAAGGACGTGGCCTACGGCGACACCGTGTGGGACTTTGACGGCCAGGTGATCTTCAAGCGCGCCGTCCATGCGATGTCCGAGGCGTCCCGGCGGGTGATGACCGCCGCGTCATTGACTGCAGACCAGATCGACCTCGTCGTCCCGCATCAGGCCAATCTGCGAATCATCGAGTCGGTCGCGAAGTACAGCGGCATTCCGATGGAGAAGGTGATGGTCACCGTCCAGAAGTACGGGAACATGAGCTCCGCCACGGTGCCGGTGGCACTGGTGGAGGCGCTGGAGGAGGGACGCGTGAAGCCGGGGGCGATGATTCTCATGCCGGCGTTCGGCGGCGGACTTACGTATTGCTCGTTGCTCGTCAAATGGGGCGACCGTGTGACACCGCTCGGTACCTCAGACAGAGCGCTGCCACCATGTACGGAGACCGCACTGGAGATGGTGAACTCCTTCAGGGCAAGCCACGAAAATCACGACCGTTCGCTGGCCGGATTGATGTCGGCGGAGTTTGTCGAGGTCGCGGCGGCGACCGGCTGAGCGGGAGTCAACTCCGCAGGCGTGATGCGTCGACGGTGATACGACCGCGAAATGTCCGGACCGTCACCGGCGGCGCCACTCCGCTGCCACTGCCGATCGAACGCGAGATGATGGCCGTGGTGCCGTTCCGCACGACGACCGCGCCGAGATCGAGTGGTGAGCCGCCGGCCGCAGGCGCCGCAATTCTGCCGCGGATCTCGCCGCTCGACGCGCGAAGATCGAGGGCTGCACGCTGATCGAGAGGGAACTCGAGATGCACCGGCCCGCCGAAGGTCTCGATGTCGAGCGAACCCGTTGGGGCCAGACGTCCACGTACACTCACTCTCCCATCAACCGTCTCGATACGCAGCCGGCCGATGGGTTGCGCGGATACCGTCACGGGCCCGCTGACCGATGTCAGTTGCGCTTCGTTGATCCGGCCGGAAATGTCGAGTGTGCCGCGGGTGGTGCGCGCCCGGATGCTGGCGGTCGTTGCGGCGACACGCACATCGCCGCTGATCGATTCGACCGTCACCGACTCGATCTCGCCGGCGACGACCACGTCGCCCGCCGCCGACCCCACATCGATCGAGCCGGTCACACCGCGCACGTCCACGTTCGCGGCGCCGCTGCGCACCACCAGACGGGAGCCGATCGGCACGCGGACCAGCAATCGCGACTGGCCTGCAGTGGCCGTCCCTTCGGCGCCAAGCTTGAGCCCTGTCAGGCTACCACCACCGAAGAGCGTTTCGCCCGAGGCAAGGGTGCCGGAGATCGCCACTGAATCACGACCCCAACCTTCCACTTCGAGGATTCCGCTTGGTGCGTGAATCTTGATCGACGCCAACGGTGCCACGCGCCAGCCACGCGTGACGGTGGGCGCCTGTGCGCGCAGTACCGACGTCCCGATGGCAACGGGCGCGATCAGGGACACGATCGATCGCAGCAGGTTCACCGATCGGCGCATCAGATCTCGTCGAGCAGCGTCATCGCGCGCTGCAGCAGGAGAAGTTGCTTCGCTCGCAGCACCACGATCGCGTCACGCGCGGCCGCATCGTCGGGATGCACGCGCAATGCGATACGGGCCGACGCAATCGCCGTTTCCGTTGCGACGAGTGCCGATTCGATCGCGTCTCGCGCCTCGAGCGGCCATCGCATCGATCGCACGGAATCAGTCGAGGCCGCACGCCAGTTGCGCGTCTCGTCGAGCACCGCCCTCACCCGCGGATCACGGCGCTCCTCCGGCAACAGTACTGAGGCCGTGTCGGCGCGAACACTCGGTCGCGCTCGTGAGACTGAAGTGACCAGCACCACCGCCAGCAGTGCCGCCATGCCAATCATCGCAACGCGAACCGTGAGGCGATTCGTCCGTGCGCGTTCCGATGGCCGATCCGCATCGCTGAGGCGGGAGGTGGCCAGCATCGCCTGCTGCAGCTGCGACCATGAATCAGCCGGTGGCGTGCGCTCTGCCGGCAACGCACCGATGGCGCGCTGGAGCGCCTCACCCGGGCCGCCATCGGGAGATGACGGGGGGTGCGGCGGTGTCGTCATCGCTCCAGCTCCCGACTGAGCAGCAACCGTGCCCGTGACACCTGTGCGCGGATCGTGCCCGCCGCATTGTCAGTGATCAGTGCAATCTCCTCGTAGCTGTATCCCTCGACATCGCGCAGCACAAACGCCGTGCGCATTCGGGGGGGGAGTGCCGCAATCGCACGTTCGAGATCGATGCGCGTGCCGGGATCGCCCGAGGGGGCCGCGATGCCTGCGAGCTTCTCCAGTTCTTCCTCGGCGGTCTCGCGTGCATCACGGCGGCGCTGCGAGCGCAGCGCCCCAAGGTGCGCGTTCACCGCAATGCGATGCAACCAGGTCGCGAAGGCACTCTCACCGCGCCAGTGGGGCAAGCCGCGCCACGCCTGCAGAAAGGTTTCCTGCAGCAGATCCGACGCCAGCGCGTCGTCACCCGCCAGCCGGATCAGCAGCGCAAAGACACGCGGCGCGTGGCGATGATAGAGCGCGCCGAACGCGCCATCATTGCCCTGCTGTGCCGACGCGACCAGCGCCCGCTCACGATCTGCGTCGTCGGGCGACGAGACGGATGCGGAAGGTGATGTCGTCATCAACGAGATCATTGCCAAGTTCCGAGCCACGGTACGACAGCCCCCAGAGATGTCGGTTGATACGAAAGTACGCGTTGGCGGCGACGCCCGCTTCCGGTGCCGCATCGAGGCGCGCGTCGAAGGAAATGGGTTTCGTGGAATCCCGGATCGAGAGCAGGGCGTCGACCCGCAGTACCCCCTGCGCAGTCCTGCGGGCCCGTTGGATGCGCAGGGTGGCTGTCGGGAATCGCCCGACGTCAAGGAAGTCGGCTGCAAGCAGGTGTTTTCGCAGCCGGCTCCTCGGGATCGGCTCCCATGCTGGAATGTCCGTGACGTCGAGGGAGGCAAGTGGAATCGTGATTGCACCGGACACCACGTCCGCACCACCGAGCAGAATCGTTCCGGGCGCCACACCGAGAGTCCCTTCATGCTTGCCGCGTCCGCCGAACTTCGTGCCCTTCCACGCCACGATCGTCGAGTCGACATCGAGTCGCATGGTGTCTGCGCGCGCCGGGTCCCACAGGCGGATATCGCGCGTCGCGCGCCAGGTTCCGTCGCTGGCGCGGGTCGGGATGACGACGCCATCGCCGCCATAACCGGGCCGTATGGCGCGGCGCGCGGCAGTCATCAATGGATCGTCCGCGAACTCCACCGGGTCGATTTCGCAGGCGATGCCACCCGGCGGCAGAATCTCGAGGTGAATGTGCTGCGCGTCGACGTTGCCGGGGTAGGCGCCCGGCCTGATCGTCGCCAGTGTGTAGCGCCCATCGCCATTCGTGATCGCCCAGCCGCGAATCCGTCCGTGCAGCGCAGCGAGCCCTGTGGCGCCGGCGTCCCGCGGGTAGGCGCCGCGCTGGTTGGTCTGATACGCGTACACGATCACGCCGGGGGCAATCGTACGCCCATCCATGAGGCGGACGATCCCGGTCACCACCATCCGTTCACCAGGTTCTTCGGCGCGGGCCAGTGTCGCGACCGACGACGAGCCGCGCGGCAATTCCTCCGGACCTCGTGCCGGGCACCACTGTGCCTGCAGAAGCACCGGTAAGACCGGAAGGAGCGCGCTGGACGACAAAATTCGACGCATTCAGGTAGACTCGCGGAGAAGGTGCAGCAGTTGGATGCCGGCCACGGCTCCGTTGCGTAGCGTTGCGCACGGTGGGCCTCAGCGGCATGAGACAGGCACGATTCACCGCCGATGCGCGCGGCGCCGAGACGCAGGTTGAGGCGAGTCCATTGCACGCGTCGGACGCTGGCTTGCCACTCTTCGATGCGACCGGCGGCACGCTGTCTGGGCGGTCGACGTCAGGCCACCATCAACCCGTCGATCACACGAGCGCTCCGGGCGTTCCGCGTGAAGGTGGACCGGTAGCCGGCCCCGGGGAGA
>Ga0105046_10002327_pt1 | contig 29977 bp, 37 predicted proteins | sample MAT03_FD_78385 | JGI IMG/M metagenome (GOLD analysis project Ga0105046, IMG submission 78385) | Freshwater microbial communities from Lake Fryxell liftoff mats and glacier meltwater in Antarctica - MAT-03 (megahit assembly) | ecosystem: Environmental > Aquatic > Freshwater > Ice > Liftoff...
CTTGTATCGCCAGCACCACGCCATCGTGGTCATAAATATTGGCGCGGTTGACGGGCGTCGTAATCAGGCGCAGACGCCCGCCATTTGCCAATTCGCGGAAAACATCCCCGCGTGACCATGCCACCCGCCAGCCATCATCGCGCTCATCAAATACCAATGTCATCTCACGCCCGCTGTCGGTGAATGTCCCCAGCAGACGGGTCTCAAAAGTAGCGTCATAATTGAAGGTGACGATGCGCGGCGCGAGCGGGTCACGGGCGATGGCGCGGGATTGGGTCGTGACGCGCTGGAGCGTGAGCGTGTCGGCTGCCCTCTGATATAAGGCTTGGAATGGCGCGAAAGGGGTGGCCTCGCGGGCAGAAAAATTGATGCGGGCGTACATCTGCGCGTAATCCCCGGTCTGCCACCCATACAAAAATTCCCCGGCGGCGCGCTCGGCCTCATCCAGCGTAAAATTGGGCGGGGTAGGCGAGGGGAACAGCGTCGGCAAGGGCTGGAAAGCTTGCGGCGCGGTGGTTTGACAGGCCGTCAAGAGTACGAGCAAGGGGATTAATAAGATGAACGCGGCACGAGGACGAGACACAGGATAACTCCGACTTATAACACTACTTCTAAGATAAGCCATTTACGCCTAAAGCGGTATGCCGATGGGGGTTAAAGGCGTAAAAAGACGGTAAATTTTTCCTTAAATGAGAACCACATTAAAAAGACCTTGCTTTGTTTGACACGCACGGGGGCGGCTGATAAGATACCGCCTGTTAATAACCAGCGTTATCGGCACCCTCTTTGAAGTAAAAAAAGAGGCAATACCGATAAAACTGAACCGAGTGTATGTGACGAAAGTGCAGCGCAATTTAGCACTGCGGCTCGTTACGGCAGGAAGCACCGGGCGAACGGCAGCGAGCCGCATTTCGCCTTTTTGCACGCCTGACGCCAATACAATAATGTAAGGACGGAGAGTTCATGCCGACCATCAATCAGTTGGTGCGTAAGGGCCGCCAGAACAAAAAGTTCAAAAGCAAAGCACCTGCGTTACAGTATACGTGGAATGCTTATGCTCGGCGGCGTTCAAAGCAAGCTACAGGGGCGCCTCAGAAGCGTGGTGTATGCACAATTGTGCGTACCATGACGCCGAAGAAGCCGAACTCGGCGCTGCGTAAGGTCGCCCGCGTTCGCTTGTCGAACGGGATCGAAGTGACAGCGTACATCCCCGGCGAGGGACACAGCCTCCAAGAACACAGTGTTGTGTTGGTTCGTGGTGGCCGTGTGAAAGACTTGCCCGGTGTGCGTTACCACATTGTGCGTGGGACGTTGGACTCTGACGGCGTTAAGAACCGTCTCCAGTCGCGCAGCAAGTACGGCGCGAAGCGGCCTAAGAAGGGCGCTCCTGCTGCTCCGGTCAAGGGCAAGAAATAACGATAGGGTAATCAGGCCATGCCAAGACGGAATTCCCCTCCGAAGCGCGTTGTCGCTCCGGATAACAAGTATAACAATGTCAGCTTGACGATGTTTATCAACCGAATGATGTACGGCGGAAAGCGCAGCACATCGCAGGGCATCATGTATGATGCGTTGAACATCATCGAAGACAAGGCCAAGCGCAACCCGATTGAGATTTTTGAGTTGGCGCTCCGCAATGTGACCCCAGCTGTTGAAGTGAAGCCGCGCCGCGTGGGTGGTTCTACCTACCAAGTGCCGGTTGAAGTGACGACGGATCGTGGTCTTTCGCTGGCGATGCGCTGGTTATTGGCAAATGCCCGTTCCCGTTCTGGGAAAGGCATGTCGGCAAAACTGGCGTCTGAATTGCTGGACGCTGCTAATGGACAAGGGAACTCGATCAAGAAAAAAGACGAGACCCACCGCATGGCGGAAGCCAACCGTGCCTTCGCGCACTACAAGTAAGCTTCCATCTCTTCTGAATTAAACACGAGTCCGACAGAGCAGAACATGGCTAAAACGCTCGACAACAGACCGGATCTGAATAAGGTTCGCAATATCGGCATCATCGCCCATATTGATGCTGGTAAAACCACCACCACCGAGCGCGTGCTGTACTATACGGGTATGGTTCACAAAATCGGTGAGGTGCATGAGGGTGGCGCAACCACAGACTACATGGAGCAAGAGCGTGAACGTGGTATCACGATCACCTCAGCTGCCGTGACCGCCCAGTGGAAGGGCTACCAAGTCAACGTGATTGACACCCCCGGACACGTAGACTTCACCGCTGAAGTGCAGCGTTCGTTGCGCGTTCTGGACGGCGGCGTGGTCGTGTTCGATGCCGTTGCGGGTGTTGAGCCGCAGTCCGAAACCGTTTGGCGTCAGGCTGACCAGTACAAAGTTCCGCGGATTTGCTTCGTGAACAAAATGGATCGTATGGGTGCAAACTTTGCCCGCACGATCAGCATGATCATTGAGCGCGTTAACGGCAACCCTGTCCCCATCCAATTGCCATTCGGCGAGGGCGATCACTTCAAGGGCATCATTGACTTGTTGGCGATGGAACTCATCACGTATGCCGACGACATGGGTCAAGATGTCAGCCGTCAGCCGATCCCGGAGAGCTACCGCGAACAAGCGGAAACCGCCCGTCAGGAGATGATCGAAAAGGTCATCGAGAATGACGAGGCGCTCACCGAGAAGTACCTGATGGAAGAAGCGATCACCGACGAGGAAATTTTCGTCGCCTTGCGCGCTACGACCATTGCTGGGCGTATCCAGCCCGTGCTGTGCGGGTCGGCTTTGAAGAACAAAGGCGTTCAGTTGATGCTGGATGCGGTGATAGATTATCTGCCGTCGCCGCTAGACATCGCTTCGACCAAGGGGATCAACCCCAAGACTGAACAGCCGATTGAGCGCCATGCGAGTGACGACGAGCCTTTGGCGGCGTTGGTCTTTAAGATCATCACCGACCCGTTCGTAGGTCGTTTGGCGTTCGTGCGCGTCTACTCCGGTGTGCTTCGCGCCAGCAGTACGGTGATTAACACCACCAAGGGTGAACGCGAGCGGATTGGTCGTATCGTGCGTATGTTCGCTGACCGGCGTGAAGACATCACTGAAGTTCACGCGGGCGATATCGCCGCTATCCTCGCGCTGAAAGGGACGTTCACAGGGGATACCCTGTCCGACCCCGATCAGCAGATTATGCTGGAGAACATCAAGTTCCCCGAACCCGTCATCGAAGTCGCGATTGAGCCGAACAGCAAAGCCGACCAAGAGAAGATGGGTGAAGCACTACGCCGTTTGGCGGAAGAAGACCCGACCTTTAAGGTTGAAGTCGAAGACCACCAAACCAAGCTGCGCGGCATGGGAGAACTCCACCTTGAAGTCTTGGTGGATCGCATGATGCGCGAGTTCGGCGTACAGGCAACCGTGGGTCGCCCCCGCGTGTCGTATCGTGAAACGATTACGCGCACGGCTCGCGTTGACATGATCTTCAAGCGGCAGTCCGGCGGTTCGGGTCAATATGCCCGCGTCGTGGCCGAGTTTGAGCCGATGACCGAAGAAGAACTCAAGAACGCTAAACACGAGTTTGAGTTTGTGGATGAAATCAAGGGCGCTTCGATCCCCCGTGAATTTATCCGCCCGACGGAAAACGGTATGCGCGAAGCATGTGCTGGCGGCGTGTTGGCTGGCTTCCCGGTGGTTGGCGTCCGCGCCCGCCTCGTGGACGGCGCGTCACACGATGTCGATTCCAGCGAAATGGCGTTTAAGATCGCCGGTTCGATGTGCTTGAAGGAAGGCGTTCAGAAGTCTTCTCCAGTGTTGCTGGAGCCGACCATGCGCGTCGAAGTGTTCGTGCCGGATGAGTATACCGGTTCAGTCGTGGGCGACCTGTCGTCCCGCCGTGGCATCATCAACGGTATGGAACCACGCGGCGTCGGCGCAACTGCCGTCAGCGCGTATGTCCCGCTGGCTGAGATGTTCGGTTATGCGACCAACATCCGCAATATCACGCAGGGGCGTGGTCAATTCACGATGGAATTTGACCGCTATACCATCGCCCCGAACAGTGTCGCAGAGCAGGTTATCAAGGCAGGTCGCTAAACCGCGACGGCCATGCAGTAACGTTTCGTAAAGCCATCAAGTAGAAGATGAGGACACAATGGCTGGTAAGTTTGACCGCAGCAAACCGCACGTAAACATTGGTACCATCGGTCACGTTGACCATGGCAAAACGACCCTGACCGCCGCCATCACCAAGGTGTTGGGCTTGAAGGGTAAGGCTCAACGGATGAAGTATGATGATATCGACAACGCTCCTGAAGAAAAGGCGCGTGGTATCACCATCAACATCCGTCACGTTGAATATGAGACCGATGCTCGCCACTATGCTCACGTTGACTGCCCGGGTCACCGTGACTATATCAAGAACATGATCACCGGCGCGGCGCAAATGGACGGTGCGATCCTCGTGGTCAGCGCCCCCGACGGCCCGATGCCCCAGACTCGTGAACACGTTTTGCTCGCCCGTCAGGTCGAAGTCCCGGCCATGGTCATCTTCTTGAACAAAGTTGACCAGATGGACGACCCCGAACTGCTCGAATTGGTCGAGATGGAACTTCACGAGTTGTTAAGCACCTACGGTTTCAGCGATGAAACCCCGATTGTGCGTGGCTCGGCTCTGGCCGCCAACATCTTGGAAAGCACCGACACCAATGCGCCGGAATACGCGCCCATCTACACCTTGATGGACACGGTTGACAGCTGGATCCCGACCCCGACCCGTGACAAGGATAAGCCGTTCCTGATGCCGGTGGAAGATGTTTTCACCATTCAGGGTCGCGGTACCGTTGTGACTGGCCGTGTGGAGCGTGGTATCTTGCTCAAGGGTCAGGAAATTGAAATCCTCGGCCTGCGTGACGAGAAGATCAAAACCATCGTCACCGGCATCGAAATGTTCCATAAGGAACTCGATCAGGCGGAAGCTGGCGACAACGCTGGTATCCTCCTGCGCGGCACCAAGCGCGAAGAACTTGAGCGCGGGATGGTTCTGGCTAAGCCGGGTTCGATGATCCCTTACCGCAAGTTCAAGTGCGAAGTGTACGTCCTGAAGAAGGAAGAGGGTGGTCGTCACAAGCCATTCGTCACCGGCTACCGTCCTCAGTTCTACATCCGCACCATGGACGTGACCGGCACGGTAACGTTGCCGGAAGGCGTCGAGATGGTTATGCCGGGCGACAACGTCAACATGGACGTCGAACTGATCATGCCGGTCGCTCTTGAGCGCGGCTCGAAGTTCGCCATCCGTGAGGGCGGCTTGACCGTCGGCGCGGGTATTATCACGGAAGTGGTTGCGTAACGCTTCCCGCGCTACGAACCAACACAGCGATGCCGGGGGGCGCAGCCCGCGTCCCCCGGCATTTCTAACGAATTTGACGGGAGCCAAACATGGCAACAGCGAAGAACAAGATTCGTATTCGGCTAAAGGCCTATGACCATCGCGTCCTAGACCAGTCGGCACAGCGGATCGTAGAGACGGCGGAGCGCGCGGGCGCACGGGTGGTTGGGCCAGTTCCTTTGCCGACCAAACTGGAGCGTTTTACCGTGCGTCGCTCGACCTTTATCGATAAGGACTCGCACGAACACTTCGAGATTCGCACGCACTCGCGTTTGATCGATGTGATCGACCCCGATAGCAAGATTAGCGAAAACCTCACCCGCCTCAATCTTCCGGCTGGTGTGGATATCGAGATCAAGCTTTAGTCAACCCGGTTTGCTATATTCCCAGCACAAGTAACGCAGCGGGCATTGTTCAGGTCCGTCGATGCGGGTGTACAGGGAAGTACGCTTAAACAGTAAGGGGGCGGGGTCTCCATGACCTGATCCCGGCGCGAAACCCGCGCAGCACCCCTCTGGAGGCAAGATATGAAGGGCATGATTGGTAAAAAGGTCGGTATGACCCAGATTTTTGACGAGCAAGGGAATGTTATCCCGGTGACCGTCATCCAAGCTGGGCCGTGCCACGTCACGCAGATCCGTAGCAAGGACAAAGAAGGTTACGTCGCAGTGCAGTTGGGGTTTAGTGAAACTAAGCCACAGCGCCTGACGAAAGGCCAACTCGGCCATCTCAAGCGTAACAATCTCCCTGCGCTGCGTGTTTTGCGGGAGTTTCGCATCAAAGAAGGCGATGCGGACGTTCAGGAAGGCGACCAAATTAAGGTCGATGTTTTCGCAAAGGGCGAGCGTGTGGACGTGATCGGTACGTCCAAAGGCCGTGGCTTTGCAGGCGCTATCAAGCGTCACGGCTTCAGCCGCCAACCCAAGACGCACGGTCAGTCTGACCGCGAGCGCGCTCCGGGTTCGGTGGGTCAGCGTTCGTTCCCCGGACGTACACTTAAGGGGCAGCGGATGGCCGGTCACATGGGTAATGAACGTGTGACGACCCAGAATCTGGAAGTCGTGCTGGTCGATACAGAGCGCAATTTGTTAGCAATTCGCGGCTCTGTGCCGGGCCATAACAACGGCATCGTCATGATTAAGCCGTCGGTCAAGGCGCGCAGCAAGTAAGCGAGCCTATAGGAGGACATGACCATGCAGTTCCCTGTCATGGATATCAACGGCAAGCAGGTCTCGACGGTTGACCTGCCCACCGACATCTTTGGAATCGCTAAGGAAGACTTGAATATCGGCTTAATGCACCAAGCCGTCGTGCGCCAGTTCGCCAATGCGCGGCTGGGGACACACAAGACCAAGACCCGTAGCGAGAACAACCGTACACATGCTAAGATTTACCGCCAAAAAGGGACGGGTAAGGCGCGTCACGGTTCCCGTAACGCCCCGATCTTCGTCGGCGGTGGTATCGCCCACGGCCCGATCCCTCACAAGTACACCAAGGCGCTCCCCAAGAAGATGCACCGCGTCGCGTTGCGTCACGCCCTGAGCAGCCTTGTTTTAGACGGTCAATTGGTGCTGGTAGACAGCATCACGCTCAAGGAAGCCAAGACCAAAGAAATGTCAAAGGTCTTGACCGCCCTCGTCGGTGATCTCAGCGCGCTGGTCGTGTTGGCGGATCGCAATGAGGCCGTTGAGCGTAGCGTCCGCAACCTTGACCGCGCTTATTATCTGCGTGCGATGTACTTGAACGTGCGCGACCTACTGCAATACAACCGCGTCGTCTTGCCGCTTGACGCCTTGGACATCATCAACACTTGGCTCGGGACGGAGGCATAAATCGTGGCTCAATTGCATCTTTACGACGTTATCCGTCGCCCTATTGTCAGCGAAAAGAGCAACTCGCTCACTTTGAACAATCAATACGTGTTCGAGGTCGCTGGCACGGCGAACAAAGTTCAAATCAAAGAAGCCGTCGGTGTGATTTTTGACGTGAAAGTTGTCAAAGTCAACACGATGGTTATGCCCTACAAGCGTGGTCGCCGTGGCAAAAAGTTCTACCGCCGTACTCAACAGTGGAAGAAAGCAGTCGTCACGGTAGCCGAGGGCGACAAGATCGACCTGTTTGAGGTATAAGGGGCATAACCATGGCTGTTAAGGTCTATAAGCCCACTTCGGCTGGCCGCCGAGGTATGACGGGCCACAGTTTTGAAGAAATCACCGCCAGCAAGCCCCAACGCAGCCTCACCGAGGCTCTGCGTAAAAAGGGCGGGCGCAACAACCAAGGCCATGTGACCATTCGTCACCGTGGTGGCGGTCATAAGCGTCGCTATCGTCTCATCGACTTCAAGCGCAACAAGTTCGACTGCAAGGCCACCGTTTCGACGATTGAATATGACCCGAACCGTAGCGCCCGCATCGCCCTTGTTGAATATACCGACGGCGAGAAGCGTTACATTATCGCGCCGTTGGGTTTGAAAGTCGGCGACATCATCGGCAATGGTGATCAAGCCATTTTGCGTCCCGGCAACGCCATGCCGATCAGCGCAATTCCCGTGGGTACTGAAATCCACAACATTGAACTGCTGCCCGGTAAGGGTGGACAGATGGCGCGCTCGGCAGGTGTGTCGGCTCAACTTTTGGCGAAAGAAGGCACTTACGCCCAAATTCGTCTGCCCAGCGGCGAAGTTCGCCTTGTGCATGAGCGTTGTATGGCAACCATCGGCCAAGTCGGTAACGTGGATCACGGCAACGTGAAGCTCGGCAAAGCAGGCCGCAAGCGCTGGATGGGCATCCGCCCGACAGTGCGCGGTGTCGCCATGGACCCCGGCAGCCACCCTCATGGTGGTGGTGAAGGCCGTTCAGGTATTGGTCTGCCCGGTCCTAAGACTCCGTGGGGCAAACCCGCGTTGGGCTTCAGAACCCGCAGAAATAAGCGCACCGACAGATTTATCGTGCGCCGCCGTACTAAGTAATCACGCACGAGAGACCGGACGAGGACGTAACTTATGAGCCGTTCGCTAAAAAAGGGGCCGTACATCGCCCCTAAGCTACTCGCTAAAGTCGAGAAGCTGAACGCTGAAAACAAAAAGGTCGTGATCCGCACTTGGAGTCGGGATAGCACGGTTTTCCCGCAGATGGTCGGTCACACGATTGCCGTACACGATGGTCGCCGTCATGTCGCCATCTTCATGACCGAAAATATGGTCGGTCACAAGCTCGGTGAGTTCGCGCCGACGCGCAGCTTCCGCGGCCACGTCGTCGAGAAGAAAAAGAAGTAAGAGGCGACTGAATCATGGAAGTGACTGCACGCACCAAGCATCTGTCTATCTCGCCCCAAAAGTTGCGCCTCGTGTGCGACAAAGTGCGCGGGTTGGACGCTCTCCAAGCCAAGACTGTTTTGGCGTATATGCCGCAGAAGGGCGCTGGCTTCGTCATCAAGACGCTGGCCTCCGCTATCGCCAATGCGGAAAATAACTATGACATCGACCCAGCGACCCTGATTGTGGCGCAGATTTGGGCCGATGAGGGAACGCGGCTCAAGCGCGTCAAGGCCGGAGCGCGTGGGCGTTATAAGCCCCGTGTGAAGCGCCTTTCGCACCTGACCGTCGTGCTTGCCCCACGCCAGAACACGGAGGAATAACAGTATGGGTCGTAAAGTCCACCCTATTGGCTTTCGCCTGAAAATCAACCGTGACTGGGAATCGCGCTGGTATGCAGAAGGCCGCGATTACGTGGCACTGCTGGCCGAAGACCGCAAAATCCGCGCCTTCATCAAGAAGGAAGCGGAAAAGGCGGGCGTCAGCCACACCGAAATCGAGCGTTTTCCCAATCAAGTGGTTGTCACCATCCACACCATGCGCCCCGGCATCATCATCGGGCGTGAGGGGAAGGCCGTCAAGAAATTGAAGACCGACCTCGAACTCTTGACCGCTAAGAAGGTCAAGGTTGAAGTGAGCGAAATTGACAAGCCCGATATGGACGCTCAACTGGTTTCGGAGAACATTGCCGGCCAATTGATCCGCCGTATCGGTCACAGCCGTGCCATGAAGCGCGCAGTCCAACAGGCTATCCGCCTCGGCGCACAAGGCATCCGTATCGAAGTCTGTGGTCGTCTCGGTGGCGGTGATATGAGCCGCCGCGAGATGGTCAGTGAAGGTCGCGTTCCCCGTAATACGTTGCGCGCCCATATCGACTACGGCATGGCAGAAGCCCTGACTACCTTTGGTCAGTTGGGCATCAAGGTCTGGATCTATAAGGGGGAAATCCTGCAGCAAGACGCGACAACACGCAAGGAAGAAAAGCCCGGCGTGTACATCAGCCAGTAGCCCCCGGGCGCGTCTGGGCGTAAGGATAGAGGAGTAAGCAAGTATGTTGATGCCAAAGCGTGTCAAGTATCGTAAGCAGATGCGTGGTCGCCGCAAGGGGACTGAGCTACGTGGCGCTGCGGTCCAGTTCGGCGAGTACGGCCTTCAGGCTCTGGAACCCATTTGGTTGTCCAGCCGTCAGATCGAAGCCGCTCGTCGGGCAATGGTTCGCTATATCAAGCGCCGTGGAAAGATTTGGATCCGTGTGTTCCCGGACAAGCCGATCACCAAAAAAGCCGCTGAAACCCGCATGGGTAGCGGTAAGGGTGCGGTGGAATACTGGGCAGCGGTGGTCAAGCCGGGCCGCGTCCTGTTCGAGATGGGTGGTGTGGACGAAAGCGAAGCGTTAGAGGCATTACGCCTCGCAGCCTTCAAGCTTCCGTGCAAAACCAAGATCATCAAGCGGATCGACCCCATTTCAGGGCAGGAGTTGGTCTAAGATGGATGTCCGCGACGTTCGCAAGATGACAGATGAACAAATCCTCAATGCCCTTGAGGATAACCGTGAGGAGATGTATAAGCTCCGGCTGCAAAAGGCCAATGGTGAGCTTAAGAATCCCAACCTGATCAGAGCCAACCGTAATGATTTGGCTCGATTCAAGACCGTTTTGGGCGAACGCCAAGCCCAAAATGGCAGCCAGAGCAAGGGGAAGTAAGCAATGAGCAATGACCGCCGCCGGTTGGTGGGGCGAGTGGTGAGCGATAAGATGGATAAAACCATCGTGATCGCCATCGAGCGCCGCAAGATGCACCGGGTCTATAAGAAAATCGTTATCTCGACCAAGAAGATTATGGCGCACGATGAGAGCAACAGCATTAAAGTTGGCTCATTGGTTCGCGTGGTCGAGAGCAAACCCCTGAGCCGTCACAAGCGTTGGGTGGTTGAAACCGTGCTGCAAGGCGCGGATGGTCAACCGATTGTCGCTCCTGATGCCAGCAGCGTGGAGGCCTAAACATGATTCAGACAGAGTCCCGCCTCAAGGTTGCTGATAACACCGGCGGCCAAGAATTGCTGGTCATCCGTGTCCTCGGCGGCTCACGCCGTCGCTATGGGTACGTGGGCGACATCGTGGTCGCCGCTGTGAAGTCCGCTTCTCCTAATGGTAGTGTCAAGAAGTCGGACGTGGTAAAGGCCGTAATCGTGCGGACGGCGAAGGAATTCCGCCGCCCGGATGGTTCGTACATCCGTTTTGACGACAACGCTGCCGTCATCCTTGCCGATCAGGACAAGGACGGCCAGTGGGGGCCGAAGGGGACTCGCGTGTTTGGTCCAGTTGCGCGTGAATTGCGCGAAAAGGGCTTTGCACGGATTGTCTCGCTGGCCCCAGAGACGCTGTAAGGGAGAAGATAGACCATGCAGCGCATCAAGAAAGGCGACACCGTAGAGGTGATCGCAGGCCGTGACATCGGCGAAAAAGGACAGGTTGTCGAAATCCTGTCTAAGGAAAACCGCGTGGTCGTGGAAGGGGTTAACGCCCGCAAGCGCCACAAGAAGGCTCAACAATTGGGCGGGCGTCAAGTTCCGGCGCAAATCGTCGAGTTCAATGCCCCGTTCGATTTGTCCAACGTGATGTTGGTCTGCCCCGCGTGCAGCAAGACCGTCCGCATCGGCTTCCGTTTCAAAGAAGATGGCAGCAAAGTGCGCTTCTGTAAGAAGTGCAATGCTGACTTCGCATAAGCCGAGGTAAGGTAGAGAACCATGACAGAGAACGCTGAAAAGAAGAAGATCATCCCGGTGTTGCAAGCGCGCTATCGCGAAGAAGTCACACCGGCTTTGATGACGGAGTTCAAATACAGCAGCATCATGCAAGTGCCGACGGTTGATAAGATCGTTATCAATATCGGCATGGGCGAGGCGGTTGACACCCCTAAGTCGATTGACGCAGCGGTAGAAGACATTCGGATCATCACCGGCCAGCAACCCATTGTCACACACGCTAAGAAGAGCGTCGCGCAATTCAAACTGCGTGAAGGCAAAGCCATCGGCATCAAAGTGACGCTGCGTGGCGAGCGGATGTGGTCGATGCTGGATCGTCTGGTGAACATCGCCCTGCCCCGTATCCGCGACTTTCGCGGCGTCCCGTCCAAGTTGGACGGGCGTGGCAACTATACCATCGGCTTGCGTGAGCAGTTGATTTTCCCTGAAATCCAATTCGATAAAATCGATAAGGTTCGCGGGATGGAAATCACGATTGTCACGTCGGCTCAGTCCGATGAGGAGGGTCGCCGTCTGCTAAAGCTGATGGGCATGCCCTTCAAAGAGAATTAAGGGGACGAGACGATGGCGAAAAAGTCAATTGTCATTCGTGAGTCACGGCGTAAGTTCGCCGTTCAGGTCCGCAACCGCTGCTCACGCTGCGGTCGTCCACGCGGCTTTTATCGTCGGTTCGGGCTTTGCCGTATTTGCGTGCGCGAAATGGCGCTACGTGGCGAAATCCCCGGTCTTGTAAAGTCAAGCTGGTAGGAGTAGCGCGATGGTTTCTGATCCGATTGGGGATATGCTCGCGCGCATCCGCAATGCCTTGATGGCTGGCAAAGCATCTGTGGACATGCCGAAGAGCAAGATTAAAATTGAAATAGCCCGAATCCTCCACGAGGAAGGCTATATTGAAAGCTACACGGTGGGCGAAGAAACCCCCGTGCCATTCATTCACGTTGAGCTAAAGTACTACGGTCCGCGCCGTATGCGTCGCCCGGTCATCACCAATATGACCCGCGTCAGCAAACCCGGACGCCGTGTGTATCGTGGCAGCACTGACTTGCCCCGCGTGCTAAGCGGCACGGGCATCGCCATCATGACTACCCCTCGCGGTGTCATGACAGCAGCCCAAGCCAAGCGTGAACGCATCGGTGGCGAAGTCCTCTGCTACGTGTGGTAAGGGGTGAACCATGTCGCGTGTAGGTAAAATGGTCATCGACGTCCCGGCCAAAGTTGAGGTCAAAATCAACGGTCAAGACGTGACGGTGAAGGGTCCGAAGGGCGAACTGAAGCATACCATGCCGGCCTCAATGAATTTGAAGCAGGACGAGGGTATACTTCAGGTAGAGCGCGCCAGCGAAACCCGGACAGACCGTGCTTTGCATGGTCTGACCCGTGCGTTGGTGAATAATATGGTTAATGGCGTCTCGACGGGTTTCCGCCGGACGTTGATTATCGAAGGCACTGGCTATACTGCTGAAATGCGCGGCAACCAACTGGTGATGAAGCTGGGTTACTCCCACGAAATCCCGGTTCCCGCGCCAGAAAGCATCAGCTTTACTGTCCCGACTGACCGCAAAGGCACGGTGCTTCACATTGATGGCATCGACAAGCAAGTGGTCGGTCAGGTCGCAGCGGACATCCGCAAGCTGCGTCCGCCCGAGCCGTACAAAGGCAAAGGCGTGCGTTACTCTGATGAGATCGTGCGTCGCAAGGTCGGCAAAGCCGGCGCGGCGAAGAAGAAATAACCCGGGGCTGGCAGCATGAACGATAAAATTGCGAAGCAAAAGCGTGCAGGGCGCGAACGTCGCCACGCACGGGTGCGCGCCCGCGTCGAGGGGACAACGGAGCGCCCGCGTTTGAACGTCTACCGCAGCGTGACCAACATCTACGCGCAGGTGATTGACGACATCAAGGGTCACACGCTGGTGTCGGCCTCAAGCATTGACACCGAGGTTGCCCCGCAAGTTGTGGGCAAGACCAAATCCGAAGTCGCTAAGATTGTCGGTCAGGTTGTGGCGCAACGCGCCAAGACCGCTGGCATTAAGCAGGTCGTGTTTGACCGTGGCGGCTTCCGTTACCAGGGTCGCGTTGCGGCTCTGGCTGAAGGGGCCCGCGAAGGCGGCCTAGAGTTTTAAGGGACGACGGAGCATAGAATGGCCGAAAAACGTGAGAGAAAAGAGCGTCGTGATCGTGAACAAGATGATCGCGAAGAGCTTGATGAGCGTGTGGTAGATATTACCCGCGTCGCTAAGGTGATTAAGGGAGGCCGCCGTTTCGCCTTCCGCACCGTGGTGATCGTGGGTGATAACAAGGGGCGTATCGGCATTGGCGTGGGCAAAAGCCGCGCCGTGCCGGACAGCATCCGTAAGGGTAGTGACCGCGCCCGCCGTCGCCTGTGGAAGGTCGCCCTCAGCGGTACGACCATCCCGCATGAGGTGTTTGCCAAGCATGGCGGCGCGAAGGTGCTGCTCAAGCCAGCTTCCCCCGGCACAGGCGTGATCGCCGCCGGTGGTGTGCGCGCCGTCCTCGAAGCGGTTGGCGTGCGTGACGTGCTGACCAAATCACAGGGCAGCAGCAACCTCCTCAACGTGGCGATGGCGACCATCGAAGCGCTGCGCTCACTCCGCAGCCCTGAAGAACTGGCCGCAATGCGCGGCAAGCCCGTCGATCAGATGCGCCCATTCTGGGAGCGTGCAGCCCGTGCTGCCGCCCAGCAGGGTGGGACGACTGAGGAGGCGAAGTAATCGCTATGGCGAAAACATTGAAGATTACGTTGGTTCGCAGTGTGATTGGCTACGTCCAAAAGCAGCGCGTCACCGTCAAGACTCTGGGTCTGCACCGGCTGAATAGCAGCGTGACCCACAATGACACACCGCAGATTCGCGGCATGATCAACGTGATCAGCCACCTTCTGCGCGTGGAAGAAATAGAGCAAGAGGACTAACCCATGAAGCTGCATGAACTTAAGGCTGATAAGGGCGCACGTCGTAAGCGTACCCGTGTGGGTCGTGGTATCGCCGCTGGTAAGGGTAGATACGCCGGGCGCGGTATTAAAGGTACTGGCGCACGTACTGGCGGCGGCGTCCCGAACTACTTTGAAGGCGGTCAGCTTCCGCTGGTTCGCCGTCTGCCATTCAAGCGCGGTTTCACCAACATCTTCCGCGTGGAGCATCAGGAAGTCAACATTGGCGACCTCGATGCACTGTTTGAGGCTGGCGCGGTCATCGGCGGGGTAGAACTGGCGCGAGCCGGTCTGCTGCGCGATGCCAGCCAACCGGTTGTCATCTTGAACAACGGCGAATTGACCAAGCCGTTAACCGTTAAGGCGCACCGCTTCAGCAAAACGGCTTTGGCCGCGCTGGAGAAGGCTGGCGGCGCGGGCATCAAGTTAGAGTTGCTCGTCAAGGGCGCTCATGCCACCGTCAAGAAATTGCGTAAAGAAGACCTCGCCAAGCTGGCCGAGAAGGCACAACAATAACATGCAATGGGTCGGTAGGGCATCGTCCGCCGACCTATTTGTGTTTTTGTGCCATTACGAGGATTTGAGGAATCATGTTACAGGCGTTTCGTAACATCTGGCGTTTGCCAGATGTCCGCAACAAGCTGTTGATTACCGGGCTGATTTTGCTGGTGTATCAATTTGCCGCTCACGTACCGGTCGTCGGCGTGGATGGTAATGCGATCAAGCAATTGCTCCAGCCGGGGCAGGAAGGCGCAGGCCTGATTAACGTTCTGAACCTGCTTTCGGGCGGTGCTGTGCGTAACTTCAGCGTGATTGCCAACGGTGTGTACCCTTACATCACCGCGTCAATCATCCTGCAACTGTTAACCCCGATCATCCCGCGTTTGGCAGAACTTCAGAAAGAACCGGGTGGTCGTGACCAAATCACCCGCTACACCTATTATCTGGCGATCCCGATGGCATTTTTACAAGCCTTCGGCCAGATTCAAATCTTTAATTCGTTGTTGGGCGGCGGACAGCAAATTATTCCGGGCTTCGGCAATGAGTTCTTGTTGACCATCTCGGTTTTGTTCAGCATGACCGCTGGCACGATGTTTGCCGTGTGGTTGGGCGAACTCATCACCGAACAAGGCATCGGCAATGGTATCTCGCTGATTATCTTCAGCGGTATCGTCGCCCAAGTGCCGACCAACATCGCGCAAATGCTCGGCGATACCTCCGTCCCCGTCATCTGGAATATCGCGTTGTTTGCCGTGATTACGCTGATTAGCATCGTGGTGATCATCTACATTCAAGAGGGCGAGCGCCGTATCCCGGTTCAATATGGTAAGCGTGTACGCGGCAGCAAGCAATACGGCGGCGCACGCACCCATATCCCGATGAAGGTCAATCCCGTCGGCATGATCCCATTGATTTTCGCCCAAGCCATCATCACATTGCCCGCCGTGGTCGTCAGCTTCTTCCCTGAAGGCGCTTTCGGTAACAGCATCCGTGAGGCGTTCGGAAATCAACAAGGGTTCTTGTATTGGGCGTCATTCTTCACGCTGACGGTGTTCTTCACCTTCTTCTACTCCGACGTGATGATCGGCAACCAAGACCTCGGCAATAACCTTCAGCGCAATGGCGGGTTCATCCCCGGCATCCGACCCGGCAAGCAGACACAGGATTTCATCACCCGTGTCACGCGCCGGATTACGCTGGTGGGCGCGCTGTTCCTCGGCATCATCGCCGTCACACCGGGGATTGTAGACTTCATCAACTCAGTGCTGTTCGCCGGGGCATTCGATCCCGGAACGTCGGCTAACGCCGCCAACGTCATCACTGGGTCGGGTCTGATCATCTTGGTCGGCGTGGTCATCGAGACCATGCGCCAGCTTGAAGCGCAGCTTGTGATGCGTAACTATCGCGGCTTCCTGAAGTAAGCTGGCGGGTAGCTACGCGCAAGTCCTAAGATGCTCACGCTATGGCGAAACGCCGTGCGTGAGCGTTTTTGTTTGATGCTTAAGGAGAATTTTCAATCATGACCGATTTGTTTCTGCTCATTATGGGCGTGCAAGGGGCCGGCAAAGGCACACAAGCTGGCTATCTCTGCGATAAGTACAGGCTATTGCATATCTCAACCGGTGATTTGTTCCGCGCTATGGCGAGTCGCACCGACCCGCTCGCACTGCACGTTAAATCGACCATCAACGCGGGTATTTTGGTTGATGACGAAACGACCAATGCGGTGCTGCAAGACCGGCTTGAGCAGCCCGATGTCCAAACCCATCAGGGCGTGCTGTTGGATGGCTATCCGCGCAACGAAGCTCAGGCACAGTGGTTGACGGGGTATTTGGAGGGCAAAGGCAAGTCGGTTGACGCCGTGTTGGTGTTGGAATTAGACTTGTATACCGCCTTTAAGCGCAGTTTTGGCCGCGTCACCAGCCCCGATGGCAAACGCGCCTTCAATATCTTCAGCAACCGTGATGGCGTGCAGTGGGATTTTGAAAAATCTCTAGACGACAAATTCCCACCACGGTTGGTCGCATCCTTCAAGGGCAGTGGTGAGGCGCTCAAACGTCGTGTGGACGACGCTGACGCTTTTGCCGTGATTGGGCGGATTGAGAAATTCCTCAATGAGACGCGCCCGGTACTGCCGTATTATGAGGGCTTGGGCATTTTAGAGACGGTTGACGCCGATCAGCCGATTGAGACGGTACGTGAGCAATTATTCAGCATCATTGACGAGCGGAAAAAGTAGAAGGATAAGCGATGACCACGCGAATCACGCCGATTGAGGGCGTCGAAGTCTATTTGAAGTCCCCAGAAGAACTGGCGTTGATGCGCGAGGCTGGGCGGATTGTCGCGCTGGCGCATCAGGCCATGAAAGCCGCGATTCGCCCCGGTATCTCAACCGGTGAACTGGATAAAATCGCCGAGACCGTCATTCGTGACCACGGCGCGAAACCGGCCTTCTTAGGGCAAATCAAGCCCAATACGCCGCCTTTTCCGGCCACCATCACGGCCTCGATCAACGAAGAACTGGTGCATGGCATCCCCAGTCATAAGCGCATCCTCAAAGATGGCGACATCGCCAGCCTTGACACCGGTTGCTTTTATAAAGGCTTTGTCGGCGACTCGGCGTGGACATACGTGGTCGGTGAAGTATCGGCGACGGTGCTACGGCTCTTGGATGTGACCGAAAAGTCGCTGTACGCGGGCATTGCGGCCTCAGTGATTGGCAACGACCTCCGCACCGTCGGGCGCTCGATTCAACACTATGTCGAGAAGCACGGCTATAGTGTCGCTCGCGAGTACACCGGCCACGGGGTAGGGCAGGCCATGTGGGAAGACCCACAAATCCCCAATTGGTGGCCGAATAAGCCGCGTGGGCCGCATCGCTTTGACAATATGGCGTTGGTCGCCAATATGACCTACGCGATTGAGCCGATGGTGATTGCCGGACGCCCCGACCTGAAAGAGTTGGACGACAAGTGGACGGTTGTGACCAAAGATAAATCGCTGTGCGCGCACTTTGAACACACCATCGCCATCACGCCCGACGGCCCGGAAATTATGACAAAATTGTAGGGACGCCATTTTTAGCGTCTGCCAGATAACCCGAAAACGGACGGCAAAAATGCCGTCCCTACGAAAGATTGGTTTGTGACGTAGGGACGCCCCTATGTTTATTCGGTGATGACGTGCAGGTTGCGGAGATACTCAATCAGCGGGCGGATGTCCGGCTCGGCGTGCGGCGTCTTGCGCTGACCAATCGGGTCGTATACCTGTTTATCGCCCAACAGCGCGTGAGCGATGTTGCGCCAGCCCGCCGATAACGCTTCCGGGTCGTAGCCACCTTCCATCGCAAAGATAATTTTGCCGCCGCACAATTCTTCGGCCATGCGAATCAATTCACGGGTCAAATGGGCATAACCAGTGTTGGTCAGCTTGAGGCCACCCAACGGGTCACGCCAGTGCGCGTCAAATCCCGCCGAGACGATGATGAGTTCGGGCTGGAAGCGGCGTGCCGCGGGCCAGACAAATTTCTCGTAAAGTTGCGCGAACCCGTTATCACCAACCCCCCCCGGCAGCGGAAGGTTCATGGTATAGCCCCGCCCCGGCCCCGCGCCAATTTCCTCTGCCATGCCCGTCCCGGGATAAAACGGGTGTTGGTGGGACGAGATGAACAGCACCGAGCCGTCGTTGTAGAACATATCTTGCGTGCCATTGCCATGATGCACGTCGTAATCGACGATCAAGACGCGCTTGAGGCCGTGGGCGTTTTGAGCGTGGCGCGCTGCGATGGGGACGTTGCCCAACAGACAGAATCCCATCGGACTCCCGATTAAGGCGTGATGCCCCGGCGGGCGGACGCAAACCATCGCATTATGGGCTTGGCCGGAGATGACTGCATCCACGGCTGCCACAATACCCCCGGCGGCCAGCCGCGCAATCTGAGGGGTTTCCGGCAAGGCGTAGGTGTCGGGGTCGAAAAATATCGGGAGTTCTTGCAGCGCCACCCAACCCAATCGGTCAAGATAGCGTTGACCGTGAACGGTCAGAATTTGCGCGTCTGTGACCGCGTGCGGGGGGATGTTCAACATCCGGGCGTTTAGGCCGCTGCTTTCCAACTCACGCCAGACGGCGCGGATTCGCCCAGCATTTTCTGGGTGGCCGGGGTAATCGTGGTCAGCATACAGCGGATGGGTGATATAAGCGGTTGTCATGCCGTCGCCTAAAACCTTTCATCAATAAATCCTCCTTATTATGCCTCAATAGTGGGGTGAGTTGCCCGTATAGGTTGTATGAGATTATCGTCTCACTCAGGATTTACCTTATAATGGGAAGGGCGCGGCAAAACCCAAACCGACCCGCACCAACGAGGTGCGTTACAACAGAACGGACATCTAATATGCAATATGAACGCCTCGTCACTTGGGCGCAAGAAGAATGGAAAAACCGCTGGCCGGGTCAGCAGGCCGTTGCGATTTGGGCCTCGCCGGAATGTAGCAATATGATCGCCCAGAAATTGATGAAACCCAACCGCCGCCTACGCGGGAAGTCACGTTTCATCGGCGTTGATCGCGTGGAATGCTCGGTGGTCACGCCCATCAGCGATTATGGCGCGTGGGGTAAAAAGATGGTTTTCACGGCGGCGGCTGGCGCGCTGGCCTTTCGTTTTGACTCCGATAGCGGGCCGTTTGAAGTGTTATATATCAGCGCCTATTTTGATGATGAAGTCCAAGACCTAACCGCTGTCGCGCTCGTCCCGCCAGACCGTCTGGAGACGTGGGCGCAGTTCGAGGGCTTATGCGCCCGTGCGGTGCGCCCCAAAATTCAGCGGCGGCGCGATGTGTATATCATCGGCGGGATGGACGCCTCTTTTGACCCCAATGTGTCGTGGGAAGATGTGATTTTGCCCGATGACCTCAAGGCACAATTGATTAGCGATGTGGACGCCTTCTTTGAAGACGGGGTGGACATCTATCGCAAGCTCAAACTCGCGCCGTTCCGTAAATTGTTGTTGGCGGGCGTGCCGGGGACGGGCAAAACCATGTTGTGCGCCGCGCTCGCCAAGCACTGCATCGATCAAGGCCGTATCGTGGTCTATGTCAGCGGCACAGATCGCGACGGCGCGTCGTTCGAGAAAATCCAGCGGGCGTTTCAAGCGGTGGCGGCTGCACGCTACCCGACTCTGCTGATCGTCGAAGAAATCGACGCCTATCTGCACGGGGATGATAAGGCGCGCATCCTAAACGTGATGGACGGCGTAGAGTCGCCCAACAACCCCAAGGGGTCGCTTTTAATCGCGACCACCAATTACCCAGAGGCGATTGATGAGCGCATCACCAAGCGCCCCGGACGAGTTGACCGGATTTACGTCATCCCGACCATTCAAGATGCCCGCCAAGCCGAACAAATGCTGCGCCATTACATGGCCGACCAATGGCACAACAGCCACTTGGCGGTGATTGACCGCTTAATCAGCCAACCGGGTGCGTTCGTGCGGGAGGCGGCATTGGCGGCGCGCATGTTGGCCGCCCGCGAACGTCATACCGAGGTGTCTTTGGAGATGTTGGAGCGTTCGATTGACACCCTCAGCGTTCAGATGACGGCTGACCGCGACTTTTTGGTGCAGCGCCGCCCGCTGGGGCTAGACCGCAATAATCCACGCCGTGGGGCGGGCTTTTTTGGCGGGACGCGCCGTAATCATGACGATGAGTAAGGTTAAACTCATTTCAGCACTCGACTAAAGCGCGTCCTGAGTCCCAAGTGATGAGTCCTGAGATTAGGCGTGTACCACTCAGGACTCATCACTCTACGAAGTAGTTTGTGTCGCTCCACTGCCCGCTTTTTGGCGCTTTGATGATGTACTCAAAGCCGTTCATCGGGATGACTTCTATTGTGTCGTAGGCGCGGGAAATCGCCAATAACACCGGTGTCGGGTAGAACTGAGCGCGAAGGATGATATAACCGAATTCTTGTCGGTCAATCTGGTTGATGAGGGTTGTGCCGTCATATTGGCCGCGCAACCAGACGTTTAAGAGTTGTGTCGGGTTGCTGACCACATCGCGCCCCGCCCGAAAACTGAAACCAGCTTCCTCTGACAAAACAGGTTTTTCGGAGTTGCGGACGTAATCCGTGATACGTTCGGCGTTGGCGTAGTCTTGTGCGGTGACGAAATGACCGATGTCGGAGTAGCCGCCCGCGATTCGCCCCGCCGAATCGTAAAATCCGTTTAGAGCGTTGGGTTCAAGCCCCCACCAATTTGCCAATGGCTCAAAGAGTACGCCGGTGGTCGGCATTTTCAGCACGGCGCGACCATAGCCGATATACAGTAGCGGCACAATCAGCAGCGCACAGGCCGTCACCAGTGGCGCGAGAGGTTTTAATAGCCCCAGCACACGACTCAGATAGTTGGGCGGAAATGTGAAATCTCCGGCCAGCCAACGACTGAAGAAAACCCCACTCAGCAGCGATAAACCGGCTACCGAAGTCGCGAAATAACTGTCGCCGCCGCCCCATGTGCCGGAGGATATGCCGCCCAGCGTCAGCGTCACGCTGAACCATATCACGTACAGGGATAGGCGCTCGAAATATAATTCGTATAGACATAACAGCGCGGCGGGGATGATTAAAAACCCATGCAGGCCATACCACAGCCGGAATAAGCCCTCGACTTGCGGCCAAAAGATGGTGTTGACGTTGGCGGCGATGGCTTGTTTCCACCATTGGCCGTCACTGGTGATGTACAGCAGCGCGAATATCCCCGCGCCGACAGCGGCGAATAACGTCCCCCATGCGATAGCGCGGCGCGGATTGCGGAGAAATAACCAAATCAGCACGGCGACGGCGCTGTAAGCGGCCAATTGCTTGGTATAACCCGCCAGAATCAACATCCCGAATCCGATTAGGAATAACCGCCGTTTACGCCATGAGGCGAAAGCGAGGTTTTCGGCTTGAGTCAGGATGACGATGGCTAAGGTCTCGAACATGACCATGCTCATCTGTTGGCGCAGCAACGGCCCCTGTCGATAGGTGATGTTAGAGGCCAAAAACGCCAAGCCCGCCAATACCCCGATGATGAGATTGCCGCGCCCAATGCGATGTTTGCCGTCTCGCCAGACCGCGTAGCCGATGGCATAAGCGGTGATGAGCGTGCCGAGGAAGCCCAACAAACGCCCATACCAATACTGTTGACCGAATAGCCACGCGAATGGCACGGCGATCAGGTGAAAGACCGGCGGGTAGTTGCTGGCGTAATAGGGGTACGGTTCTAGGTCTCGATACGGCGTCTGAAATTCACTGAACAATTGCGTGTCATAGAGTTCAAATCCCTCGCCCTGATCATAATCGAACGGGAAAGGGATGAGATTGGCAGCGTAAGCGATGTAGACCGTGAGGTGAAACAGCATCACGATCAGCGCGATGCCAATCAGGACTTTGTGGAAAAAGGCGAGGGCGCGCTGCATCAGGCTTCTGCTTTGCCTAGCGGGATGAGGGTTAGACCGATGAACGCGGCTACCCCTAACCCCAACATGGCTGCGCGTTGCGCGGGGCCGATGCCCTGATCGGATTGGCGAATCACGTCAAATGCCAGCAACCCCAAACAGCCCAAGACGCCAACGACCACCAAAATAATCCCCAACCAGCGTTTGCTGAAGGTGAATTCCAGCGAGAAAAAATGTTTTATCACAGACAATTTCCTTTATTCGCCGCGTTCGTGCAGACGGCGGTCAAGTTCGCGCAGTTTGCCGCCGGTTTCATACCAACTAATATCGCTCAAGCCAAGTTTTTGCCGGATATAGTCGTCGGTCATGCCGGCGCGTAAGTCACGCAGGCCGCACGTCCACCGGCTGATTTCAAATGACAACTTGAACGGCAAACCGGCCTTGTCCCCGATGTCGCTCAGGACGTATTCGAGATTGCGGGCGGTACAGTCAAAAATCACGGCAGTGGGCGCGTATTGGCGCGCATAAGCATCGTACAACGGCAGCCAAGTCGATGCGAGGTCGATGTTGCGCTCTTTGAACACGTTGCGGACTTTGAAGCGGACTTGCAAAACCGGCTGTTTGGGGTCGTCCAAAACAAGGCTCATCGGCGTGAGCGCCATCGCCTCATTTTTCTTGATGCCGGTGTCCATCAGCAATCGCAGCAGCATCTCAGGTCGGGTGTCGGGGTCTTTGCCGCGCTTATAGGTGAAGGTGCGCGAGGATTCGATACAGTCGCGCAGTTGTGCCGGGGACAGCACATCGGAGAGCGGGGCGGGGCCGCTGCGCTGGACTAGGCCTTTGGCCGGGTCTGCTCGCAATGCGCCGATTTCGTGTAGCCACTTGAAAAAAGTCTTTAGGGTGGTCATGCGGCGGGCATAGGTCTTGCGGCTACATGGCACATCGCGCCCGTTTTCCATCCAATCGAAAAACCCCTCAAGATCGGTGATGGCGATGTCACCGATGGGCGTGGCTTGGCCTTGATAAGCGGCCAACAGGTCGAGGTCGGCGGAAAAGGCCACAATCGTGTGGTCGGATTTTCCGTCGGTAATCAAGCGTTGGGCGAATAAGTCAAAGGTCGCTTTCAACGGCGTGGTGCGCGTGATGTCCTCTGGCGTAGACGGCGCTTGGCTGAATAGTGGCAATTGGCGGTTGGGGCGGGGTAAGGGGGTCGTCATGCGGTTTAGCGCGCCTGTAGATAACTGAGTGAACGGTGTTTTTCGTCCGCCAAAAGGTCGGCGCGTTCCCGTTCCCACTCGGTCAAGCCAGATAATACCAATTCGATGCCAAAAACCGCTTCAAATCCCTCGCTGACGGCTTCGGCGGTCTCATCCCACGTCACGGGGTGTCCGAGCGCGTCATTTAAGGTTATGGCGCGTTCCAGCACGGTCTGGCGGGCGGCCTCACGTTCGATCTCATCAGGATAAGCTAGGGCGTCACAAATTCGGGCAAGGTCGCCGGTCAGGGGCAGTGTGCCGTGTTGAAGCAACCCCGATTTGCGTCGGACTTGCGCGCTACCGACCAATTTTTTACCCTCCACCGTGATTTCGTAATGGGATGGGACTTCAAAACACACCGCGCCGGGGCGCTGGGGGGCGGTGTCTGACCGTCGTTCGCTGTGGGCCGCTGCGCCCATCAGAGTCAGGGCGTGCATCAGGGCGCGGCTGATTTCGCGGTAACTGTCCACAATCCCCAGCATCGTTAAAGGGTGTTCGGGGGGGAGTGCGACGGAATAAGTCAATTCGTCTGTATGTAAAATCGCTTTGCCGCCGGTGGGACGGCGTACCATCTGCCAGCCGCGTGCGGTCAGCCGCACAAGCTCGGCATCCGCCATTTTTTGACTAAATCCCAACGACAAGCAGGCCGGACTCCACGCATAGAGCCGCAGCGTGGGCGGCACAAGCCCAGCGCCCACCGCTTCTAGGATGGCTTCATCAACCGCCATATTCCAACGGCCTTCCGCCGCTGAGTCGCATACCAAGCGCCATTGACGCGAATTCACGCTCACGCTTATACTGCCTCTATATCTCTTTCGCGTAAGTTTACCTGTTTTGGCTCAGTCGTGCCAAGCGCCGAGACCCCTATGCAAAACCCACCGCGTGATGAACGCCCGTCTGCCGATGACACCTTGCTCAATGCCCTTGTCGTCAAATCGGCTGGCGATGAAACCCTGAGAACCGACCCTGTGCCGCACGCGCCGCAGATTATTCGCGTGCCGCGCCCCGTCGTCCCGACTTCTACACCGACTCAATCGCACACTCCACGGGTGAATGTACCGCCTCCGCCCCGTGAATCAGGCGTGCGCCAGCGGGCGAATCAGCGGCAAGCCGCGCCGCGCCGTAAAGGGGGTGAGTGGGCATGGGTGGTGATTGCGGCGGCCTTGTTGGGCGTCGCGCTCACCACCAGTTTGGGCTTATTCGCGTTGGTTCGCGCCGCCAATACCCCGCAAAACATCATCCCGACGGCGACCTCGTTGGCGATGAATCTGCCGACGGCGGTGGCCTTCATCAATGACGGCGGCTTGTTGGCAAGCGGTCAAGCCATCACCTTTGATGACGGGACGCGGGTGGTGCTTGAATCGTGGGATGGTCAGAGTCGTCTGACGGTGTTGATGATGGGGATTGACCGCCGAGTCGGTGAGACTGGCCTGAGCTATCGCACCGACACGATGGTACTCCTCAGCCTCGACCCCCGCACCGGCGATATCGGCATGTTGAGCATCCCGCGTGATATGTGGGTGAGCGTGCCGGGCTATGGCGAGCATCGCGTCAATGAGCCGATGGTGTTGGGGGAACTGTATCAGGCTGGGTATGGCCCACGACTTGCGATGGAGACCGTGCAGTATAATCTCGGCATCCGGGTCAACCATTATCTGGTGGTCGATTTTGCCGCCTTCATCACGATTGTGGACTCGCTGGGGGGGATTGATATCGAAGTGCCGTACACCATCAACGACCCGCTGTATCCCAGTATGAATTACGGCTATGACCCGTTTTATATCCGTGCGGGACGGCAAACGTTGAATGGTCTGACGGCGCTGAAATATGCCCGGACGCGCCACGGGGATAGCGACATCAAGCGCGCCGAGCGTCAACAGCAAGTGATTATGGCCGTGCGCGATAAGGCCACCCGTCCAGAGATGATCCCGGCGCTGTTGGCGAACGCCTCTAGCCTATGGGCATCGGTCAAACAAAATATCTATACCGACATGAGCCTTGAGCGGTTGGTTCAGGTCGCGCTGTATGTGAAGGACATTCCGCTCGGTAACATCAAACGCGGCGTGATTGACTTCAACTATCTGAGCAGTTTCACAACCGCGAGCGGCGCAGCTGTCTTGCTGCCCAATCGGTCACGCTTGGGCGGGTTGATGGTCGATATTTTTGGGGCGAATTACGGAGAGTAATCGCGTGATGGCAGGGTGACGCGCCACGCGCCCAATTCAAAACGAAAGCGGGGCGGTCAAAAATTGACCGCCCCGCTTTTTTTCGGCATCTTTAGACCCCCCGCGATGCCGTGTGCCACTCTGTTTGAACCTGCTGGTGCAGGTGGGAAACCTTGCCGTCACGCCTGTCTTGACCAACGCGGGTCTACCACAGCCGTGCCATGCAATCCGGCTCCCCTTGATGTGGGTATTGGCCCAAACGCGATATGACATCACGTACATCGCAGGTTATGACCGATTCTATCAGACAGTCCGCGTGAGTCACAAGGTGGACTCTGTTAAAAGTCGTCTTGAGGGCCGAGTGTTTGTGGATTGTTAGGTGCAATGAAAGACAATGATGGGTGATGAGAGAAACACAGAATCCGTAAGAAGCCGTTTGAATATTCGACATCAGGGTGGATTCGCTGTCTATTCACGGCGGGCGCGCAAGCGTCGCCCCTACGAAATTCCCGATGGCGTGTGTTCAAAATCGCGTCACCGGATGTCCTGTAGGGGCGAGACTTGTCCGCCCGATGAATTTTCTTGACCCCTATGCTGTTCTTTGCACCTGTTTTTTCTCAGGACTTATTACTGCTTTTTCCTTGCCCCTAAGATTTGGCTTCTTCGTCCTTCTTAGGGAGGGGCAGCACTTGGATGTACAACTCCTGAAGTTGCTTGGGTTCGGCTTCTGACGGCGCGTGCGCCATCGCGTCACTGCCGGCTTGGGTTTTGGGGAAGGCGATCACCTCGCGGATGTTGGGTGCGCTGGCGAAAATCATCGCCAGACGGTCAATCCCCCACGCCATGCCACCATGCGGGGGCGCGCCATATTCAAACGCCTCCAACATGTGGCCGAATTGGTCGCGGGCGTGTTCCATCGTTTGCCCAATCAGCGGGAATATTTTCTCTTGCAGGGCGCGGTCATGGATGCGGATACTGCCGCCGCCGACCTCATAACCGTTGCAAATCAAGTCATATTGGCTACCGCGCACCTTGCCGGGGTCGGTGTCCAACATCGCGACATCTTCGGGCATGGGCATGGTGAACATGTGTTGTGACGGATCCCACCGCTGGTTTTCCTCATCCCAGTAGAACATTGGGAAGTCGATAATCCACGCGAAATCCATCACATTGGGATCGGCCAAGCCCAACATATCGGCGATTTGACGGCGCAGTTTATCGACGCTGGCATACACGGTTTCGGTCTTATCGCTGATGAACATCAGGATATCGCCGGGTTGTGCGCCGGTTTTTTCAAACAGCGCCATCTTTTGCTCCGGCGTGAAGTATTTGCCGATGGGGCCTTTGACCTCACCGCTGTCTTCAATCGGCAGCGCCATATACGCCAAACCCTTCGCGCCGACGGTCTTTACGAGGTCTTCGAGGTCTTTCATCAGGCGCTTGAGTCCCTCGCCGGTGACGAGTTCGGCCGGGTTATCGCGTTTGCGGTGTAGGCCGGGGGCGCGCACGACCTTGACCGGCTTACCGGCTTGGACGGCCTGTTGGAAAATCGGGAAGGCGGACTGACCGGCCAATTCGGTCACATCCACTGCTTCGAGGTCATAGCGCAAATCCGGCTTATCGCTGCCGTATTTTTCCATGGCCTCAGTGTAGGTCAGGCGACGCAGCGGCTCGTACTTGAGGGTTTTTTGCGGCAAGACCTTTTTTGCCAGCGCCAAAATCATCTTCTCCATGAATTGGAGCATGTCTTCGCGCTCGACAAAGCTGAGTTCCATGTCGAGTTGAGTGAATTCAGGCTGGCGATCCCCGCGCAAATCTTCGTCGCGGAAGCAACGAGCGATTTGGAAATATTTCTCGAATCCGGCCACCATCAACAATTGCTTCAATTGTTGGGGCGATTGGGGCAGGGCGTAAAACTTACCCGGTTGTAAGCGCGACGGCACAAGAAAATCGCGTGCGCCTTCTGGGGTGGTCTTGAACAGGATCGGCGTCTCGATTTCGAGGAAGTCGGCCTCATCCAGATAATCGCGCAGGAACTTGACCATTTTGTGGCGTAGGATCATGTTATCGCGCATGGCCGGGCGGCGCAGGTCAAGATAGCGATATTGCATCCTGCGCGATTCTTCGATGTTTTCCTCACGGTTGATCAGGAACGGCGGGACTTTTGACTCGTTGAGCAAAGTGATGGTATCGGCCACGATGTCGATGCTGCCGGTCTCGAGGTCAGTGTTTTCTGTGCCTTCGGGACGGCGGCGGATTGTGCCGGTGATTTGCAGGACGTATTCGCTACGGACGGTGTGGGCGACGGCGTGGGCGATGGGGTTGACGGCTTCGTCTACCACAATCTGGACGAGACCCCAACGGTCACGCAGGTCTAAGAAGATCAACCCGCCTTGATCGCGGCGTCGATTGACCCACCCCGCCAGCGTGACGGTCTGGCCGATGTGCGTTTCGCGCAGTTCTCCGCAAGTGTGTGTTTTGTGCATAGGGCGCTGTTTCCATATCAGGTGATAATCGGTGGACAATCCGCCGAAAAGCATAGCACGGACGGGCGCATAAGCACAGTGGGGCGTGCCATGAGTGATGAGTTTCAAGCGATGGGTGATGAAGCGATATACTCTACAGGATAGATTATTTGTATGGATGTAGATATTAGCCGCTTCAGTGTGGATAAAAATAAATAAGTGTATAATTTCTGTTTCGCACATAAAAGGTACATTCAGATGTCTAATTTCCTCTCTCTTCGCTTATATCGTGTTTTGCTCATCATCACTGTTGTGATTATCGGTGTTTTGGGCGTGATTGCTGCTTTTGCTGCTGCAAATAGATTTGGGCGGTTTGATCTTCTGTTATTTTTCGGCACTTTGATGACGACGGTGATCGCAGTGGTGGGTATTCTGGTGGTGATAGACGTGCTGTCATTGTTGCTGGAAGTCCATGAGAACACGGGTATCGCACGAGCTGAGGCGGAGCGCACCGGCAAAACCCAGCGCGAAATCCTGAAACAGCTTCAAGGCTTGTCACAATCTGTTGATTACTCAGTTACCAGCGTCCAAAATGCCGTCCTCAAAGACCCGTTCTCGCAATCATCTAAACCGACTATCAGCGTAAGTCCCGTCTCTGAAACGGTTTCTGGCGTCCAAGCCCGCGCCCGTGTGAAGGGCGATAAAGCAGAATTGTACGCCACACCTAATGGAGACATCGCGACGGGCGTGAGTGGCGGGCGACTGTCGGTTATTCAGGGTCAGGGGATTTTTCTGACGGCGCGCTCTGCTGATGCAATATGGTATCGCTTTAGCCCAGATCGCGTCGTGGAGGCTTGGATTAAGGCCGATGACTTGCAACTGATTGACGTAGATAAGTTAGACTCTCTGCCTAGCTTGGAGTAAGAGCGAATCACGCCGCCAAACGCGCCGGGAAACCCTCCCGGCGCTTTTCATGTTAGAATAATTTCAACACTGTCAAACAAGTGTGAGGTGGTTTTATGTTGCCGGATGCTTTGGTTGTAAACCGAGTCGGGATGCCGTTGGACGAGTTCATGGCAGAAATGGAACGTGCGCCCTTTGAGTTGATTGATGGGGAGAAGAAGCAGATTATGTCGGGCGTTTTTGACCACATGATGGTTGTTCACGCCTTGAACTTGGCTTTCACTTTATATCTGATACATAACCCTATTGGTATGGCGTTTGTTGAAGGCACGTTTGTGTTACCGGATGTTATGACCACCAACTGGGTTAAGGGATCGCGTATTCCTGATATGATGTTTGTTGGCAAGGATAAGTTTAATGCGTATCTAGAGTCCCCTTTTGCGCGTCCGGGCGCACCGTTTGCAGTCATCCCTGACCTCGCCATAGAAGTTGTGTCGCCTACAGATAAATTTGATGATGTCGATAAAAAAATTGCCCTTTATTTACAAGATGGCGTACAGATGATTTGGGTGATTAACCCGCAGCAGAAAACAGCAGGCGTTTATCTAACCCATCAGACATCGAGATTGTCAGGGGATGCTACTTTGACCGGTGGGGATGTCTTACCGGGGTTTGAACTTAAATTGAGGGAGTTGTTTGCGACCATCTCCTAGAATCGGAAACAAAAAGGCGCACCGAGATGCGCCTTTAATTTTGACTCGTGAACTCTTACTCCACGCGGACGACTAAGCCCTTGAGGTATGCGCCTTCGGGGAAGGTCAGCGCGACGGGGTGGTCTTCACCGGCGGATAGCCAGCGCACGATTTGACCCGTCCGACCACTGTCTGCC
>Ga0105046_10002329_pt1 | contig 29971 bp, 27 predicted proteins | sample MAT03_FD_78385 | JGI IMG/M metagenome (GOLD analysis project Ga0105046, IMG submission 78385) | Freshwater microbial communities from Lake Fryxell liftoff mats and glacier meltwater in Antarctica - MAT-03 (megahit assembly) | ecosystem: Environmental > Aquatic > Freshwater > Ice > Liftoff...
ACAAATTTTCTTTAGATGGAATTCGACAAAGGAGATAATTTGAATTAAAAAGGATGATCTGAAATTGTGAGGAAAAAGACTGTTAATTCTCCAAACTTCTCGCTATATACATCAATCATATGATTATAATAATCATCATCATCGTCACCCTTGTTTTTATTCAATTCTATTTCCTTTGCATTGAATGAATCTTCTAATCTACGTTTCTCTTCGTTCAAGAATTCCTATATAAGGTCATGGTACCGTTCAAATTCCTGAATTGAAGATTTAACAACGAACCAATGTAAACTACTTAAATTAACCATATTAACTGAGCAAATTTTTCGATTTCAAGATATATTCCCGCACAAACTCCCAAACCCATCTTCTACTTTCTATTTTGTAATCTTTCTTTACAAATCGCACCCATCCATTTGAATTTTCTTCCGACACCCAACACAGCACAAGAAAAAAAGTAAACCATCTCAAACCTTTTTAGCACACCAAACTACTGCCAATATATTCCCCAAAAAAGCATCCTCAACTGCTTCCTCTTTCGAAAAAAATATAAAAAGGGAACATCCACTGCTCCCTTTTTCAGAAAACTAAAAAAAGGGAACACTCGCCGCTCCCTTTTTTAGAAAATTTGAAAAAGGGAGCAATTCTGGTTTGAAATTTTTGTTCTTGGTTTTATATTGAAATGATACTAGGGTTCAATAACTTATAAAGCCGGAGGTTTTATAAGTTATTGAACGAGTCAGAACCTCGCCCGAATGGTGTCGTGGACACAAAAAAAGAGAGGCCTCCATTCGAAGCCTCTCTTTTTTTAAATGCGTTGTTCGTTCCTGGCTTGAGTTTAGCTTTTTAAAGCTGCTCCTCGTTTTACCTGGCCTTTGTTCTTAGGCATCAACATTTGTTTTGAAGGAATTAATGTGGGTGGATTCACCGGGGTTTGCTGTAAAACAGGCGCTGAGGGTACCGGAGGAGGCTCAGGCATTGTTTGAACCAACTTCATTTCATTGATCAGGTTTTGCGCATTGGCATATTTATCAATAGTAAACAGCACATACCGGATGTCGCAACTAATAGTCCTTTGAAAAGTAGGTTCAAAGGCGATGTCTCCGCTCATAGCCTCCCAGTTCCCATCAAATGCCAGTCCAACAAGCTCACCGTTGCCATTAATTACCGGACTTCCGGAATTTCCGCCTGTGATGTCTGTGTTACCAATAAATCCTACCGGTACGGTACCGTTTTCTGCCCATCGGCCAAAATCTTTCTTTTGATACAATTCCTTTAATTTAGAGGGAACCACAAATTCGTCATTGGTCGGATCTTCTTTTTCCATAATGCCATCGAGCGTGGTCTTGTAATCATACGATACAGCATCTCTGGGTTTATAAGCCCCAATTTTGCCATAAGTGATTCTCATGGTGCTGTTGGCATTCGGGTAGAAATTCTTTTTATCTTTAAATAGCTGCATGGTACCATCCACATACAAACGGTTACATCGGGCCAGTTCAATTTCCAATGGCACGGTTTGCGGTTGAATGTTCAACGCATAGTTTGAATAGAAGGATGTAATGGCAAGAAATGCAGGATCTTTTTCCAATACCTTCGCTTCCGGTTTATTCAAAAATGCTTCAATTTTTGCCTGGCTGGTAAATATTGATTTTGAATAAACTTCTTCCGTCCATTTATCAATATCCCCTTTGTATTTATCCTTTAACGTAACCCGTAGAATTTCAGGTTGCTGGTCTTCAGGGATGTCCTGTTTGAACATTTTCATCATCGCAGCAAACAACTTTTTGTCTGTTGCCAAATCAATATCCTTAAAATGTTCTGCAAGACCGGATTTCATTTCAGCACTGAACTTGGCTAATTCATCACTTTTTGTAGGGCTTTCAGGCTGCTTTAAAAGCTTCAGGTATTGTTCAAAACTTAAAGCAAGCTGATTCGTTTCAATACCAAAAACAGCCTCTTGCAGATATGTAGTTGATTTGTTATATTTTCTTTTCTTCTCGAACACAGCACCAAGGTCGGCCAATACCTTTCCATATTTTGCTTTTCGCTCCGGCGAAGCATCTGCCCATTGTTGAAAAGCAGTTTCTTCTGCCAGTTTTTTATCAACCACATCCAAACGGTTTAAGCCCTGACTCTGTCCGATAAAATACTTCCAATAGTTCGCAATCTGCGCATATTTGGATGCATACTTGATCCGGATTGCGGGATCAGTATCCATGTTTTCTTTCATAAGCTTAAGCTTTTTGTCACGGATGGCAACCACGGCAGGATTCGAAATGTCCAGTGCCATTTTCACTCCGTACGAAGTTAAAAATCGGTTTGTTCGTCCCGGAAAGCCAAAAATCATTGTAAAATCTCCCTCTTTTACTCCAGAGGTTGAGACCGGTAAAAAATGCTTTGGTTTTAAAGGCACATTGTCTTTGCTGTAGGGAGCAGGTTTTCCATCTTTTCCCATGTAAACACGGAAAAGAGAAAAGTCTCCGGTATGGCGTGGCCACATCCAGTTGTCGGTATCTCCTCCAAATTTACCTACCGATTCAGGTGGCGTGCCTACCAAACGAACATCCCGGTAAACTTCATAAACCATCAGGTAATATTCATTGCCATCAAAAAAGGATTTTACTTCTGCTTCATATCCGGTTCCCTGTATGGCTTCTTTTTTAATGATTTGCAATTCTGCAAAAGCCGTTTTCTGACGTTCGGCTTCAGCCATTTGGTCGTTTAATTTGGCAAGAACCCGACTGGAAACGTCTTCCATTCGGACCAGAAATTTGACAAAAAGGTCTGGATTTGAAAGCTCTTCTTCCTTTTTATAAGCCCAGAAGCCATCTTTTAAATAGTTTTTTTCTACAGAGGAATGGGTTTGAATAGAACCATATCCACAATGGTGGTTGGTAAGAATGAGCCCTTCCGGTGAAATAATTTCTCCGGTACAATAGCCGCCAAAAGAAACGATGGCATCTTTAAGGCTTGAGGAATTTACACTATACAATTGCTCGGCAGATAAATTGCATCCGGCTTTTTGCATATCAGCGGCATTGAGTCTGGCAATATGAAGCGGGAGCCACATGCCTTCATCGGCTTTTACGGTAAAGCTTACGAAATAGAAAATAGAAGCGACAATGAGGGCCAGTTTTTTTCTTGAATACATTTCCAAATTGAGAGGTGTTAATATTATGATAGTGTTGCAATACTAATTCAGAAGAATATTTAATTCACCATCGTACCCATAAGTGGGTAAAAAATGGGGTTGAAAGGAGATTCTTAAAGATTTTATCAATTCGCCTCTTTAAGAATATCACGAATAATTTTGAACAATCCGGTGAGTAAAAAGAAGAGCATTCCCACAGCAGAGCCTGTTGATGGTGAAATGCCCAGGAATCCACTTACATATTTTCCCAGATAGTATCCGACGAGTAAAAACAGAATAAGCTGAAAAGCCATTCCGGAATATTTTAAATACGGATTCATTTAAAAAACAAAAGCCAGGTTGTGAAACCTGGCTTTAATAAGCCTCAGCATATTAAACTGTGGCTGCAATTGGTTTTTTGATGTTGTTGGATCCATTCAAGGAAACTTCCTTGGAAACAGCTCCCATTTTACAACTGCCATTGAATTTTGCTCCGGCTTCAATAATCAGTTTGCCTGTATTGATATCGCCATGAATGGTACAGGAATTCTTCAAAGTCAACATTTCAGTTACTTCCACTTTACCAACTACTTCGCCTGAAACCTCTGCATGAACGGCAGATAAATTCCCTTCCAGTACGGCAGAATTTCCAAGAATCACTTTTGCTTTGCAGAAAAGATTGCCTTCCAGTTTTCCATCTATGCGGATGTCGTTACTGGTGTCAATATCTCCCGTGATGGTGGTTCCTTTCCCAATCACATTCATTGTGTTTGGAGAAGATACATACGGATTTGGAGTGGTTTCACTCACAGGTGCGGGGGTGGAAGTCTGGTAACCTTCCTTTTCTTTTACATTGTTTCCAAAAAGTGCCATAGTTTCAACTTGCTATAAAATTCCTGATTGTTAATTGATTTCTTAGTCAGATCAGGAGGCCAGAACGCCAAGTCCGGAAAGGACTTTTCGCATGGTTTCTCCGATTTCGGCAGGGCTGTCCACGACCTCAATGCCATTTTCTCTCATAATTCTCATTTTGGCGGCTGCCGTATCATCGGCTCCTCCAATAATCGCACCTGCATGGCCCATTCTTCGGCCCGCGGGAGCTGTTTGACCAGCAATAAATCCTACAACAGGCTTTCGGTTTCCATCTGCACGGATCCATTTGGCGGCATCCGCTTCGTAGGTCCCTCCGATTTCACCAATAAGAATGATACCTTCGGTTTCCGGATCATTCATTAGCATTTCGACAGCTTGTTTAGTGGTGGTTCCAATGATGGGATCACCACCAATTCCAATAGCCGTTGAAATTCCTAATCCGGCTTTTACAACCTGATCAGCTGCTTCATACGTGAGTGTTCCGGATTTTGAAACGATGCCGATGTTTCCTTTCTTAAAAACAAATCCGGGCATGATTCCCACTTTAGCTTCATCCGGTGTAATTACTCCAGGGCAGTTAGGTCCGATAAGAACCGAGTTTCTGTTTGAGAGGTATTCCTTTACAGAAATCATGTCTTTAATAGGAATACCCTCTGTAATGCAAATAATTACTCCGATTCCTGCATCGGCGGCTTCCATGATCGCATCGGCTGCAAATGCAGGTGGAACAAAAATAATCGAAACATTCGCTCCCGCTTTGGAAACGGCTTCAGAAACAGAATTGAAAACCGGCCTATCTAAATGGGTTTGTCCACCTTTACCAGGTGTAACGCCTCCAACTACGGTGGTGCCATACTCAATCATTTGCTGGGCGTGAAAGCTGCCTTCTGTTCCGGTGAAACCCTGAACTATAACTCTGGAATTCTTATTAACCAGTACACTCATTTATTTTCGTGGATAGGATGTTTTGCAAGGCCACAAAATTACCTGAAAATAGGAGGGAGCCAAATTGAAAATTAAGATTCAGAAAGGTTTGTTTGTTCCGATAACATTCCCTCTATATTTGCGCAACAATTTCTGACATGAAGAAAAACATCTTACTTATTGGTTGTCTTGTAGTTACGGCCTCATGTGGCAAATACAGCAAGCTTACAGAGTCTCCCCAAAAAGATATTAAAGAAGAAAATCCGCGGATTTACGGACAAGTGGGCGGCCCGGCTTTGCAATCAAAGCTCACTTATGCTACTCCGACAGACGCAGTGGATAAATCAGCAAATTTAAAATCATTAATGTTTGGCGACAAGAAATCACAAACTATGCCTGTATCTCAGGATATTTCGCCTAAAAATACGAATGAAACGGCTCCGGGTGATAGTGCTGCCATAAAATAATTTTCAAAAAAATGTGCCTGGCTATTGGAAAGTGAAAACATACCTCTAGTTTTGCATCACTTTCTTCCTTAGCTCAGCTGGTTAGAGCACCTGACTGTTAATCAGGGGGTCCTTGGTTCGAGCCCAAGAGGAAGAGCAAGAAGGGCAGCCCAAGGCTGCTTTTTTTTTTACCGATCAATTATCGAAGCATACCATGCAATTCATTGTTTCTTCTTCCCTGTTACTGAAAAATCTTTCTCAGATTTCAGGTGTGGTCTCAACCAATCCGGTTATTCCGATATTAGAGAACTTTCTCATCGACGTTGCGGACGGCACGCTCACTGCAACCGCTTCAGATCTGCAGACAACTGCTAAAATATCCATTCCAGTAGAAGCCGATGAAGCCGGAATAATTGCTGTTCCTGCAAAGATTTTTTTAGAAACGCTTCGTAATCTTCCTGAACAGCCTATTTCAGTAGGGATTGATGAAGAGACCTACAGCATCGAAATTACATCAGAGAATGGTCGCTATAAAGTATCGGGTGCCAATGCAGTAGATTTTCCGCGAGTGCCGGCTGTAGCCAACGCCTTTTCCATTTCTATGGAAGCCAATTCACTCAACCGGGCACTAAGCAATACTTTGTTTGCTACAAGCAACGATGAAATGCGCCCTAGTATGAGTGGTGTTTTTCTTCAGTTGAAATCAGATAAAACAGTACTCGCAGCCACAGACGGCCATCGTTTAGTACGCTATCAAAGATCAGATCTTATTTCTCCAAATGAGACTTCAATTCTACTTCCAAGAAAGGCTCTTCAAATAGTAAAAGGATTATTACCCAGCGATAAGACCTTACTAAAGCTGAATTTTAATTCTTCCAATGCTTTTTTTGAATTCGGAAACATTGAATTGATATGCCGCTTGATTGATGAGCGATTTCCGGAATATGAAAATGCGATTCCTTTAAACAACCTTAATATCATGACGGTTGAGCGTATGGAATTATTGAATTCATTGAAAAGGATTTCAATTTATTCTAATAAGGCTACCAATCAGGTTCGGTTTTCGATCACCGCAAGTGAGCTGCAGATATCGGCAGAAGATGTGGACTACAGCAACGAAGCCTCAGAAAAATTGAGTTGTGAATACGTGGGAGAAGAAATGGAAATTGGTTTTAGCTCCAAACTCATGATGGAAATGCTAAACAATATTTCCTCGAATCTGGTCGATTTGGAAATGTCGGCCCCGAACAAAGCTGCTCTTCTAATTCCTAAAACCCTGGAAGACGGTGAAGAAATTCTGATGCTCATCATGCCTGTGATGTTGAATGCAAACTAGTATTTCGACTATTAATAATATCAAAGCTCCAGCCTGGGGCTTTTTTTATTTTCTATTTGACCGGAATTAAAATTAAACTACTATGAGGATATTTGAATCTGCTGTTAGTCAGATAGTTGATTTGCACACTATTGATACTTTGGGGATAAAATCCATTGATTTAATGGAAAAGGCCGCACTTGCTTTTTCTGAGGCATTTATGCTACGGTATTTCAATTTATCCAAAGGAATCATTGTTTGCGGACCTGGAAACAATGGAGGAGATGGGCTCGCAATTGCCAGACTCTTATCCGATCAATTTGATATCACGGTATTCCTTTTTGATGGATTTGAAACGTTTTCGTCCGACCGCATTGAAAATCAGAATCGGCTTCCTTCGAAAGTGAAAATTTTAAAAGGAACCGTAGAGGAATTTAGGAAATGTATAGGGTCATCGCAATGGGTTTGTGATGCTTTGTTTGGTGCAGGATTGAATCGTGCTTTAGAAGGCGACCTGGCAAAATTGGTCTTGGCAATGAATGACTTTCCGGGTTTAAAAGTATCCGTCGATTTGCCCACCGGATTGGATAATTCGATTTCTTCAAAAACAGTTGCTTTTAAAGCGGATTGGGTTGGTACTTTTCATTCACCGAAGCTCCCATTTTTTTTCCCTTCCAGTCAAAAATTCGTACGTGAATTTACGGTTCTCGACATTGGGCTAATTGTTCCTGAAACAGGTATGCCTGAGCTTTATTTTCTTCAAAAAGAAGATGTTATCCCTTTTGTTAAAGAACGTAAACGGTTTTCACACAAAGGAACCTATGGCCATGGATTGATCATTGCGGGGTCGGAAGGCAAAATGGGAGCAGCCGTTCTTGCAACCAAAGCAATGTTGCGCTCCGGAGTTGGACTTGCTACTTGTTTTGTGCCAAGAAGTGGTCTGGATGTTCTTCATATTTCTGTACCGGAAGCGATGTGTATTGCAGATCCGGATAAAAAAAACCTGACCAATCTTCCTCCTCTTGGTGTATTTCAATCCATTGGCATCGGACCGGGTATTGGCATCGATCCATTAACGGCGGGTGTTTTGAAAAAGGTTTTGGAAAGGTCCATACATCCAATTGTGATTGATGCTGATGCACTCAATATCCTAAGTGAACATAAAAATTGGTTGGAGAAAATTTGTGCCGGAAGTATCCTTACTCCACATCCAAAGGAATTTGAACGATTGGTTGGTAAGTCGAAGTCCGATGCAGAGGTATTCGAAAAGGCAAAAAGTTTTGCTGTTAAGCATTCGGTTTACCTCATTCTTAAAGGGGCATATTCTTTGATTTGTTCGCCTGAGGGAAAGGGTTGGTTTAATTCTACCGGAAATCCGGGGATGGCTACCGGAGGAAGCGGAGATGTATTAACCGGCTTGCTTACGGGTTTACTGGCGCAGGGATATACCCCACAGGAATCCTGTTTGCTGGGCGTCTTTATCCATGGTTTGGCGGGAGATCTGGCAAGTGAAAAACTGGGTCAACAGGCAATGGTTGCCAGCGACCTCATTCTGGAATTTTCGAACGCTTTTAAATTGCTTCAAACTTCTCAGGATTCGTTTAGTTCTTATTGATTCAGATGAATACAATGAAGACCATCTGCCAGGTTCGTTCATTTCAGAATAATAAGTCAGAATTTCAGTCCTAATATTACGTTTCACGGTTGCAATGGAAGCACGGATTTATGGGATAACCGAAATTCTATTCTTACCTTGTTAATCTGAATAGCATCAGGAAAAAAAATAGTATAAAATTACTCGCAACTTAAATTCAATGAGGGTCCGATTTCTGGGTCTGTTTTTTATCATCCTATCTGTACTGAGCCAATCATGTGCAGTGCATTCGCTCTGCCCCATTCCGGGGTGTCAGGTTCGGTTATTGCATGCCCACAATGGAGTTACGTTCAGAGGGCAGCCTTGGTGGAGACCGAAAAAGCAGAATCCTAAGGTTGGCCAGCACTATGTTTATACAAAAGATAATAACCTGATTAAGAAAGAATACTGGTGGAGCAGGAAGAAGAAGAAAGAAGATGAGAAAAAATCTTCGCAACTGGCTGGAATTAAAGCAAGGGATCCAGGCAAAAGAAATCGTGATAAAAACCTTGAGATAGAGGAGCCTGAAGAAGATAAAGAAGAAAAAGAAGGTTATTAGTTTACGTTTCTTCTGATTAAAGCACAAAAGCGATTAAATTGCGGCCTTTCAAGAATTTGATTCAAAAGAATGGCCGAACACGAAAATATCATCCCCATTAATATAGAAGAGGAAATGCGAACCGCATACATCGATTATTCGATGTCTGTTATCGTAAGCCGTGCTCTTCCTGATGTCCGTGATGGACTGAAGCCCGTGCATCGCAGGGTTTTATACAGTATGGAGGAGTTAGGTATAAATTATAACAAGCCTCATAAGAAATCTGCCCGTATTGTTGGGGAATGCTTAGGTAAATTTCACCCACATGGTGACAGTTCTGTTTACGATACCATGGTTCGGATGGCCCAACCCTGGTCTTTGCGATATCCGTTGGTGGACGGACAAGGTAACTTTGGTTCTATAGATGGTGATGAACCCGCTGCAATGCGATACACAGAGGCCCGTCTTAAAAGAATGGCGGAAGAATTGCTCGCTGATCTGAAAAAGAATACAGTAAAATTTCAGCCTAATTTTGATGATTCCCTTGAGGAACCAACGGTTTTGCCGGCCAAGTTCCCAAACCTAATTGTCAATGGATCTTCAGGTATTGCCGTGGGTATGGCTACCAACATGGCTCCTCACAATCTTGTGGAAGTAATTGATGGGATCAAAGCCTACATCGACAACAAGGATATTACCATTCAGGAACTTTGTAAGTTTATAAAAGGACCGGATTTTCCAACAGCAGGTACCATTTATGGCTACACAGGGATTCGAAATGCCCTCGAAACAGGTAGAGGAAGGATTGTAATCCGTGCAAATCACCGTTTTGAAACTTCAAAAACTGGTAAGGAGCAAGTCGTTTTTTACGATATCCCTTATCAGGTAAATAAGGCTACCATGATCGAAAGGATCGGGGATATGATTAACGAGAAGATATTGGAAGGCATTTCAGATGTTCGCGATGAGTCAGATCGGGATGGTATCCGGATGGTATTCGATCTCAAGAGAGATGCGAATGCACAGGTCGTGGTAAACACACTTTATAAGTTAACGGCACTTCAGACTTCTTTCAGTGTTAATAATGTGGCCCTTGTAAAAGGTAAGCCTATGACGCTGAATATGAAGGATATGATTCAGTATTTTGTGGAGCATCGCCACGAAGTTGTAATCAGACGAACGGAATACGATCTCAAGGAAGCAGAAAAACGTGCTCATATTCTGGAGGGCTTGCTTATCGCACTTGATAACCTGGATGCTGTAATCTCTCTTATCCGAAATTCAATAGATCCGGAAGAAGCCCGGAATGGTTTGATTTCTCAGTTTGGCATGTCTGAAATTCAGGCCAGAGCGGTGCTTGAAATGAGACTTCAACGTTTAACCGGACTTGAAAGAGATAAAATTATTGAGGAATTTAAAGAGATTCAAAATATCATTTCCCGTTTGAAGGAAATTCTGGGTGATGAAGGCATTCGGATGGGCATCATTAAAGATGAACTGGAAGAAATGAAAGATCGTTATGGTGATGCCAGACGAACTGAAATCGTTCATGCTTCCGATGATCTGACCATTGAAGATATGATATCCGATGACGAAATGGTGATCACGATCTCGCATCAGGGTTATATCAAACGCACTCCTTTAACCGAATACCGTGTACAAAGCAGGGGAGGAGTGGGTTCAAAGGCAACGGCAGTAAAAGACAATGACTTTACCGAACACCTTTTTGTGGCCACTATGCACAATTCATTGCTGGTGTTTACCAATTCCGGCAGAATGTTCTGGGTTCGTGTGTACGAATTGCCAGAGGGTAACAAAACTGCCAAAGGCCGGCCAATTCAGAATATTATCAACATTGATAAAGAGGATAAAGTAAGAGCGGTTATCAATGTAAAAAGTCTGAAAGACGACGATTATATTAATAACAACTATCTGGTAATGTGTACTGTAAAAGGTACCATTAAGAAAACTACCCTTGAAGCATTCAGTCGTCCAAGACAAGCGGGTATCATTGCGATCAGCATCAATGAAGGTGATCAGTTGCATGATGTTAAAATGACTTCCGGAAACGATGAAATCATCATAGCTACCTACAAAGGAAGAGCGGTTCGATTCCCTGAAGCTACTGTTCGGCCAATGGGTCGTGGAGCAGCCGGTGTCCGTGGAGTGAGTTTGAAAGGACCTGAAGATCATGTAGTTGGCCTTGTTTGTGTGGCTGACAAATCAACTACTTTGCTTGTTGTTTCTGAAAAAGGGTACGGCAAACGAACGTATCTGGTTGATCCGGAAGATGGGACCGATGTTTACCGTGTCACAAACAGAGGAACCAAAGGCGTTCTTACTCTGAACATAACCGAGAAAACCGGTAATGTGGTTGGAGTTCTGGATGTTACCGATAAGGATGATCTTATGATTATCAACAAATCTGGTATTATGATACGGACTCTTGTTTCAGAATTGAGGGTGATGGGTCGAAATACGCAGGGTGTTCGCTTAATCCGTTTGAATGGAGACGATTCAATTTCTTCCATTGCGAAAATTGAAATAGACGAAGAAGAAGTTCTTGTGGATGTTGAAGGTGCTATTGAATCTTCTGAAAGTGATGGTTCTGAGCCAACGGCTTTAACAACTGATGGAGATTCGACTACTGAAAACGAGAATCCTGAAACAGAATCAACTGAAGAAACACCTCCAACTGAATAAGTTTAATTTTTAGCACACAATCGGTAAATATGAAAAAACAACTTCTGGTATTTGGGCTACTTTTTTCAATGATAGCCAATGGACAAAATGATGCGGTTACTAATGCCTTCTTTTTCAATAAAGATGGCGAACTGGATAAGGCTAAAATAGAAATAGATAAAGCGGCGGTTCATGAAAAAACCATGGGTAAAGCAAAGACCTGGTATTTCAGAGGAATGATTTATGAGAATATTCTGGGATCGACAAAGCCTCAATATTCGGGCCTTCTTCCGGATGCCGGAAAGCTGGCTTTCGAATCGTACACAAAGGCAATGTCACTTTCTGTAAAAGGAGATGAATACTATGATGTCTCTGCCAAGAAAATCGATAATCTATGGGGTTTATTTTTGAACGAAGGGGTGAAAAAATACGAAGTAAAAGACTTTACAGGGTCTCTTGCTTCCTATGAACTATCTCAGACTATCAGGCCTGGAGATACGACAGCCTATGTTTATGCTCTTTATACATCAGAAGCATTAAAAGACTACGACAAAACAAAGTTGTATTCTAATAAGCTTTTCTCAATGGGTAGAAAATTACCTTACATGTATATTTCAATGTCCAGGCAAGCCCGAAATGCAGAAAAGAAGGATTCTGCTTTGGCTCATGTTCAGGCAGGTCGAAAGTTTTTTCCAAATGATAAAAGTTTGGCATTGGAAGAGTTGGATTTGTTTTTTGCATTGGGAAGAGGATCAGAAGCAAAATCGAAACTAGAAGATGCTGTGCAAATGGATTCATCCAACGCTTCCTTGTATTCGATTTTAGGAAACCTCTACGATCAGGAGGCTGCAGATGCTAAGAAACCAGCGAAAGAGAAAGATGCCAGCAAACAAAAGGCACTTTCTGCCTACAAAAAGGCTTTGAAGCTTGATCCGAATAATTTTGAATCCAACTACAATCTCGGCGTTTATTTCTTTAACAGAGGTGCAGAAGTGCTTAAAAAAGTGAATGAACTGGATTTCAACACCTATCAAAAAGTAGGTAAAAAAATGGATGGAGATGCTCAGAACGAGTTCAAGCAAGCCTTGCCTTATTTTGAAGCTTGTTATAAAATCAATCCGAATGATGCCGACTCAAAACGCTCTTTGAAAAATACCTATGAAAGGGTCGGGCGTTCGGCAGATGCCGACAAGTTAGGCGACTGATTTCCATCTCAATAAAATAAAAAAGGCTGTTCATTTTGAGCAGCCTTTTTTATTGCGAATGATTCCTTGAAGTGCTGGAATTTTAAAGAATGATAACCCGAATCCTTTCATATTGAGAAATCCCTCCTTTGTCCACCAATTCAAAAGTGTACATTCCTTTTGGAAAATCAGTGAGATCCACTTCAGTATTTTCGAAATTTGATGTTGGTATTTCGAAGGAATGGCCTAAAACATCATATACGATAACCTTAGAGATGGGTGAATATCCATTGATTTTAAAAACTCCGGTGCCAGGGTTAGGAAATATTTTTGTTTGATTTCTTTGCTCTTGTTTTTGAGCAGATACGCTGCAATCCGGAAAATTGGTGCTAGTGTTTCCAAAAACTCCGTTGTCGCTGCTCCAATATTCCCAGATTCCACCCGACATTGTCTTCCAGTCGGTTAAATCAAAGAAGTTATTTCCCTGGTTGGTTCCAGGTATTTTGCAAACCAGAACAGGACCGTTATTTGGTTTCCAGGTAAGTGGAAGGCCAGGACTGCATACCTGAGGAAAAGTGTCCGCAAGGCAGGAAATTTGGGTAAAATAGGCAAACTCATTTGCTGATGAATTGCCAAAAACCCGACCAATGCCGAATTCATCCACGCAAACCGCGGTTTTTTCTTCAGAGCAGATTCCTTTCCAAGCAAAGCCGGAATCCTGATAAAGTCTGGCTAAAAAGGCAAGGTGCCTTCCCCGTCGATCCGGATTGTCAAAATGTGTGTCCGTAATCACTTTGTCCAGAAATGAGATTTTGAGAAAATCGTTTCTGCCAATCGATACCAAAGGATTGTATGGGTTTGCCAACGCTTGTGAAGAGGTTACACTTCCTTGTAGTGCATTAAAATAGGCGCCACCAAGAATCGCCATTCCGGCAGATGTTCCTCCGATTGGAATCTTTTTGTTTAAAACCAAATCGTTGATCAAACTATCAACCGGGCTGTCTTTCCAATAGTTTGTATAAACTCCCTGATCACCACCAGCAATCCATAATGCTTCACATTCTGCCAAACGCCGGATCACATACGGATCAAATGAAGCTTCTCTGCTGTTGAATTTAATGGTTTCAACGGAATTGACGGTTTCGCCAAGTGCTGAAAATAAGTACTCATTGTATCCATTGGATCCACTGCTCCGAATGACGAGGACATCTCCTCCCTGCGCCTTTTTAAGCCACCAAACCATGGCTGAATCGTTTTCTGTTGAACCACCCATCAACACAGTTCCCGGTTGAGGTATGGTTACAACATTGGCTGTATCGCCTGTAAAATAGGAGATAAACGTTTGGCCACTTGTCCTTACTGCACAAATGGTTAGGCTCAGAATAAGCAGTATGTATTTCTTCTTCATTCGTATTGTTTTAAAAATCAATCAGAATCCCAATCTACCCCAGAAACCTTTTTTTTCATCGGCTTCTTTTGGATGTTTCTTTAGATATTCCTTTGCAGCCTTCGTGCACGAGTGGTCTTTGGGAGCGTATTCTTTTATTTTTTTTGCGTACTCTACAGCCAAAGTGATGTTCTTTTCTTCATCCGAAATCTGCATCAGATTGAGTAGTGTGTAATAGTAGTAACCGGTCTCAAATGCTTTGTTTTGGTTGCAAAACTGCAAGCATAGATCGAAATACTTTTTAGCATTATTCTTATCCTTCTTATAGGAATGCCTGTAGATATATCCCAAATAGAATGAAGCATATCTCCCACTGGTAGCCTCATAACCGGGCATTTTACGTTCAATTTTATCCAGAATATCAAGGGAAGATTTTTCAACTTCTGCCGTTCTTCCCTGGCTATAACACATACGGGCATACAATCTTTCGAAATAGGGGTTGTCTGGAAATGTTTCGGCCAGGTATTCACAAAGTGGAAACGCTTTTGCAGGTTGGTCTTCCTCATTTGCATAAATTCGGGCCAGATACAATTGAGCCTCTGTTCTTGTATAAAAAGCATTGAAGGCAACTTCTTTTAATTGCTTGATTCCCTTTTCTTTATCACCTTTAGGAAACAAAGCCATAATGGGTCTAAGGAACCGGTAATTGGCAGGAATCCAAACAGAATAGTAATTGAAAAGAGCAACGCCAAACAAGAATTCCGGACTTAGCGTGTCGTTTTGTTTGGTAAGTTCTAGATTTGCCAGAGCACTTTTTCCAGCAAAGGCAGCCTTGCTCCATGAACTCCTTTCAGAATACAATCTTCCTTTAAATCCATGACTGGCAGCGAGAAAAAAAGCCGCTTCTATATTTTGCTTGTCCTTTCGTTTTAATTCTTCCGCCAACGAAATACTCGTATCCATATAAGATAAGAATCGTTCATCGAATTGCTCATCTTCTATATTTGGTTGGATTCGCCACCATTCTTTTAATCCCATCAAAAAGGATGGTAGTGGGTGTGAAGGGTACTTATACCGCATCCATTGGAATTCGGCTTCGGCCACATCAAATTTAAAATTGTACATGGCATTTACTGCCTTGGTAGCGTCCAGTTGAAGCTTTTTGTCCATCAGAAGGTATTTCTGATAGGGATCAAATTGACCAAAAACCGCTCCGGTGGAAAAGATAAATAGCCAAAAAAAACAGCGAAGTATCCTCAATTCATTAGTAGCATTTTTCGAATATACGCAGGTATGCACAAACAGGATTGATTTCTTGGAATTAAGACCGGATCTTTTCCATAACAATTTTCTGGATTTCATTTTCTTTCTCCTGAGCAGATTTCAGAATTTGATTTGCCTCATTCAGAAGGGCGTTTGCTAATCCTCTGTCGCTTAAATCTTTCAGGTTGATCAGCACATTTAAATAAGCACCATAAATTCCACAAACTAAAGCGGAAGCTCCAACACCGGCATCTGTTACTGAATTTGGATTTCCCAAATTTACCATCGCTTCTGCCACTGGCAATGCCATGGAAGAAGTTTTCATTACTTCAAGCGGAATTTGTACAGCCCCTAATTGAGCCTTTTGAATAGCAAGGGTGCGAATTTCCTTTTCTTCCGCTGTCGCTTTTGGTAAGGAAAAGGCTGCCATCACTTTGTTAAAAGCCTCCGTATCTGCATCCACGGCACTGACTAATTTTCTTCTTAGCTGTTCCCCTTTTTCGGCCCAATCAGAAAAAAATGACCATTGATCATCCCAACCTCGTTTATGAGAACTCAGGTTGGCAACCATAGTTGCCAGAGCAATCCCGCAAGTGGACATATATGCGGCCACAGAACCTCCTCCCGGTGCGGGTGATTCAGAAGCAACCTTTTCTGAAAAAGAATCCAGGGAAAGAGTGATTAGTTGGCTGGCTGAGTTCTTTTTGATTTTATATTCAATTACTTTCTTCTCAGGATCAAAGGGTGCCAGGTCATCCAGCCCCATAGATTTGATGGCAATTTTAATCAGCTCAGAATCCGGCAATCCCACTGATCGTTCTTGTTTCTTCAGGTAATAGCGACCCGCATCTGTGAGCACACGAAGGGGCACCATTCCCACAATTTCAGTTCCTGAAACGCGTAAACCTCTTTTATGAGCAGAATCGCTTACAGCATCAAATGCAACATGCAATGGCGTTGTTTGGATATCAGTCAAATTCATTGACACCTGAGCAATTCCATATTCTTCAATAAACCAACCGATCGCTTTCGCTGCTTTTAAAGTGCCGGGCGTTCTTGTTTCTTTTTCTTTACCGGTTACCTCATTAATTTCTTTGTGTACCCGTCCCGCTTCACGAACATCAAAACTTATTGCATTTGCTCTTCTAACGGAAGTCGTATTGAGATTGAAATTAACTGCAATCAGAAAATCTCTGGCGCCAATGGCAATTGTCCCTGTTTTTGCCACAAATTCAGTTGGGCCGAAATCGGGTTGCCACTCCGGTAATCTAAGTTTGGCATCAAGACCTTCGTATTCTCCGGAACGGACCGAAGCAAGATTTTTGCGATGGGGTGCAGAGGATGCCGATTCATAAAGAAAAACAGGAAATGCAAGCTCATCTCCAACTCTTTTTCCAAGTTTTCTAGCCCATTCTGCCGCTTCTTCCATAGTTATACCGGAAACAGGGATCAATGGGCAAACATCTGTGGCACCAAAACGTGGATGTTCTCCTTTATGGAACCGCATATCAATCAATTCTTTTGCTTTTTTGATTGCCTGAAATGCAGCTTCAATAACTTTTTCCGGCTCACCAATAAACGTCATAACAGTACGATTGGTGGCTTTTCCAGGGTCAACATCCAATAAATTTATGCCTTCAATTCCAGAAATTGATTCGGCTATCTGTCTAATAATTTCAGGATTTTGACCTTCAGAAAAATTCGGGACGCATTCCAATAGTTTTTCCATAATGGTGAGGTGTATTTTTTAGTTCAACCCGTGGTAATTATAGATTTTCAAGATCTGTTTTGAGCTGAATCAGATAGGATCGGATTTTTACCAGTTTTTCTTTCAGTTCGGAACCGTGTTTTAACGTAGTTTCAGTTTGTTTTTCAGGTTTTTCGGATAGAAATGATTGGGCACCTCGTATGGTATATCCCTTTTCTTTGATTAGTTCATAAATGCACCCCACTTTTTCAATGTCTGATTTCGTATACCGTCGATCCCCTTTGCCATTTTTACGGGGAGCAATATGTGGGAATTCGTCTTCCCAGTAGCGGATTAATGAGGTGGACACCCCAAAATGACGAGCAATTTCGCCAATAGTATAATACATTTTATCCGGTATTTCTTGACGATCAGCCATAATTTCAAGGAATAAAATACCAGGTTTCTTTACCAGCCTCTCCGGAAATGTCTTTCCATAGAGAACAATTGAATTCTAAACACAAAGCAGAACCAGGTGAAAGTTGATAAGACTCCTGGTTGGATAAAACAGTTGCAATTTGACTGATTCCCGGGTTATGACCTACCACTACAAGTAACGGGCAAGAATTCGGAGCAGCTTGAATAAGAGAAAGTAAAATTTGATAACCTGCATTGTATAATGTAGGTATCAATTGTAAGTTGCTCATTTCCATGCTTGTTTCATGTATGATGATTTTGGAGGTCTGACTGGTTCGATTTGCTGAACTCGAATAAATCTGAAAAGGAGCTTCTTTTTTAGACTTGATAAATCGTCCTAATTTCTGAGATTCATTTATGCCTGTCTCATCAAGATTTCGATCAAAATCTTTAATTGGGTAGCGTTCTGGTTCTGCCGTTGCATGGCGAACAAGGATAATTTTCCTCATAAAGCGGAAAACACGGGAAATTGTGAGTTTTTTGCAAAAGTAAATTGAAGCATAATGAATTAATGAGCTCTAAAAAATTGATTTGTAGGATCTTACGTGTCATTACTTTTTTTCTTACTTCAATAATTTGGCAGCCAATTCCATCTATATCCCAAACGGGACCAATTCAGTACCGGTATAAATTTTCTGAACAAACTTCTCTTTTAACAAAGTATTTCAGTACTTTACTTTTGCCGGATTCAACAAGGCAAATCCGGATTAAGTTTAAGTGCGACTTTTCAGGTAAAAGGTCGCCCGTTTTTCTGGCCGTTACCAACTCTTCAGTGATTCTCTTATTTTCTGACAGCAGTTTGAGTGAGCCCTTTTTACTGGAAAAAAGAATCTATTTCCCTTTCAGGCAACTCAAGAGCAATAGCCGATACTGTATAGAAGTTAATCCTTCTACTGGCAAAGATGGCTATTTGGCCATACGATTGTTGCATGTAGATTCAAAGGAAATACTTGATGAAGTTTTCCTGTGTTTCCCAGAAACCGATTTAGTTGTGCCGGGGTTAAGTATGCAAAGTCAGATTTGGGCAAAACCAGATTAGTGCCACAATGGCATATTTTTTATTTTTTATTTTCGAAAGCAGTCATAATGGCATAAATGTATTTGTTTTGGAGTCGGTGGTGCTTTGGTTCAGGATTTGATCGATAGATTTCAAAACAAAACCAATAAGAACTATGTCACTCATAAGATTCAAAAACTCCGCATTGCCCGCTTTGGTTGATACTTTTTTCAACCGTGATACATCTGATATTTTTGATCCGTTTCAGGGCGAATTTATCCCTTCGGTAAACATCCTGGAAAATGATGAGGGTTTTCATATCGAAATGGCCGCTCCCGGATTGAAAAAAGAAAATTTTCAGATTAATCTCAATCAGAATAATTTAAGTATTGCCTATGCAAACGAGGACAATAAAGAAGAGGTAAATGGCCTTTATACACGGCGTGAATTTCGGAATTCTTCTTTCAAAAGAACATTTACGATTCCACAAACCATTGATTATGAAAGAATTTCTGCATCATACGTGGATGGAATTATGAAATTAATTCTTCCTAAAAAAGAAGACGTAAAAGTAAAATTGGAGAGATTGATTGATATAAATTAAGGGATTTTTAGAAGCGAAAAGCCTCATTCTATGAATGGGGTTTTTTTATTTTCAATTCACTCCTGTTAATTTGTGGCGTAATTGCCAATTATGGATAGTAGTCCCAAAGGAGAACCTCCCCAATATTTCCCGACCATCAAAGAACGGATCAACTCAAAAAATGCCCAAAAATATGATCGATGAGATTCTGATCATACTTGGTTTGATTTTGGCAAATGGTCTGCTTTCTATGGCAGAGATTTCCATTGTTTCAAGCAAACGAAACAAGCTTGAAGTTCTTGCAAAAAAGGGATCCCACGGCGCAAAAATTGCTCTTGATCTGGCATCAAAGCCCAATCGGTTTTTATCTACAATTCAGATTGGAATTACAATAATTGGAATTCTTACTGGAATTTATTCGGGAAAAGGCTTAATAGTCTGGCTGCATAATTTATTAATTTTTAGCGGCATACAGGAGCGAGTTGCTGATTGGATTGCGTTTCCGGCTGTGGTGATGTTTGTTACTTATTTCTCTCTTATAATTGGAGAACTCGTCCCAAAACGAATTGGGATGCATAGTCCTGAAAGAATCGCCTCTTTTATGGCTCCACTGATGAACGCTATTTATAAGGTCTTTTCGCCACTTATCTGGTTGTTATCGACTTCGACCGATGGTATTTTAAAAATGTTTGGAATTGATTCAAAAGTGGAAGAAGCTCAGGTTACTGAAGAGGAAGTAAAAGAGCTGATTGCGCAGGGTACAAATTCGGGTACCATTGAAGAACTGGAACAGGACATGATGGAAAGGGTCCTTCTGTTAGGAGATCGAAGTGTTGCTTCTCTTATGACAAATCGGATTGAAGTTGAATGGATTGATGTGAATGGTGTGACTGATGAAATTCTTCAGAAAATTGTAAGTTCAAACCATTCCTTATTTCCGGTGTGTGACGGTGAGATTGATAAGGTGGTAGGAGTATTGAGTTCTAAAAAGTTTCTGGTTGCATTACAGCATGAAAAACAGGCAGATATAAAAAGTTTGATGAATGCTGCACGGGTAATTCCGGAGAATATGAAAGCCTTGGCTGCTCTGGAAGAATTTAAGGCCAACAAGACAAAAATTGCGGTTGTTGTAGACGAATATGGTTCAGTTCAGGGTGTACTCACTCAATCCGATCTTTTCGAATCTATTGTGGCAGAGCATGATACGCCAGATGAAGAAAATGAGATATCCATTGTACAACGCGAAGAGAATAGTTATTTGATTGATGCTCTTCTGCCATTTGAGGAATTTTTACAATACTTTGAAATAGATGAGGTAGCTGTTGAAGACCGGACAGGATTTCATTCACTAGGTGGTTTTATCCTTCACCTTTCTAAACAAATTCCCTCCACAGGTGATCGTTTTGAATGGAAAAACTATGAGTTTGAAGTGGTAGATATGGATGGCAACCGGATTGATAAACTTATTGTTAACATTAAAGTGGATGAGGATGATTAACCTTCATTTTTAGCCCTTTTGATTAATTTGATAATGGTTTGAAAAATGGAAGCCTTCATTTGTAAATGCTCTCTCAGGTTAAAGAACCTGATATTTTGTAGGTGATTGTCTTTGTTAATTTAAATTTGATAGTCTCCAATATTAAGTATCACTAATCTGATTTTAAACCTTAATGAGAAACAACCAAAATGATTTCAGGTTGATTTTAACTTAAACTACATTTTTAGCACTTTTACTCTATGAATACAATTATGCCGAAGATCCATGCAACCACCGTTATTGGAATTATGCACAAAGGTCAGATTTGCATTGGAGCTGATGGACAGGCTACTATGAATAATACGGTTGCAAAAAGTAATGTGAAAAAAATAAGGCGTCTACATAACGATTTGGTTGTTGCTGGTTTTGCAGGGAGTACCGCGGATGCTTTCGCTTTAATAGAACGATTTGACCAGAAATTAGATCAATATCGTGGTCAGCTTAAAAGAGCAGCCATTGAATTGGCGAAGGATTGGAGAACCGATCGTTATTTAAGAAGACTCGAAGCCATGTTGATTTGTGCTGATAAAGAAGAACTTCTAATTATATCCGGAACCGGCGATGTTCTTGAACCTGATTTTGGCATCGCAGCCATTGGTTCAGGTAGTTTGTATGCGCAATCAGCCGCTTATGCTTTGAAAAGGCATGCCCCTCATTTAACTGCAGAGGAAATGGTTCGAGAGAGCCTGACCATTGCCGCGGATACCTGTGTTTTTACAAACCACAACTTCACCATCGAAATAATTTAAATACACAACCAAACATGAAAAATTACTTTACACTATTATTTTTTTTGCTTCCATTTCTTGGGTTTTCTCAGTCAAGCCCCCTATGTGGATACAAGGTTTTTAAGGGGGATCAAACTTCTACAGACTCGTCAATCAGAGAGTTCACCAAAGTTGTTACCCTTGTGGATGGCAATGTCGTTTACGCAGGACAAGCGGATGAAGGTGCAGATGCCAATTTTTCTTTAACTAAAACGACAAATGAAGGAATTATCCTTTGGCAGAAAGTGATCGGAACGGATGGCCTTGATGTATTGAAAAACTTTATCATTACAAATGACGGCGGATTTGTTCTGGTTGGATGGACAACAGCAACGGGTGGGACCGATCCTTCAGATGCGATTGTGATTCGTTGCGATCCTCAAGGTGAAGTGTTATGGAGTAAACAAATTGGAGGTGCCGATGATGATGAAGGGTTTAACGCTACAGAACTAACAAACGGCGATCTGATCGTTACAGGTTCGACCTTCAGCTTCGGCCCGAAATTGAAAAATGCATTTGCTGCAAAAATTACTTCAACAGGTGAATTGGTTTGGTGCAAGGGTTTTGCAAAAGGAATTTACAATTATTTTATCGACGCCATTGCTCTTCCAAACAACGGAGCTATCCTTTGTGGCTATACCTGGGTAACTACAGGTTCAAGCGTTTTTGATCCGATGTTTGTTAAAGTTGATTCAGATGGTACAGTCATCTGGTCGAAATGGATCAAAATGACAGGTTCTCAGATTGTGTATGATTTTGAAAAAGACCTGGATGGAGGCATTGTTTATGCAGGCGTTTCAAGTACAATAGGAAAAAATCAAAATTTTATCGCAAAGATTTCAGTTGATGGCGTTCATCAGTGGGCTAAATTGTTTGGTACTCCCAACGGAGATCGGGTCTGGGATCTGGCGGTTGCACCATCAGGTCACTATTTAACCGCTGGTTTTACCGACAAAACTTCTCTTGATAATTCTCCGAGAAATGGATTTATGGCAAGGCTAACCTCTACGGGCGTATTTGAGGAAGCAATCCAATATGGAGCAGAGAACGATACTACTTCAACAACATTTACTGGTATTGCAATATCAGGCGAATACGCATTTGCCACAGGCCTGACGTATCTCTATGGAAACACAACCGGAGCTGGAATTTCATCCAAACTGGTCGCACTTGATTTTTCTCAAAATTGCAGTTCAAGTCCGGTTAGCATGCCATCAACAAATCTAACTGCCGTAGATTCAATGGGTGTGATTGGCCAAAATGGAGGCGTGATCGTTGAAAGTTCCGTAAACAGCAGTGTCAATAACCTCATCGTGGAAGACATCTGCGTTTTCACTGGTCTGGAAGATAAGGTAAATCGCAATAAACCATTGCTTTATCCCAATCCATCTTCAAGACTATTTAGCATCCAATTGCCACAGGCGATCCAATCGACATTGCTGTTATTTAGTAGTGATGGAAGAAAACAAATGGAACAGTTTCAGAATGGTGATCATTTTAATCTGGATTTGCAGAGTTTACCATCTGGCTTATATCACGTTAAGGTAAATTATGGCTCCAAAGTGTTTCAAACCAGCCTGGTGAAAAAATAGGGTCAATTCATGAAAATAGCCCATCTGGATAATTAACTGAGACCAGATATAAACCATAAGCCGGAACATTTTCTCCGGCTTTTTTTCGGTCTTTACTTAAAATGATTCGCTCAAAATCATGAACCGATTTTTTGCCTTTGCCTACCTCCATCATCGTGCCCACCAAAGCCCTTACCATCCCACGTAAGAATCGGTTCGCTCTGATTTCAAAGAGTACTAAATCATTTTCTGATTTCCAGGTGGCCTCCAAAATTTGACATTCGAAGTGGTTCACTTGTGTCTGGACTTTACTGAATGCTTCGTACTCAACATATTTCATTAATAAAGAACAGCATTCGTTAAGTTTTGAAATATCAAGATTGCCATACCAATATAAGGAGCGGTTGTGCCAGAAAGGGTCTTTCTTTTTCGAAATGATGTACTCATAAGATCTTGATACAGCATCAAATCTACACCGGGAATCCGAATTTACCTGGATCAGTTTTGCAATGGAAATGTCATTGGGTAAAGCCATATTCCATTTAAAAACATGCTGCTCCAGACTATCAAAAGGTTCAAAGTCCAATTGCGCAATTTGATGGATTGCATGTACTCCTGCATCCGTTCGGCTGCTTCCAACGATTACTATATCTTGTTTAAGTACCAATCTGCCAATACGTTGCATTGTTTCCTGTATCGATGGGGCATTGTTCTGGCTTTGCCATCCTCCATAATTGGCACCATTGTAAGAAATATCTATAAAGTATCTGCCCACGTGAATTGCTTATTGTTTGTTTTGATAGTTGTAATACAGGAATATCATGATGCAAATTAGTTTCCAATACCGGGTGAAACCAACCCTGATTTTTTCCATTTTAATTCTTTTTTCAGGAAGTTTGGTCGTTGCCCAGAATTCACCAGATCTTACTTTTTTCAGGAGTCAGATCGATAGTTTGTACAAGGTATCGGAAAAACTTTGCAATGCAGATTCAACTTCGAAACTTGCATCTTCCTGGGTTTTAAAATCAAATTCAATTCTTGCAATTATGGATGATGCTGAGTTGAAAGAGAGATACAGCAATTTGGATTTGCAAGTGGAATCTGCCAGGGCTTTGATCCGGATAACTGAACTTGATAAAAACAATCAATACCGATTGGCTACAGAAACCAATCTGGCCACCAGTACGATTGATTTAAGTAATCTGGGCAGAGAATCGCTTGAGGCAAGCCGGAAGTTTAATTCTTCTGCAGATGCAGAACGGTCTTCTGAGTATTTTCAGCTATGTCTGGAGACGTATAAATTAACGGGTGCCTCTCAAAAAGTAGTTGACAATTTTTGGAGGGAAGAGTCCATCTCCTGGCAGTGGATTCGGTTTTTTAAAGCCGTGGCCTCCAGAAAATCGGGTAGGTCGGATTTTGCAGAGAAGGAATACAGCACACTGATCAAAATTGGTTGGGAGGAACCTGTTGTTTTTCTTGAACTTGCGGATTTGTACACAAAGTCTGGCAAAGCTGAAGAAGCGCAAAAAACATTGGTTAATGCCTATGAGAAACTGCCTGAAAATATTCCTTTGGCATGCACTTTAGCTAAACTTTACCTTAGCACCGATCAGTTGAAAAAGGCGCAGGCTGTTATTAAGCCATTTGATCATCAATTAGGATACAATGCTGAATTGGTTTTAACCAAAGCACTTATTTATGAAAAACGAGGCGATTTCAAAAAGGCCGATGCCATGTTTAAGGCAGTACATAAGTCGGATCCCAACGAAGTACACATCAACTCCATTTACGCGGGCTATCTGATGCGCAAGACCAAAGGTGCCGAGCCATTTGATGCTGAAGAGTTTGCTCAACTGGCTTACACTTTAATGCATCAGGCGAGTGAACTTTCTCCTCAAAATTCAGATCTTTTGCAAAAAAGAGATGATATCAAAAAGAAGTATCCAAAAGTTAAGTTGGAAGAAACAGAATAGTTGATCAAACTTAAATTGTTTGAATCGCCCTAAGGCCGGATCCGGTTATGATGTTGTCTTCAGTCTGAATCCTAGTAAACAAACATCATCTGTTTGACTTTCAGAGCCTTTCCAGCCTTTGAACGATGCTAATAGTTTTTTCTGTTGTATGTTCATGTCCTTATTCTCCGTTTCAGAAATCCATCTTAGAACTTGTTTTTTTCCGATCTTGCGATATTGAGGACCACCAAACTGATCCGTGATTCCGTCAGAAAAAAGATAGAATGTTTCTGATCCATTCAGATTTACAGATGTTAAGGTGAATGCGGGAGCATTTGACCCAATGGAAGGACCTATGCCTCTACGAGTTCCTTTGTACTCCGTAATTTCTTTCGTATCCGAAATAATTATAATCGAATGATGGGCTCCAGCGAAAAGAATTTCATGTGTTTCCAAATCAAAAATGCAAATGCTCAGGTCCAATCCTACCTGCACATCGGGATTATGCGTATTTTGATCAAAATTTGATTGAATTGCATTTAAAAGTTCATCTGGCCGGTTTAGAAATTGCGACACCAAATTGTCCATTAAGCTAATGCTACTCACGGTAAGAAATGCTCATGAAACACCGTGCCCTGTGCAATCACCAAGTGCAACAACAATTTTTTGACCGTATTTTCTGCAAAAGTAAAAGTCTCCGCTCACAAGGTTCTTTGGTTCATAAATCAAACAGAATGAATCAAAAATTTTAATCAGCTCTTCTTCAGAAGGAAGCAAAGACGACTGAATCAGAGATGCATACCGGATGCTGGCATAGATCTGCTCATTGGCATGTTCCAGAAGTTTCCTCTGATTGTCAACCTCTTCATTTTTTTTCTGTAGATTATTGCTGTGTTTTCTTTGGTTGTAAAACCCAAATGCAACCAACCCCACTACTGAACTGAGCAGTATAAAAGTGAATACGTAGAAGTTTCTGTGTGATTCTTTATAGCAAACAACCTGCTCAGGGTCCAGACCTAAAAAAGAACTACGAACATCTACCGCAAGATTTTGGTACTGAGGTGGAAGATTGTGCGGATCCAGGTTGTTATTTGCATGTTTATGATCGTAAATGTAGAGTGAACTGGCAATTAGCCAGATAATTGTGGTTAATAGGAAAATTCTAATCCATTTCATGTATAAAAAGAGAGCAGACTATTACGAGTTATACATACGAATCAAAGCACCAACCGAATTAATTTATTATCAAAGAATCAGGATAACACTCTTTTCAAACGCATGGCCTTAACAGGTGCAATGACTAAAGGCACTTTTTCAATTTTTACAGAACTGGTGTCAAGCCCAAATGCTTTGTCTTCTGAAAGACTTAAGCTATCTAATAGAAAATAATTATCCATAATAAGATTTTCATAGAGGGACAGTTCATTTTCGTAGCTCAGGTGGCGTTTAATAACAATAAACCTGAAATCTCCTGTGATATTGTTCTCTGCCAGCGAAGCGTATCTGGAGGTAATGTCAATTTCGCCGGCAGCAACCATTTCTTCAACCACTTTTCGAAAATACAGATTAATTTTCTGATCAACTCTGAATCCAAGCCTGAATTCAACTTTAATAACATCATTGTTTGCCAGAATATCCACTTTATATTCCAGTTTATACGGTTCGTCTTCTACGTGAATATGGATAAACCAATATATATCAGCTCTTTTTGGTTGTTTTTGAAAAATTGAATACATGATCTTGGATTCAATTTCATCTCTGCTGTCTGCGGAAGTGAGATATACCAGATGCGTCGCAAATTTGGGAACCGAAGCGTCACGACTTAGTTCTTTCAACATATTGAGATGGTCGTTAATATGTGTGAAGGTGATGTATCGGTTTTTGATTTTCCTTCCTTTATACCATGTCCACATCACGATCATTATCAACGCACAAATCATGAGTGAAACCCAACCACCGTGTGTAAATTTAACGACGTTTGCTACAAAAAATGACAGTTCAAGAGAAAGATAAACCAGCAATAAAAGGACAATCCAGAAACTTTTTATCCGCTTCAATATCAAATAATGACTTAAAAGATAAGTCGTCATTAACATGGCAAGAGTGATTGCTAAACCATACGCGGCTTCCATAGCGGAAGATTCCTGGAAATACAGGACAACGCCCAAGCAACCCGTTAAAAGGATCCAGTTTGCACTTGGAACATAGAGTTGTCCTTTTAGCTCAGATGGAAATTTGATCCGGACTTTTGGCCAGACATTGAGTCGAATTGCTTCAGATATTAAGGTAAAAGAGCCTGATATTAAAGCCTGACTGGCAATTATAGCGGCGAGAGTTGCAATGATAATTCCCGCAGGAAGAAACCACTCAGGCATCATTAAGAAAAATGGGTTAGAATCCTTTGGGAATACAGTGCCATTCATGGTATTCAAAACCCAGGCACCCTGTCCCAAATAATTTAAGATCAAACAAGTTTTAACGAAACTCCAACTTATTCTAATGTTGTTTTTACCACAATGTCCCAAATCAGAATAGAGAGCTTCAGCTCCTGTGGTGCATAAAAAAACCGCACCTAAAAACCAGAAGCCATTTTTAAACTGAAAAAGCAAATTATAAGCATACCAGGGGTTCAATGCTTTCAAAACCATTGGATTTTCCAGTGTAGAAGAAATTCCGAAAAAGCCAAGCATACCAAACCAAACCAACATGACCGGGCCAAAGGTTTTTCCTACGATTGAGGTGCCAACTCTTTGTAGGAGAAATAGTAATGTTATGATTGTCATTACAATTGGAATTGTAGGAATATCCGGCTTCAAAATTCTGAGTCCTTCGATCGCAGAAGCAACTGAAATAGGTGGGGTTATCATTCCATCTGCCAACAAGGCGGCACCTCCCAGAATTGCAGGAAGAATCAGAGTGGGTCTAAAGCGACGGATCAATGCATAAAGAGAGAAAATACCACCTTCGCCATTGTTATCGGCATTTAGAGTGATCACTACATATTTAATGGTGGTAAGAAGTGTTAGGGTCCAGATAATACAGGAAAGGCCTCCCAGAACAAGTTCTTCCGATACTTGCTTGTCTCCAAGAATAGCTTTTAAAACGTATAATGGAGAAGTACCAATATCCCCATAAATAATCCCCAATGCAATCAGCAATCCAGCCACATTGGTCCGGTGCTGATGAGTGGAATGTTCCATTTGTGAATTTCAAAAAGACAAATGTAGGCGCAGGATTGGTATGGTAATAGAAACAATTCATTGAATTTTTTACACTCTTTATTTTAGCCTGAATTGCTGAATTCCAGCTTTATTCTTTATTTTGATTAAAATTAGTACAAGATTTTTCTTTTTTTTTTCGTGTCAGATATTGTGGCATCATTTTTTTTATACCTTTGTTTCACTTAAGCAATGGTCCCGTAGCTTAATTGGATAGAGCATCTGACTACGAATCAGAAGGTTGGGAGTTCGAGTCTCTTCGGGATCACATAAATTTTAACAGAAATACCCTATACAGAAACAGCTTTACTTTATTAAGTAATACTATGGTTTGAAATTTTACGTTACCTTTTAAACGTAATATTCAATGAATACCCTTCATGCTGTTTCTGATTCCCAACTTCTGGAATCCTTTCGGTCAGGTAGTGAAAAATCTTTCGAATCTTTGGTTCGAAGACATCAGGCACGTGTCTACTCTGCAGCAATGCTGGTCGTACGTGATCAGGATGTTGCTCAGGATATAGTTCAGGATACTTTCCTGAAGTTCTTTACTGTATTGCAGGAAGGACGGTACAATGATGAAGGCAAGCTTCTTCCATATCTATTGAGGGTCGCCCACAATCTGTCTATTGATCATCTGAGAAAATTGAGTCGGCTTCCAAAAGTCACAACTTCTGATGGAAAAGATATTTTCAATTTTCTAAATATTAAGCAGGAAGATGCGTTTGATACACTTGAGAAAAAAGAAAACCAGGATCGGTTGAGACTTGCCATCAGCAAACTTCCACCCATTCAACAGGAATTGATAATTCTCCGATATTTTGGAAAAATGCCGTTTAAAGAAATTTCTGAATTAACCGGCATAAATAAAAATACATGTCTCGGCTACGTCCGAAATGCAGTGATTAACCTTAGAAAATACCTTGTTCCTAAAATAAAAAGTTATGATTCAAACCTTTACCCCAAATGATGTACTCAAAGCCAGTAGTGGCGAGTTGACAAAAGAAGAATCCATATTAATGGAATCAGCGGTAATAGAGAACGTGGAATTGGCCACATTTTCTGAAACATTGGATTTACTTGATGAAGAAATGCCGAAACTGATTACAGACCCAGGTGAAAAAACGGTTCAAAAAGTAATGGATCGTATCCGGCTGGAGATGGCCAAATCTAAATTCTGATTTTTATTTCTTCCGTTTCTTTCCGGCTGCATTAAGTTGCAGCCGGTTTTTTGTTTTTACGGTTTGATGCGGATTTTAATTTTATTCTTTTTTCTATTATCGTTTCGGTTTTCGTTTGCTCAGATGGTCTCACAGGACTTATCCGGCAAAAATTGGGTATTTAAAGAAAAGAATAACACGAATTGGAGATCGGCTACTGTGCCTGGAACCATTCATACAGATCTGATGGCAGTAAAAGCGATTCCAGACCCAAATCAAAGAGACAATGAAAAGTGGGTTCAATGGGTTAGTAATATGGATTGGGAATACAAATCAGAGTTTGAGCTGTTGCCGGATATTGAAACAAAGCAAAATGTTCAATTGGTTTTTAAAGGTCTCGATACGTATGCTGAAGTTTTTCTGAATGGAAAGTCCATTTTAAGCTCAGATAACATGTTTCTTGAGCACAGAATAGATGTTAAGAGCTTACTTAAAAAAGGCAAAAATGAAATCCGGATCGTATTCATTTCTCCCTTAAAAGCTGCTTTACCCGAGCTGGCTGGCAATAAACAGGTTCTTCCTGCCATTAACGATGCTATGCCTTTGAAAACGAGTCCTTATACACGGAAAGCTGGGTATCATTATGG
>Ga0105046_10002330_pt1 | contig 29962 bp, 27 predicted proteins | sample MAT03_FD_78385 | JGI IMG/M metagenome (GOLD analysis project Ga0105046, IMG submission 78385) | Freshwater microbial communities from Lake Fryxell liftoff mats and glacier meltwater in Antarctica - MAT-03 (megahit assembly) | ecosystem: Environmental > Aquatic > Freshwater > Ice > Liftoff...
GGCCAGATACCCGTCGTCGAAGACCGCGGCGAGGCCGGCGATCACAGCGAAGGTGCCGGTCAGCATCATCAGGATTGCTGCGAACGCCACCCAGGATGCCCATGCGGCCGAGCCGCCCGGAACCTTGGAACCACTTGTCTCCATCAAATCCTCCGCTTTCACTGTTTTCGATCGTTGCGGCGCCCATGGGGCCCCGTCTGTCTGAAATCTTCGCCACCTCCCGCTGTGGCCCTGCCGATTCTACGACGCATACAGACACCTGAACGAGATGTGGCAGGTGGCAGACTCGACCGTCTCCGGGATTCGGGACGCCGGGCGATAACGCGAGCAGTAGTTCTCGGCGCAGAGAAAGGAGCCTCCCTTCAGCACTTTGCGCGGGATGCCGGTCGCCGGGTCGCGGCTGGCGTGAACCCCCGGCCCTTGCGGGTCGTGCGGTACGCAGCAGGACTTCGCCGGGCCCGGACCGCCCTCCTCGAAGAAGGTGCGGGTCCACTCCCAGGTGTTGCCGCAAACCTCGTAAAGGCCGAACGGATTCGGCTCGAAGGACCTGACCGCCACCGTGCCCGGCCGGCGTGCGCCACCGCGGCGCGGCCGGAACTTCCACGGGAACTCCCCGATCCACCGGTTCATTCGCTCCTCGCCTACCGGGGCGATCTCGTCACCCCAGGCGAACTCGGCCTCCTCGATTCCGCCGCGGGCTGCCCGCTCCCACTGAGCCTCGGACGGCAGCGCCTTGCCGGCCCAGCGAGCGTACGCATCAGCGTCTTCGTAGGCCACCTGGGTTACCGGATGCTCGTCGCGCCCGTCAATCCCGCTACCCGGCCCCCACGGTGCACGCCACGATGCCCCGGGGCTCCAGACCCACCAGTTGCGCGGCTCAGCCAGGTCAACCGGGCCCGGCGGTTTGGAAAAGACGATTGAACCGGGCACCAGCAGCGCCGGGTCCGCACCCGGATACATCGCCGGGTCCGGGGCCTTCTCGGCCACCGTGATGTAGCCGGTCTCGGCGACAAACCGGGCAAACTCGCGAATGGTGACCGCGGCCTCGTCCATCCAGAATCCGTCGACTGAAACCGGTCCGGCCGGAGCCTCCTCCGGGTAATGAGTGTCGCTGCCCATCCGGAAGGTGCCACCGGGGACCCATTTCATGCCGGGATAGGGTGCCTCCGCTCCTTCTGGCGGATTGACGGTCGGGTTTGCTGAATCTTCCCTTTCCATGGAGCTCAGGCTAACCGTCGGTGCCCCGTGCGCCGAGCCCGTGGCGCTTCAGAAAGTCATCGATTTCCCGGGACAGCCGTCCGCCCTGCCAGGACAGCGGGGATTCCCCCGGCTCCTCGGAGATCAGCTCGGCCTGCGACAGGCAGTCCGCGTACCGCTCGGCGACGGCGTAGGGATGGCCTGGGTCGGCTTCGTCGCGGCTGGCGACCACGAGAGTCGGCAGCTCGAGCTCCCGGAGCCGCTCGATCGAGTCGAAGGGCCTTGAGCGTGGCACCTGGCGCAGTGCCTCGGCCACGGCCTCGGGGTGGCGGTGGAGCTCCGAACGCTCTCGGGCCAGTCGCTCGACGGTCGCGTGGATCTCCGGGTTCGCCTCCAGACCGGCCGCTGCCGCCCGGCCGAAGGCCTCCGGCCCGCCGGTATCAAGCGCGTCGGCCCGCTCATCCCAGCGGGAGAGGTCTGCCTCGCTCTCTTCGCCCGTATAGACCGGGCCGATCAGCACCAGGGCCTCGACTGCGTCAGGTTCGGCCAGCGCCCAGGCGGCCGCAGTGTGGCAGCCCATCGAGTGTCCGCCGGCGATCACCGGCCCGGCAGCGCACCTCTTTGCCGACACCCTGGCCAGGTCACCGACCAGTTCGCCGTAGCCGTAGCCCTCCCCCGTGCCGGCCGGATCCGATTCACCGTGGCCGCGCGCATCGTAGGTGTGGAGCCGGTAGCCGCGACGAGGCAGCAACTTCGAACCGTGCACTACGTAGCGGCGGGTCGCGCTCAGGCCATGACAGAAGATCAGATCGCGGCCGGTGCCGAAGCTTTCTCCGCGCAGGGCCGGTCCGTCACCCACGACCTCAAACCCTTCCGCTTCGCCGAGGTCAGCGGCCATCGATCAGCCCTGCTCGAGGGTCGCCTTCTCGATGACGACGGTGCTTGTCGGCTGCTCGTCGGGGCCGCCCAGGGCGCCGATCGCATCGACCACGTCCATGCCGTCGCTCACCTTTCCGACCAGCGCGTAATCAGGCGTCAGCGACGCTCCGCCTTCACCGGTCACGATGAAAAACTGGCTTCCCGATGTCCCTGAGGCTTCGTCGCCCGACTTGGCCATCGCGACGATGCCCGGTTCGTAAGCCAGGTCCTGCGGAGGGGCCTCGACCACGCTGAAGCCCGGACCGCCGCTGCCGTCACCCAGGGGATCCCCACCCTGGATCACGAAATCGGGAACGATCCGGTGGAAGCCGAGGTTGTCGTAGAAACCCTGCTCGGTCAGGTAAGCGAAGCTGTTGGCCGTTTTCGGGGCCCGCTCGGTATCAAGCTCGATCGTGAAGCTGCCTTCACTGGTCTCCATGATCACCGAAGCGGCCTCACCCGGCGCCACTACCTCGGTCGGCGGGTCAAGTTTGTCCTGCTTTACGACGATCTCGGCCGCGGCCTCCCCGCCCCCGTCGTCCCCGCCAGTGAGCAGTACGACCCCGACGACCACGGTCAGGATCAGTCCGGTTACGACGGCGAGCACAAGTTTGGCGCGATCGTTCATTCGGAGCAGGCTAGAGGATACGGGCACTGCCGCCAATTGAGATGATCACCACTTGGCAGAACCTTCGACCCCACCCGACCGCAGGACCGTGCTTGCCGGCCACGCGATTTCGAAGCTGGTCGCTCGCGCGCCCTGGCTCTGGCCACTGATCAGACGCCCGGTCACGCGCTTTTTCGACTCGGCCGCAGCCGGCTGGGACGAGCGCACCGGGGCCGGCTCGCCCGACCACCTGGCCCCGCTCGCCGCCGGAGTACTCAGGGTCGAACCCGAACCCGAGCGGATCCTCGACATCGGCTGCGGCACCGGCGCCGGCACCCTGTTTCTGGCCCGCGAGTATCCGCGGGCCCGGATCCGCGGAGTTGACCTCTCCGAGGCGATGATCGCCCGGGCCACCGCAAAGATCGGGCTGGACCCCGAAGCGCGGGTCGCCTTCCGGGTCGGCGACGCCTCCAAGCTGCCGTATCCGGACGCGAGCTTCGACCTCGTGGCCCAGGTCAACATGCCGGTCTTCTTTGCCGAGGTCGCCCGGGTCCTGAGGCCCGGTGGCACGGTGCTGATCACCGCCAGTCTGGGTGACGAAACCCCTTTCACCACCCCGGGCCAGACGCTCGACGGAGGCTTCGCCCGACACGGAATCGAAGCCCTCGACTCCGGTGAAGCTGCGGCCGGCACCTGGTTTTGCGCGCGCAAGGCGGATGCGGCGTGATCGAGCGGACCTATGCCTTGATCGTCAACCCCAACTCCGGCGGTGGACTCTCGATGAAGATGCTGCCCGAGGTCGAGCGCGCCTTCGACGAGCGGCGCATGATCCTCCGTGTCGCCCGGACCCGTTCCAAGCAGCACGGGGTCGACCTGGCGCTCGACGCCGTCGACGCCGGAGAGACAGCCGTGGTGATGAGCGGCGACGGTCTGGTCGGTGCGATCGGTGGCGCCCTCGCCGGTTCGCACAGCCCGCTCGGAATAGTCCCGGCTGGTCGGGGCAACGATTTCGCCCGCGGACTTGGCATCCCGGTCGACCCTGCCGAGGCGGTCGAGGCGATCGCAGCGGGTCATAGCAGGCGGGTGGACGTCGGTGAAGCCAACGGCGAGCGCTTTCTCGGCATCGCTTCGGTCGGTTTTGACTCCGAGGCCAACCGGATCGCCAACGAATCCCGTCTCAGGGGTCACCTGGTCTACGCGTGGGCCGGCATGCGCGCTTTGATCGGGTGGAAGCCCGAGCGTTTCGCCCTGATCGAGGGCGGCATCCAGAGCCGGATGACCGGCTACACAGTGGCTGTGGCCAACAACGGCTTCTACGGCGGCGGCATGCACATGGCCCCCGACGCCGATCCCTGCGACGGCAAGCTGGATGTAGTCACGATCGGCGATGTTCCGCGACTCCGCTTTCTGATCCACCTGCCGAGAGTCTTCCGCGGAACCCACGTCAACGGTGAGACGGTGAAGTCCTGGCGGACCAAAGCGATCGAGATCCGGGCCAGCCGGGAGCTGACCGTCTACGCCGACGGCGACCCCCTGACCACACTGCCCACCAGGATCAGGATCCTCCCTTCCGCACTCTCGGTGATCGTGCCGGAGTCCGAATCTTGATCCGGGCCAAGGCGGGGCTGGCCCGTACCCTCGGGCGAATCAGCCGCGCTTCGGGCAAAGGCGGCGGCACGACCCTGCCCGGCCGGGTTCTGCTGCGGCTGGATCCGGATGCGATCGACAAGCTCGGGTCGAAGCTCGGGCAGGGATCGACCCTGATCAGTGCGACCAACGGCAAAACGACGACCGCCTCGATGCTGGCGACGATCATGGAGTCGGTCGACCGACGGCCCGTACACAACCGGGCCGGTTCGAACATGACCTGGGGCGTTGCCACCGCCCTGCTGGAACAGAAGGGCGAAGAGGGCCTGTTCGAAGTCGACGAAGCGTGGCTGCCGGAGACCGCGCGCCGGCTGCAGCCGAAAGCGATCCTGCTGGCGAACCTGTTCCGCGACCAGCTCGACCGCTACGGCGAAACCGAGGCCCTGGCCGATGCCTGGAGCGAGATGGCCCGCGAACTGGCCGGCAAGACCGCATTCGTGCTCAACGCGGACGACCCGATGATCGCCGACATCGCCCGTTTCTCCGGCCCCCGGACCACGACCTTCGGCATCGAAGACCCGTCCCAGGCGGTGGCGGAGCTTCAGCACGCGCGTGACGCCAAGCAGTGCCGCGTTTGCGGAGCAGAGCTGCTTTACGAGCGGGCTTTCGTCGGGCACCTCGGGCATTACTCCTGTCCTTCCTGCCGCGCCGGCCGACCCGAGCCGGACGTCGCGGCGAGCGAGGTCCGTCTGCTCGGCATGGACGGCCTCGAGGCGACGATCTCATCCGGGTCCGAGTCCGCACGACTCGCACTGCCCCTCCCCGGCCTTTACAACCTTTACAACGCCCTCGGCGCGATCACCACCGCGATCGAGCTCGGAATTACGCTCCGGGAAGCGGTCGCTGCCCTCGCCTCGATGAAGGCGGTCTTCGGGCGGGTCGAGCGGATCGAGATCGGTCCGACCGAGCTCTCGATCCTGCTGATCAAGAACCCCGCCGGTGCGAACGAGGTGCTGCGTACCCTTGCTCTGGAGGACGGCGAGCTGACGCTGTGGATGGCCCTCAACGACCGGATCGCCGACGGTCGTGACATCTCCTGGGTCTGGGATGCCGACTTCGAACTCCTGGCCGACCGGGTCGGCCCGGTCGTCTGCACGGGGACCAGGGCACCCGAACTGGCCCTCAGGCTCAAATACGCGGGCTGGCCCGAAGACCGCCTGACCGTGGTGCGCGACCTGGAGCGCTCGATCGAAGTCGCCCTGGAGGGCGAGCCCGCCCGGGTGTTCGCGCTGCCGACTTACACGGCGCTGCTCGACCTGCGCACCCGGCTTGCTGAAAGCAGCCGCGCCGGGCGGTACTGGGAAGCTTGAGCCTCATCGGGACACTTGCCGGGGAAGGCCTCTGGCAGCTGGTCGAGTTCGCCGATTATGACGCCGATCTGCCGCTTTGGGCCGAACTCGCCGCGGAGGCCGACGGGCCGGTGCTCGACCTCGGCTGCGGCATCGGGCGCGTCGCCGGCCATCTGGCCGAGCTCGGACATGAGGTCACCGGCGTCGACCTCGACCCTGACCTGGTCAATGACTTCAACCGGCTTCAGGCCGAGCGCCCGGGCCGTGCGATCGGAGCTGCTCGTGGCAACGCCAGAGCGATCGAAGCAGATGCCCTGAGCGTCGTTGCCGAAGACGGTCCGCTTCGGGACGTCCGCTTCGGGCTGGTGATCGCACCCCAGCAGTTCGTCCAGCTGCTCGGAGGCCCCGAGGGCAGGCTTCGGCTGCTGGAGGCGGTCAGGCAGCTGCTCGTGCCCGGCGGTCTGGCCGGATTCGCGTTCTGCGAGGAGCTGCCCGACCGGAGCATCCAGTTCCCGGGCGACCTGCCCGATGTCCGCGAGGTCAACGGTTGGTTCCACTCGAGCTCGCCCCTGGCGATCGAGCCGTCGCCGGACTTCGTCCTGTCGATCCGCAGCAGACAGAGCGTAGGACCCAACGGGGAACTCATACAAAGCGAGGATTCGGTCCGGATCGACCGCATAGACCGGCCGACTCTCGAGGCCGAGCTGGGCGCCTGCGGCCTGGAGCCCTTCCGGGTCGGGGAGGTGCCGCAGACCGAGCGTCACATGGGTTCGACCGCCGTGATCGCCCGCCGTCCGCCCGCCCCCAGGCCCGCGTAGAGTTCCGTCGATGGAGTTTCGCCTGCTCAGCCTCTACCCGGATCAGATGAACATCTATGCCGACCGGGGGAACATCATCTTCCTGCGCAAGCGGTGCCAGTGGCGCGGCATCGAGTTCGCGCTGACCGGCTGCGGCATCGGCGAGGAGTTCGGGCCGACCGACCACGACATGATCTACATGGGTGGTGGCCAGGACCGCGACCAACGGGTCGTGGCCGGAGACCTGATCGAGACCAAGCGCGCCTCGATCGCCGAAGCACACGCGCAGGACGCTGCGATCCTCGCGGTATGTGGTGGTCACCAGCTGCTCGGCAGCAGCTACGAGCTCGACGACGAACAGATCGAGGGGCTGGGCCTGGTCGACCTGAGGACCGTGCGCGAGCCCGGCGAGCGGCTGATCGGACCGGTCGCGATAGAGACCGAACTCGACGGAACCAGCCGGGTACTTGCGGGATTTGAGAACCACGGCGGCCGGACTTACCTCGGCCCCGGTGAGAGCCCGCTCGGCCGGGTTCTTTCGGGGCACGGCAACAACGGTCAGGACGGTTTCGAGGGCGTGCGATCGGGCAACCTGATCGGCACTTACCTCCACGGCCCACTGCTGCCAAAGAACGCCTGGCTGGCCGACCACCTGATCCTGCAGTGCCTGCGGCGGCGCTACGGTGACGAAGTCGAACTCGAGCCGCTCGACGACGGCCTCGAAGAGGCTGCGCACCAGACCGCCCTCTCGGCGGCTATGAACGGAGCCTGAAGAAGGCTCAGCGACCGCTGGAGCCGAAGCCCCCGGCACCGCGTTCGGAATCACCCAGCGAATCGACCGCGACCGGTTCGAGCGTCACAATCGGCACGACCACGATCTGGGCGATCCGGTCGCCCGGTTTGACCCGGAAGATCTCGGCCGGATCGTTGTTCTGGAGCAGCACACCGATCTCGCCGCGGTATCCGGCGTCGATCAGTCCCGGAGCGTTGACCAGAGAGATCCCGTATCGCAGCGCGTTACCGGAGCGCGGCAGTACGAAGCCGGCGTGGCCTTCCGGGATCTCCACCGCCAGGCCGGTCGAGATCTGCCATCGCTCGCCCGGGCCGATGTGAGCCGACTGGGCCGAATGCAGGTCGAGGCCGGCGTCGCCGAAATGGGCGCGAGAGGGCAGGGTCGCCGCCTCGTTGAGAATCTGAAACCTGAGCTCCATGGCCGGAACTCTACCCGGCGCTGCGGACCGAAACGCCCGCGGGTCAGGTGGAGGTAACGGTGAGGTCGGCGAAGCGATGCATCTGTCCGGCCGGCAGCCTGGTCCTGACCCTCACGCCTTCTTCTTCGTCCTCGCGGTCGATCCGGCCCGCAACCTCGTGCAGGTCGTGGAGTCGCGCGCCCTGGGAGTAGGGCACGAACAGCTCGACCGGAGCCATGGTCTCCTCGAAGGTCCGGTCAATCTCTGCCTTGAGGTGTTCGAGGCCCTCGCCGGTGACCGCCGAAACCGGTATCGCGTCCGGCATCCGGATCCGGGCCTCGGCCCGCTCTTCTTCGTCGAGCAGGTCGATCTTGTTCAGCACCTTGAGGCGTGGCTTTGAACCGGCACCGATCTCCTCGAGCACCTCGTTGGCGGCCTGGATCTGGACTTCCATCTGCTTCTCGTCGGCGGAGGCGTCGACGACATGGAGCAGCAGATCGGCCAGCACGGTCTCTTCGAGCGTCGCCTTGAACGCCTCGACCAGCTGATGAGGCAGCTTCTCGATGAATCCGACCGTGTCGGTAACCAGGTAACGACGGCCTTCGTATTCATAGCCGCGAGTGGTCGGATCGAGAGTGTGAAACAGACGATCCCCCACTCCGACGTCTGCCCCGGTCAGCGCGTTCAACAGGGTGGATTTGCCGGCGTTCGTATACCCGGCCAGCGCGACCTGTGGCACGGTGGATTCCTGGCGTCGGCTGCGCATGACACCGCGGTTCTTCTCGACGTCGCGCAGCCGCCTGCGCAGCGCGGCGATCCGGTCACGGGCCAGCCGGCGGTCGGTCTCGATCTGGGACTCGCCCGGGCCTCTGGTGCCGATCCCGGCACCGAGCCGCTCGAGGTGGGTCCACAGACCCCGCATGCGGGCGAGGTTGTACTCGAGCTGGGCCAGCTCGACCTGCAGCTTGCCATCGGCCGAGTGGGCGTGGTCGGCAAAGATGTCGAGGATGACCGCGGTCCGGTCAATCACCGGCACGCCAAGCGCAGCCTCAAGGTTCCTTTCCTGGCGCGGGGCGAGCTCGTCGTCGCAGGCGACCAGGTTGGCGCCGGTTCGCGCGATCTCGGCCTTGGCTTCTTCGAGCTTGCCTTGGCCGAAGTAGCGGTCCGGATCCGGCTCGGACCGGCGCTGGAGCATCTCCCCCACCGTGGCGACTCCGGCGGTGCGAAGTAGCTCGGCCAGCTCGGTCATCGTGGTCGACCCGGTCGTATCGACCGAGATCATCAGTGCCCGCTGTCGGGCCCGCCGTGAGACGGCGTTTTCTACTTCGGGGCCGGTTCCGTTTTCTGAAGCCATGACTTCATCCTAGGCGTCGGCTCAACTCAGGTGTTCGCGCATCCGCTCAAGCGCCTCGACCAGCTTGGCATCCGGCGTGGTCAGCGAGATCCTGAAGAAGCCTTCGCCGCTTCGGCCGTACATCGAGCCGGGCGAGATCACCACCGCGGCCTCCTCCAGCACCATCTCGGCGAACGAAGCCGAGGTGTGGCCCTCGGGAACCGGCGCCCAGACGTAGATCGTGCCTTTGGGGCTGGCCACGTCGACGCCGATCTCCCGGAGCGTATCGACCACCAGGTCGCGCCGGCGGGTGTAGATCCCGTTCATCTGATCGAGCGGCTCGGACGGGCCTTCGAGGGCGGCAACAGCGGCCATCTGAATCGCCTCGAACAGGCCGGAATCGATGTTGGTCTTGAGCCGCCAGTAGGTGGCGACCGCGTCGGCGTTGCCGAGAACGGCACCAACCCGCCAGCCGGTCATGTTGTAGCCCTTCGACAGCGAGAAGACCTCCACCCCGACCTCCTTGGCACCGGGTGTCGCCAGAAAACTGGGCGCGACGTAGCCATCGAAGGTCGTTTCCGAGTAGGCGTTGTCGTGGACCACGAGGATCTCGTTCTCGCGAGCGAACTCGACCACCTCTTCGAAGAATCCTTCCGGAACGACTGCGCCGGTCGGGTTGTTCGGGTAGTTGAGGAAAAGCAGCCGTGCCCGCTCACGGGTCAGCTGGTCGATCGTTTCGAGGTCGGGGGTGAATCCGCGATCAGGCCTGAGCGAAACCATCACGGCCTCGGCTCCAGCGAGGATCGGCCCACCGGTGTAGACCGGGTAGCCCGGATCGGCAGCCAGGGCGACGTCACCCGGATCGAGGAAAGCGAAACAGAGGTTGTAGATCGCTTCCTTGGCACCGATCGCCGGGATCACCTCGCTGTCGGGCAGGATCTCGACTCCGAAGCGGTCGCGGTAGAACCGCGAGAAGGCCTCCCGGAACTCATCACGCCCGCGGTTGCTGGGGTACTTCTGGTACGCGTTCTCGGCGACCGCCGCCTGCATCGCTTCGACTACATGCGGGTAACTCGGCATGTCGGGATCCCCGATCCCGAGGCTGATCACATCGATTCCCGCGGCCCGCTTGTCGGCAATCCGACGTTCGAGTTCTGCAAACATGTACGGCGGCATCGCTTCCAGCCGCTTCGATGGATCTGTCAGTGCCACGAGTTCTCCTTGTTTTCAGTTCGTCAGTTTGCCGAGAGCGTCAATGAATTCCGGTACGATCTCGCCGCTCATGATCGGCTCGGCCCAGCCGGTCAGCTTTACATCGAGTTCAGGTGAGATCTCGACCAGAAGCTCGCCGCCGTCGAGCTCGACCTGGATCGGGCTCGGCGCGCCGCCGATGAAGGCAGCCACGGCAGCTCCGCAGGCGCCGGTTCCGGAGGAGAGAGTCTCACCCACGCCGCGCTCGAAGATCCTGGCCCGCACGCGTGAGCCCGAAACCCTGAAGAAGGAAACGTTGGTCCGATTGGGGAAAAGGCCGCTGTTTTCGATCGCGGGTCCGATTTTGGGTAGGTCGAGGTCCTCGATGTCCGGCCCGGCGGCGATCGCGCACTGCGGATTGCCGATCGAGACGTGCTGGAAATCCCAGTCCCGCCCACCCGCGGTCACCTTGCCGAGACCGTCCGCTCCACCGCTCGGGAAGTCCGCCGAGGTCGTCGAAGCCCGGCCCATCTCGACGGCACAGGTCCGATCGCTGGTGATCACCGGGGTGACCGGTCCGGCCTGGGTCATGATCGTGAAGGTTTCCCGGTCGGTCCAGCCGTTGCGACGCAGGTACAGGATCGCCTCGCGGGCACCGTTCCCGGAGAGCTCGGCTTCGGAGCCGTCCGGATTGAAGATCCGCAGGTTGGCAACTGATTGGGGATCCTCACTCGGTGCGATCAGCAGGATTCCGTCGGAACCGATCCCGAAGTGCGGATCGCAGATCAGCCGGATCCGGGATTCGTTCAGCTCCCACGGCAACTGCTCGCGCTCGATAATCACGTAATCGTTGCCCAGTGCTTGCCATTTTTCGAACCTCATTCGACGGCTCAAGCTATCCGGATGCGCGCCGCGATGCATCGTCGGATCCGGCCTTGCCGGCGAGCTCGAGAATCGAGGCGGCAACTACCCGGTCGCTCCGCTCCGAGCGCTCGACAACGGTCACTGCTTCCATCTTGCGCATCCAGGTCATCTGTCGCCGGGCAAACTGGCGGTGCCGCGTCGCGGCGCGCTCGAGGTCGCCGCTGAGGAACTCCTTGAACCCGATCGCCGCGCGCGCAGTGCGTGATGCGTCGGCTGCCACCGCCCGGGCAGCCTCTTCGCCCGCCCCGGCAGCCGCCATGGTCTCGACCCGGAGCCCGATGCGCTCGGTCAGGATCCCGGGTTCATCGGTCAGGCCGACCAGCAGGGACGGGTACCTCAGTTTCGCGGTCCAGAGTTCGCCGCCACCCTCGTGGTCGGCGGCCGGCTCCTGCCCGGACCGCAGCAGTTCGGTCGCCCGCGTTACCCGGCTGCGGTCGTTCGGATCGATCGCCCGCCGCGCTCGCTCGGAAAGCTCGGCGTGAAGTGCAGCCGGCCCGCGAGTTCCGATTTCCCGCTCCACCTCAGCCCTGACCTCCGGGGCAACCGGTGGGCGGAATTCGAGGGAGCTGAGCGCCCCACGCAGATACAGCCCGGTCCCACCGACCAGGATCGGTCGCTTGCCCTGATCAATCAGGCCGTCGATCTCAGCCCGGGCCAGGGTCGCGTAGCGGGCGGCACTGAACTCCTGCTCGACCGGAACGAAAGAGATCAGTCGATGCTCGAGCTGGTCCTGGCCGAGGGCGTCAGCGGCGCCGCTCAGCACCTCGAGGCCGCGGTAGACCTGGATCGAGTCGCAGTTGACGGCCACCGGGTCTTCACCACGGTCGCGAAGCAGGCCGGCCAGCTCGATCGCCACGGCGGTCTTGCCGGACCCGGTCGGGCCGAAGACCGAGATCAGGGGTCCTTCGCTCAAACCCCGATGCGGCTCAACAGCCGTTCGCTTCCGGTCAGCGTCTTTGAGGTCGCCGACTCGATCTCGACCTCGACCATCTGGCCCGGCTCCGCCGTCCCTTCGAAGTTGACCGCCTTGCTGTGGCGGATCTTGCCCCTGATCCGGGTTGGATCGTTGCGGCTCGGACCCTCTACCAGCACCTCCATTGTGCGTCCGACAAAGCGCTGTCCCCGCTCGTGAGCCCGTCTGTTGATCACCTCTATCAGGGCAGCCATGCGCTCCTTCTTGACCGGATGCGGCACCTGACCGTCCATGTCGGCGGCCAGCGTTCCGCGACGCGGTGAGTAGTTGAAGGTAAAGGCACCGTCATAGCCGACCTCTTCGGCCACTTCGAGCGTGTGGGCGAAGTCTTCGTCGCTCTCCCCCGGGAAGCCGACGATGATGTCGGTCGTGATCGCGCAGTCCGGCAGCCGCTCGCGGATCATGTGGACACGGTCCATGTACCGCTCGCGCGAGTAAGTGCGGCGCATTCTCTTGAGGATCGGCGTCGAGCCCGACTGCAGCGGAAGGTGGATGTGCTCGCAAAGCGAGCGCAGCTCGGCGTGAGCCTCGATTACGTCTTCGCGCATGTCTTTGGGGTGAGGGCTCATGTAGCGAATACGCTCAATGCCCTCGACCTCGTCGAGGCGCCGCAGCAGGTCAGAGAATCTGACCCGCTCTTCCAGTGGCAGGTCACGGCCGTAGCTGTTTACGTTCTGGCCAAGCAGGGTGACTTCGAGCACCCCGTCGGCGGCAAGCTGGCGGGCCTCTTCGACCAGATCCACCGGGCGCCGGCTCTCCTCGCGACCCCGCGTGGACGGCACGATGCAGTAGGAACAGGCGCAGTTGCAGCCCTGGGAGATCTGCATCCAGCCCTGGAACGGGCGCTCGCGGCGGGCCGGGAGGTCACCCGAGAACTCTTCAAACTCGAAGTACCCCTGGGCGGTCAGCGAGTCCGAGTTCAGGAACTCGGCCAGGCGGTGGATCTGACCAGGACCGAAGGCGACATCGACGAACGGGAACTTCCGGAATACTTCGTCCTTGACCGACTGGGCCCAGCAGCCGCCGACCCCGACGATCCGCTCCGGGTCCTCGTTCTTGAGCCGTTTGGCTTCTCCGAGATGCGAGAGAAAGCGATGGTCGGCGTTCTCACGGATCGAGCAGGTGTTGAAAAGGATCAGGTCGGCGTCGCCACGCTCGGCCGCTTCCTCGTAACCCAGCGAAGCGAGCATGCCTTTCATGCGCTCCGAGTCGTGCTCGTTCATCTGGCAGCCGAAGGTGGTGACGTGAAAGGTTTTTATCGCTGCCAAATCGATCCCGTGCTCCGGGGCCGCCTGCCTTCAGGCGACGCCGCGGACTACCAACGGAGCGAGCGGGGCGGCCGAAGCTTCTTCGCCGATCGCTTCCTTCTTTTCCTTCTTCTCTTCGGCCTCTTCGATCGAGAACTCGACCGCGTAGTAGCCGGTTCCGACAACCAGGACCAAAGCCACGCCGAGCACGCCGGCCACAGCCCTGCGACTGGGGAAATCCGGCTTGCGCATGCCGACAATCGTGACGATCACGGCCAGGGCGGCGAGGGCAATGCCGAAAAACAGGAAAAGATCTCTGAGCTCCATCGAGCGGGAATCTTACCGACTGGCCGGGACCACGTGCTTACTGCGCCACGCGGGTCGAGCGCAGCTCACGGATCACCGTGATCTTGATCTGGCCCGGGTACTGCATCTCGGACTCGATCGCGGTGGCGATCTCGTGCGAGAGCAGCGCCACTGCTTCGTCGTCGACCTTGACCGGATCAACGACCACGCGAACCTCCCTGCCCGCCTGCATCGCGTAGACCTTGCGTACCCCCTCGTGGCGTAGGGCGATCGCTTCCAGGTCTCCGAGGCGGGTCACGTACTGCTCGAGAGAATCACCGCGAGCACCGGGGCGGGCGCTGGACAGCGCGTCAGCGGCCTGAACGATCACCGCCTCAACCGTGGCCGGTTCGACCTCGTCATGATGGGCTGCGATCGCGTGTACGACCTCGTCGCTCTCGCCGCAGCGGGCAGCGATACGAGCACCGACAGCAGCGTGGGTTCCCTCGACCTCGTGGCCAACTGCCTTGCCGATGTCGTGGAGCAGGGCGGCCCGCCGGGCGACGTCAACCGACCCACCGAGCTCGCCGGCGATCATCGCCGCAAGATGGCTGCATTCGACCAGGTGGTCGAGCACGTTCTGGCCATGGCTGGTCCGGAAGCGAAGCCGGCCGAGCAGACGCACGATCTCCGGATCCACCACGGCAACGCGGGCGTCGAGCAGCGCCGCCTCGGCCGCCTTGACCATCACATCCTCCAGCTCGTTCCCGGCGGCCTCGTAGGCGCCCTCGATCGAGGCCGGATGGATCCGCCCGTCAGAGATGAGTCTCTCCAGGGTCAGCCGGGCGATCTCGCGCCGAACCGCGTCGAAGCTCGAAAGCACGACTGACTCCGGGGTCTCGTCGATGATCACATCGACCCCGGTCAGCGACTGCAGTGCCCTGATGTTGCGGCCCTCTTTGCCGATGATCCGGCCCTTCATCTCCTCGCTGGGCAGCTGGACGGTCTCGGTGTTGCTCTGGATCGAATGGTCCGCGGCGAGCCGCTGAGTGGCAACGGCAAGCACGCGCCGGGCCCGCCTTTCAGCCTCGAGGCGGGCTTCATCCTCGATCCGCTTGATGATCAGCCCCGCCTGCCGGGCAGCCTCTCCTTCAGCCCGCGTCAGGACTATCTCGCGGGCCTCTTCGTGCGTGACGCCGGCCAGCCGCTCGAGCTCCGTCTGTTGAAGGGCGAGTGAAGCTTCCAGCTCTTCACGCGCGGCCAGGAGCTTCTCCTGCTCCGCCTCGGCCGCTCCGGCCCTTCTTTCGGCTTCCCGCAGCCGGACCGCGGCCGATTCAAGGTCCCGCAGAGCGCGCTCCTCCATGCGGGAAACCTCTTCACGACGGGCCTGAAGATCTCGTGCTTCGCCGCTGACGACCGCCTCGGCAGGCGCGGCCAGTGGCACGACCGGGAATGGGTCAGTCTCTCCTTCGGATCCCTGCCGCAGGGCAGCCGGGAGGAGAGATCGGAGCGAGAACATGATCCAACTAGGCTAGCGCGACCCTGCCCTCCGGATCGCCGCGTACGCATCCTCGGCACAGAAGCCCCGCCGGGCGAGCAGGCCCATCGCCCGCTGACGATCTTTCGGCTCCTCCAGCGGCGAGTCCCGATCGACCAGAACCCGGGTGGCACGGTCGACCTCGGACTCACCCCCGTCGTTGGCCAGGGCGAGGGCGACAAGGTCCCGCGGCACCCCGCGCTGGAGCAGTGTGGACTCGATCCGGTCCCTGCCCCAGCCCGAAAGATGCCGCTTGTCGGCGGTGAACTCGGTTGCGTACCGGGCGTCGTTGACAGCGAGGTTTTCGATCAGGTAAGCAAGTACCCGGTCGATCTCCGCCTGGTCGTACTCGCGATCAGCCAGCCACGAGCGCATTTGGGCTTCGGTGCGCTCCTTGCGCCCGATCGCCCTGAGCGCCGCGGCCAGCGTCTCGTCGGACAATTTTCTTCAGCGGGTCGGCGTCGCCGCCAACTCAGGCGGCCTTCCTGGCCGCCGGTGCTACCGCTTCATTGCTGGCCGCAGCATTGCTGCCACCGGTCGTCTTCGCATCGACCGCGGGCTTCGCCTCGGTCCCGGCTTCACTACCGGTCTCCTCGGTCCCTTCGAGCGGCTTGCCGTCGCGGGAGATCCCTTCTTCGGCCAGAATTCTGGTCTCGATCTCGGCGGCGATGTCCGGGTTCTCGACCAGGAACTGCTTGGAGTTGGCCCGTCCCTGTCCGAGGCGGGTGTCGCCGTAAGAGAAGAAGGAGCCCGACTTCTGGACGAAGTTGTGATCGATGCCGAGGTCAATCAGGCTGCCCTCACGGGAGATGCCGAGGCCGTACTCGATGTCAAACTCGGCCTGCTTGAACGGAGCGGCCACCTTGTTCTTGACGACCTTCACCCGGACCCGGTTGGCAACCGCTTCGGTGCCGTCCTTGAGGGTTTCGATACGGCGGATATCCAGCCGCTGGGAAGAGTAGAACTTGAGCGCACGACCGCCGGGCTGAGTCTCCGGCGAGCCGAAAGAAACGCCAATCTTCTCGCGGATCTGGTTGGTGAAAAGGCACACCGTGTTCGCCCGGTTCAGATTGCCGGCGAGCTTACGCAACGCCTGCGACATCAGCCTGGCCTGCAGCCCGACCGTGACGTCGCCCATCTGCCCTTCGAGCTCCGCTCGGGGTGTGAGCGCCGCAACCGAGTCCACCGCGACCACATCAACCGCACCCGAGCGGGTCAGCACGTCGACGATCTCGAGCGCCTGCTCGCCGTAGTCGGGCTGGGAGATCAGCAGTTCGTCGGTGTTGACCCCGATCCGACGGGCGTACTCCGGGTCGATCGCGTGCTCGGCGTCGATAAACGCGCAGACCCCACCCCGCTTCTGGGCCTCGGCGATGATGTGGTAGACCATCGTCGTCTTGCCCGAGGACTCCGGGCCGAAGATCTCGACGATCCTTCCGCGCGGGATTCCACCCACGCCCAGCGCGATGTCGAGCGGCAGCGCGCCGGTCGATATCGCTTCGATGCTGAGGGCGGCCTTGTCGCCGAGCTTCATCAGCGAGCCGGCACCGAACTGCTTCTCAATGTGGCTCTTGGCGGCGTCGAGCGCTGCGTTGCGTGCCTTGACCTCTTTTTCGGTCGCCGGTTCCATGTCGTTCAAACGGTTAACAGTCATCTGGGAATCACCTCGCCGCTGCCCATTCGGGGGCCGCATCGCATTGTTCGGTTCGTCGGGCTCGATCGAACACCAGTTCGTTTTTCTAACCCTACGGCGGCCGTCGGACGAAAGAACGTCACCCGGCCACTGACACGAAGATTGACCGGGTTCGGCTCACAGGTGGCTTACAGGCTCAAGAATCCTGCAACGCGAATGTCAAGAAAGCAGCACGCGCAGCAGGTGCATGCCGACCAGCGCCGAGCGGTCCCGAATGTCGCTACGCCCGCCAGGGATGACCGGACTCATCGTCTCTACCCGACCGTGCGCGGTCACCGCCTCGAAACAGACGTAGCCAACCGGCTTCTCATCGCTTCCACCGCCGGGACCGGCAATCCCGGTCACCGAAACGGCCACGTCGGCCCCGAACCGCTCCAGGGCGCCCCGGGCCATCTCCCCGGCCACTTCGGGCGAGACTGCGCCGTGGCGCTCGATCGCCTCCGGATCGACCCCGAGCAGATCGACCTTGGCCCGGTTCGAATAGGCGACCACCCCGCCGGCAAAGTACTCCGATGCTCCCGGAACGCTGGTTATCCGTGCCGCCAGCAGGCCGGAGCTGCAGGACTCAGCCAGCGCCAGGCGACGGCCGGCCAGCAGTCCGGCGACGATCTCGTCGACCGTCCGTCCATCCGAGCTGTAGAGCGTCGCCGCGTGGCGGTCAGAAAGCTCGCCGCGAAGCCGCTCGGCCGTTTCGGCGTTCTCCTCGCGGTAGCGCACGTCGACTTCGACCTCGCCGCGCCGCAGGCAGGTGGTCACTTCCAGCGAATCGAGGTCGATCCCGTCGGCCTCGATGTCACGCAGGGTCGAGGCCAGCTCGGACTCCGGTGTGCCGAACATGCGCAGACGGTAGAAAAGCAGCGGCGCGGCCCGGTCAACAACGGCACGCAGTTGCGGCTTCTCCAGTGCGTCCTGCCACATCGGTCGAAGCTCCCGCGGCGGCCCGGGCAACACCAGCACGACCAGCCCGCCCGGGCCGGAAACGATCAGACCGGGGGCCGTGCCGATCGGGTTCAGAGCCAGTGCACCATCCGGCACCATCGCCTGCTTGCGGTTGGCAGCTCTGATGGCCTCCTCGTCGAGCGTCATCGGAGCAGCCGCCGCGTACCTGGCGAGGATCGCGGAAATACGTGCCTCCATCTCTGCGTCGAGCCGCAGCGGCCGGCCGGTGAACTCGGCGACGACTTCAGCGGTGAGGTCGTCGGCGGTCGGTCCGAGCCCCCCGGTGGTGATGATCAGTTCGATCCCCACATCAGCCATGTGCCGAAGCCCGGCGAGCAGATCCGACCGGTGGTCGGCGACGACCATGATCTCGACCAGTTCGATCCCGAGAGTCAGCAGCTGTTCGGAAAGCCACGGTCCGTTTTCATCGCGGATCGTCGCGGTGAGGACCTCGGTCCCGGTGACGACGTTCCCCGCCTTGACTGTCTTTTCGTCTTCGGGCTCGGGCATCGCCCCCGACCCTACCGCCCGGCTTCGCGGGGGCAGGCCTGTCAGCTGTCGCCTGCGGAAACGGGCTGGGGTTCTGCTGCCGCTTCTGCGGTCGGATCTTCCGTTCCGGGCGCGGGAGCCACAGCGTTGAATCCGTCTTCGGGATCGTCACCCGGGCCGGGGCCATCGTCAGCCGGGGCTCCTCCCAGTACGCGAGGGAGGTCGGCTGCCGTAATCAGCACCTGACGCGGCTTCGACCCTTCGTAGCCGGAGATCACGCCGCGCCGTTCGAGCATGTCGATCAGGCGGCCGGCGCGGGTGTAGCCGACCCTGAGGCGCCGCTGAATCATCGAAACGGAAGCCGTCTCGGTATCCACCACCATCTGGATCGCTTCGTTCAGGAGGTCGTCCTGGTCCGGATCGAAGTCACCGTCATGGCCTTCTTCCTTCACCGGGGTGCTTTCGTTCAGCAGGGTTTCTTCGAAGTCGGGCTCACCCTGAGCGGACCAGTGGTCGGTGATCCGGGCAATTTCCTCTTCGGAGACAAAGGCGCCCTGGATCCGCTGAAGCTTGGAGGTGCCGGGTCCGCGGAAAAGCATGTCGCCCTGACCGAGCAGGGACTCCGCCCCGCCCTGATCGAGGATCACCCGCGAGTCGGTCTGCGAGGAGACGGCAAAAGCGATCCTCGACGGGATGTTGACCTTGATCGTGCCGGTGATGATGTCGGTCGAAGGCCGCTGGGTTGCCAGCAGCAGGTGGATGCCGGTCGCCCTGGACTTCTGGGCAAGCCGGATGATCGAGTTTTCGACGTCGGCCGGCGCGACCATCATCAGGTCGGCGAGCTCGTCGATCACGCAGAGGATGTACGGCAGGCCCGGCTCCCCGGCTTCGGCCTGAATCGTGTTGTAGTCGGCGATGTTGCGGGCCCGGACGCCCTTCATGAGGCCGTACCTGGACTCCATCTCGGCGATCAGGTTGGTCAGCACGTTGGCGGCGAGTTTGGGGTTGGTCACCACCGGAGTGAGCAGGTGCGGTACCGCTTCGTAGTGGTTGAGCTCGACCTGCTTCGGGTCGACCAGCACCAGCCGGACATCGTTCGGCGAGGAGTGCATCAGGATCGATGAGAGCACGGCGTTGACGCAGGCGGACTTGCCCGCCCCGGTGGTGCCGGCGACCAGCACATGCGGCATCTTCGCCAGATCAGTCTTGACCGGCTTGCCATCAATGCCCTTACCGAGCCACGCGGTGAGCGGCGAGGCCACCGCCTCGGTGCGCTTGTAAATGTCGCCGAGGCGAACCATGTTGCGGGACGAGTTGGGCACTTCCACACCAACTGCCTGCTTGCCCGGGATCGGCGCCAGGATGCGGATCTCGGTCGAGGCCAGCGCGTAGGCGATGTCATTGGCGAGCTCGCTTACCTTCTTCACCTTCGTGCCGGGAGCAAGCTGAAGCTCAAACCTGGACACATGCGGTCCGGAGACCACGCCGACGATCGAGGCCTCGACCCCGAAGTGGCCGAGCGTCTCCACAAGCTTGCGGGCCAGCTCCTTCTGCTCGACCGGATCGGGACCGGCATCTTTGCTGCCGCGGTCCAGGACCTTTACCGGCGGGGGGCGATAGTTGACCTGCTCCGAACGGGTCGCGCCGCGCTCCTTGCCCATCGGGGTCAGCGGCAGCTGAACCGGTTCAGCCATTTCAGGCTGGACTTCGAACTCATCCTCGAGGTCGGCCAGCTCTTCGTCCAGGTCGGCGGTGATCGTTGCGGGCGGCTCCGGTTCCGGCGGGTCCGCTTCCAGTTCGAACTCGGCGGTGTCGTCGTCACCGATGCCGGGGAAGATCTCGATTGGCTCGAGCGGTTCCGTATGGGCGGAAATCGTCGGCGCGTCGCCAGACTCGCCCCAGATGTCGACCTCGATCGGCGAGCGAACCGCTTCCGGCTCGCCAGGTTCGACCATGGCGACCGTTTCGCCCTCGTCGCCAAGAATCGCGGTTTCGCCTTCATCGCCGGAGTCGGTTTTGCCAGCGCCACTATGGACGGCAGTCCGGGTCATTGCGCGCGTGGCCTCGGCCGAGCTGACACCGGCCTTGCGAATCGCGCGACTGCCACGGCTGAGCACGGCTGCGACCGTGGTTCCGGTCAGCAGCAGCAGGCCCCCCAGTACGGCAAAGGCGGCGATCAGGTGGGCTCCGAAGGGCTGCAGCAGCGTCGCAGTGAGCCAGTACAGAGACTCACCGATCACCCCACCGTGTTCGGGGAACCAGCCGGCATCAAAGTAGGCGACGCTGTCGGCGCGACCGCCGCCCACACCAAGGGTGCCCCCGGCAAAAGCGAGCAGCAGTCCGGCGAGAAGCAGCAACGAGCCGGTCCGAAGCGGCTTGGTTGACGGCAGATCGGGTTGGAAGATCAGGATCGCCCCCGCGGCAAACAGCGCAACCGGGACCGTGTAGGCGACCAGGCCGATCGTATAGAGCAGGCCTTCGGCCAGACCGGAACCGAGACGGCCGCCCTGCCAGCCGAAATACAGGACAAAAACGAGGTAGACGCCGACCAGAACCAGGCCGAGGCCGATCAGGTCGTAATGCTTCTGTTCAAGCGGACGCCCGCCGGCGCCGCGAACGGCTCCGGCGGCAGGACTCTTTCGGCGCGATTTCCCGTCGCGCCTGGTCTTGCGGACAAACATGGATACCTGTTCTACGGGCAGCCGGGTAAACCTTCCAGCGGGACAACTACACTGATCGCATGCTGAACGAAGATGGTGCGGCGGGCGGCCGCATACTGCTGATCGAAGACGACGAAGAGATCGTCGACGTGCTGCGGCGCACCCTCCGTGCCGAGGGCTACGAGGTCCGCGCTGCCGGTGACGGGCCCGAGGGGCTGGAGGCGATGAAGGAGTTCGCCCCCGACCTCCTGGTCCTGGACCTTGGACTGCCCGGCATGGACGGGATCGAGATCTGCGACCGGGTCAGGGAGACAAGCGATCTGCCGATCCTGATGCTGACCGCCAGGGCAGACGCCGATGACAGGGTTTCCGGCCTCGACAGCGGCGCTGATGACTACCTGACCAAGCCTTTCGACCGGGCCGAACTGCTGGCCAGAATCCGTGCTCTGCTCCGCCGGACCCCTCCACGCGGATCGGCGATGATCACGGTCGGGAACCTGCGCCTCAACCCGGACCTCCAGGAGGCCACACGTGGCGACCGCGAAATCGAACTTACCAAGCGTGAATTCGAGCTGCTGGAGTACCTGATGCGAAACCAGCGGCTGGTTATCTCAAGAGAGCGGCTGCTCGAGGAAGTCTGGGGATACGACCCGCTCGATGAGACCAATACGATCGACGTCTTCATCTCCAACCTCCGGCGCAAGCTTGAGGAGGATGGCGAACCGCGCATCCTCCACACCAAGCGCGGGGCCGGCTACGTAATCAAGGCCTGAACTCCGTGAACTGGCTGGCGGATATGCGTCGGTCATCCCGGTGGCCTTCCAGATGGCCGATCAGATGGAAGCTGGCCGCGGTCTCGGCCGGGCTGACCTTCGTCATCCTGGTCGCGTTCGGGCTCGCAGTCGGCCAGTACACGACTCAACAGCTGCGTGACAACTACGAGGCCGAGACCCGTACGAGCGCCGAGGACATCGCCGCCCAGATCGCCCAGGTGCCGAACCTGACCCCCGGTTTCGGCCCTCCAGCCCAGGTGTTCGAGGTCCTTGAGCAGGCGAACAACCCGGTCAGCTTGACCCTGTTCGCCAACCAGCGGTCCTACGCCCGGCGCGGCACTCCGGATTTCGGCATTCCTTCGGGCGTGGGCGTGCGGATCGTCGGCGACTATCAGGTAGCGACCGTGCTGGTCTCCCAGCCGAGCGCGGTGTTCGACCCCTCGACAGCGGGTTTCGTTCAGTACGGGCGCAATGTCGACCGGCTCGACCAGTCGGTCGGAAGGGTCTGGATCTCGGTTCTGGCGGGTACCCTGGGTGCCACCCTGCTCGCCGCGATGGCCGGCGTCGTGCTCTCGCGGAGGGCCATGCGACCGGTCTCGACCCTGACTTCGGCGGCAAGGGAGATCGCCAGGACCAGAGATCCTTCGGTCACCCTGAGCGAACCCGTCGCCGACGACGAGGTCGCCGAACTGACCCGGACCTTCAACGGCATGCTCCACGAGCTGTCGCTCGCCAGGAGCGAACGGGAGAGGTCTCTGGCGCGGCAGCGTGAGTTCATCGCCGACGCCTCTCACGAACTACGAACCCCGCTGACCAGCGTGCTGGCCAACCTGGAGCTGCTGGATGACGCACTCGAGGGGTCGGCCAGTCGCGAGATGGAGAAGGAATCGGTCGAATCGGCACTCCGGTCCTCGCAACGGATGCGCCGCCTCGTAGCCGATCTGCAGATCCTCGCCAGGGCCGACTCCGGCCGGACGTCGACCTTCCGGGCCTGCGACCTGTCCGAAGTGGCCGCGAACGCGGTCGAGGAGCTGCTGCCGCTGGCAGAGCAACACAAGATCGTGATCACCTGCGAATGCCGGGCACCGGTACAGGGAGACCCCGATGACCTTCACCGCGTGGTGATCAATCTGGTCGACAACGCCGTGCGCCACACTCCGGCCGGCACGGTGATCTCCGTCTGTGTGACGCCCGGCGACGGGATCGTAAAGCTGTCGGTCAGTGACAACGGCCCGGGCATCCCCGAAGAGGTGCGCGCGCAGATCTTCGACCGGTTCGTGCGCAACGCCGGGCCCGGCGACCGCTCCTCTGCCAAAGGCTCCGGTCTCGGTCTGGCGATCGTCCAGGCGATCGCGATCGAGCACGGCGGAACCGCTTCGGTAGGCGACTCCCCCGAGGGCGGAGCGCTGTTTGCGGTCGAGCTCCCGATGGCCGATTCAGACGTGAAGGAAATCGTTAGTGAGCCTTTAGGGCGATTTTAAAGCCCCTCCGTATCTTTCTTAGCGGACGAGACACAAGAACCCGAGCGGGGATCTCCCCCCAGACTGATCCGCCGGGTTCGACTTAAAAGCAACAGCCGTCGGGCTCCCCTCCCCCTTGAGCCCGGCGGTTTTGCTTTTGCAAGAGCCGGTTCGCAGCTGGTTGGGCGGGGTGAAGCAGGGGGATCACGCCTACCCCGCCAACCCGTATTCACCCCCTGCTCCACCCCGCCCTCTCAACGCTCCCGGCTCCGCGGCTGTTTCCCACGCCGCTGCCCTCCTCGTTCCTCGTCGGCCGCGCCCTGGCGGCCCCCGGCCCTCGCTCTTATTGGAATCCTCTGTCGTGGAAAGGTCTTCTTGGGTTCGCAGTTAGCGCGGCTCACGAACCTGGCTTGAAGGTCCCTGTCGTCGGCCGGGTGGTTTGTCGGGAGCGGCGAAGAAGACCACGGTGATCAGATATCCGCCTGCCCGGCTGGACATCTCGCTCATGCTCAGACTTCGACTACCACCGGGACTACCATCGGGCGGCGCTTGAGGCGCTTGTGGATGAAGGCGGCCACGCGGTCGTGGAGATCCTGCTGGATCAGCTCGAGGTTGCGGACCTTCTGCTTGGCCGAGTCCTCGAGTGAGTCCTCGACCAGGTCGCGAAGCTCGTCGGTCAACTCGTCGTGCTCGTCGAGGCTGCCGATGCCGCGGACGATGATCTCCGGGTCAACCACTACGTCACCGTTGTCGGCGGCGATGGTTGCGACCACGAAGACGATGCCGTCACCGGAAATGGTGCGGCGGTCGCGCAGCGCGGCATCTTCGGGGTCGGCCAGGTCGACTCCGTCGACGAAGATCACGCCGGACGCGACCTCCTTGCCGAACTCGGCGGTGCCATCGGGCTTGATCTCCAGCGGCAGACCGTTCCTGCCCTTGAAAATATTCTCCTCCGCGATGCCGACCTGCTGGGCAAGCTCCGAGTGCAGCCTGATCCGCTGGAAGTCGCCGTGAACCGGCATCACGTACTTCGGCTTGGTCAGGTTGATCATCATCTTCATCTCTTCACGTGAGCCGTGACCTGAAGCGTGGATCGGTGCGTCCTTGGCGGTGATGACCGAGGCGCCGAGTTCGTAGATCGTGTCGATGGTCTCGTTGACCGCGCGCTCGTTTCCCGGTACCGGGCTGGCCGAGAACACAATCGTATCTCCGGAATGGAGCGAGACATCGCGGTGGTCGTTGTTCGCCATGCGGCGCAGCGCCGAGAACGGTTCACCCTGGGAGCCGGTCGACATCACGACCACGCGCTCGTCGGGAAAGTCCTCGATCTCGCGGGGCTGGATCAGGATGCCCGACGGCGCGTTAGCGACGCCGAGGTTCGAGGCGATGTTGAAGTTCTTGCGCATCGAGCGGCCAACCAGAGCGACCTTGCGATCGAGCCTTGCGGCGGCGTCGATCACCTGCTGGACCCGGTGGATGTTCGAGGCAAACGAAGTGACGATGATCCGGCCCTTGCAGCGGGAGAAAGTTTCGTAGAGCGCCGGGCCCACGGCAGACTCGGAAAGGGCGATGCCGGGCCGGTCGGCGTTGGTCGAATCGCCGCAGAGCAGGGTCAGGCCCTCCTCGCCGAGCCTGGCCAGGCGGGCGACGTCGGCCGGGCGGCCATCGACCGGGGTCTGGTCGAACTTGTAATCGCCGGTGAAGAAGACTGAAGCGGTATCCACCTTGAGCAGCACACCGCGCATATCGGGGATCGAGTGGGCCAGGTGGACCAGCTCGATCTCGAAAGGTCCGGCCTTGACCTTCTCGCCGGCCGGCAGTTCGGTCAGCGGGGCGCCGCCGAGCTTGTGCTCGTCGAGCTTGGAGCGGACCATGCCGACGGTCAACATGCCGCCGTAGATCTTCTTCGGCATGCCGATCTCGCGCAGGACGAAGGGCAGAGCGCCGACGTGGTCCTCATGGCCGTGGGTCAGGACGATCGCCTCGATGTCCGCTGCCCTGCCTCTGAGATACGAAAAGTCCGGCAGAACCAGATCGATGCCGAGCATCTCCGGGGTCGGGAACTTCAGACCGGTATCGACGATCACTATCTTGCCGCGGTACTCGACCACGGCCATGTTCTTGCCGATCTCACCAAGCCCGCCCAGCGGCAGGACCCTCAGGTTGTCGCTCATCAGAGGTTCACTCCGGCGCTCGCCAGAAGCTGTTTGATCTGATCCTTCTCGGTTTCGGTCGCCTCGACCATCGGTAGACGCATGTGGGCCGAGCATAGACCAGCCATCTCCAGCGCCGCCTTGACGGGGATCGGGTTGACCGTCACTGCCATCGCCTCGTAGACCGGCCGGAGCTCCGAGTCGATCCGCTCGGCGCCGGCGACATCACCGGCACGAAACAGGTCATAGATCTGATGCATGCGCTCGCCGACCAGGTGGGCCGAGACCAGAATGCCACCGGTTCCACCGGCCTTGAGCGAGTCGAGGAAAGCGGTGTCGTTGCCGGCGAGCAGGTCAAGTCCGGGGATCTTCTGAAGCTCGGCGTCGTTGGCCTGTTTGAGCGCAACCACGTTCGGGATCTGCGCAAGCTCGGCCAGGAAGGCGGGGCCCATATTGACCACGACCCGGGCCGGGATGTTGTAGAGGATCAGCGGAAGCTCGGGGCTGCCTTCGGCGACCGCCTCGAAATGGCCGCGCAGGCCGGCCGCGTTCGGCCGGTTGTAATACGGGGTGACGACCAGGCCTCCGTCGGCTCCGGCGTCGGCCGCTGCCTTGGTCAGCTCGACCGAGTGACGGGTGTCGTTGGAGCCGCTGCCGAGGATGACCGCGGCCTCTCCCCCGACCTCGTCAAGCACGGTGCGAAGCAGGGCCAGCTTCTCCCCGTCGTCGAGGGTCGGCGATTCCCCGGTGGTTCCGGCTACGACAAGGCCGTCGGATCCGCTTTCGACCAGGTGGCGGGCGAGCTTGCGCACCGCGTCGAGATCGAGCTGGTCGTCCCGGTCAAAGACCGTGGCCATAGCCGTGATTACACCCTGAAACTCGCTCACCGTCTCACCCTACCCAATCTGAACCGGTCAGCCGCCGGCGATGCCCGTAGGGCGGCGGTCGGCCCACGGATGAGCCTGCTCGAGCTGGGCGGCAACCCGGAAGAGCAGGTCCTCCCGCCAGATCGGAGCGACGAGCTGGATGCCGATCGGCAGGCCCTTCGCGCTCTGCTGGAGCGGTAGAGAGATCGCCGGCTGGCCGGTCGCGTTGAACACCCCGGTGAAGGTGGCGATCCGCCGGGCGTAGTCCATGGCGGTCATCGGATCCGGGCCCGAGTCGTCGTAGGTGCCAAGCGGCGGCGGTACGTCAGCCAGGGTCGGGGTCAGGATCAGGTCGGTCCCGTTCTCGTACATCGCCGCGACCAAACGCGCGATCACCTGGTGCTGGTTGACCGCAAACAGGTAGTCGGCCCCGGAGTCGGCGCGGCCGCGCTCGATCAGCGACCAGGTCAACGGTTCGACGTCTTCGGGTGTCAGCTTGCGACCGACCACGCCTTCGACCGATGCCGCGGTCTCGGCCACTCCGGCCGCCCAGCGGGTGATGAACGTCTGGTACAGATCGAGCGGCCCCTCGTCCATCGAGAGGTCGAGCTCCTCGATCTCATGCCCGAGGGCCTCCAGATCGGCGGCGCTGCGTCGGACCGCGGCGACCGTCTCGGGGTCGATCCCGTCGCCGGTCAGCGATCCGGTCAGCATCGCGATCTTCAGTCGGCCGGGATCCGCCCCCAGTTCCTCGGCGTAAGGCCGCTCCGGTGGCAGCGCCGCGTAAGGGTCGCCGGGCTCGGGGCCGTGAACCCAGTCGAGCATGCGGGCAGAATCGCGGACCGAACGGGAAACCACGAACTCCACCGTGAGTCCGGACATCGAGTCCCCGGCGTAAGGAGCGAGTGAGACCCGGGCCCGGCTCGGCTTGAGGCCAACCAGACCGTTCGAGCTGGCCGGGATCCGGATCGAGCCGCCACCGTCGTTGGCGTGAGCGATCGGGACGATGCCGGCGGCGACTGCTGCGGCCGAGCCTCCGCTGGATCCGCCCGGGCTGCGGTCGAGGTCCCACGGGTTGCGGGTCGCACCGTAGGCGACAGGCTCGGTGGTCGGCAGGATGCCGAATTCGGGGGTATTGGTCTTGCCGATGGTGACCAGGCCGGCCTCGGCGAAACGACGACCGAGGGAGCTGTCGAAAGGAGCGGTCAGACCGAAATCCTTGAGCACACGGCTTCCGCTGTGGAGCGGCTGACCGGACAGCACGGCGCCGAGGTCCTTGAACAGGAACGGAACACCCTTGAACGGTCCAGCGGGCAGCTCTCCGGAGGCGGTCTCGCGTGCCTCGTCGTAGAGCGGATGGATGATCGCGTTGAGCAGTGGGTTGACCGCCTCCGCCCGCACGATCGCCGCCTCGACCAGCTCGCTTGGAGAAGCGTCACCGGAGGCAACGAGTTCGGCCTGAGCGGTTGCGTCGAGCTCGGTTGGATCGCTATCTGACATGCCGACCAGCCCAACGATTTGACCCGGCAACGAGGCTCAGAGCAGCCGCTCGAGCCCGACCGTAAAGCGGTCTGGCAGGTCGGGTACCCGGCGGACGGCGAGCACCACGCCGGGCATGAAGGAGGAGCGGTCGATGCTGTCGTGGCGGATCGAGAGGGTCTGCCCCTCCCCTCCGAACAGCACTTCCTGGTGGGCCACCAGTCCGGGCAGGCGAACCGAGTGGATCGGCTCGTGAACGTGGCCGCCGGCTTCATTGATCAGGTCGCGGGTGCGGGCTGCGGTGCCGGAGGGCGCGTCCAGCTTGGCCGCGTGGTGGAGTTCGATGATCTCGCATTCGGGCATGTGCTCGGCCACCTGCTGGGACAGGGTCATCAGCAAGACTGCGCCGATCGCAAAGTTCGGTGCGACGAAGCAGTTGGCCTGCGAACCGCGGGCGGCCTGCTCCAGGGCTTCAAGGTCGAAGCCGGTCGCTCCGACCACAACATGAACGCCCGCTTCGAGCGCGGCGATCGAGTTGGCAAGCGAGGTATCGGGAGTGCTGAACTCGATCAGAACATCGGCCTCGGCCAGCACATCGCCGACTTCAACTCCGAAGGCGGGGTCAGCCCGGCCGCTCAGCTCAAGCCCTTCAGCCTCTTCGACCGCGCCACAGACGGTCGATCCCATGCGTCCGGCGGCTCCGGCGACAGCGACCCGGATCATGCCGTCAGGGCCTCGCTGACCGGAGCAACCGACTTGCGGAAGAGATCTTCGTCCTTGCCGACCGCGGCCGCCGACATGCGGTCGGCCGGGAAGATCTCCGTGGCCAGCTCGGTCAGGTCTTCGACGGTGACCGCGTCGATTTTGGCCAGCATCTCATCGAGGCCGTAAAGCGGCAGGCCGTGGAGTGTGGCCCGCGCGATCCGGTTCATCCGGGCAGCGGTTGACTCCCCGGAAAGTACGACCCGTCCCTTGACGTGCTCGCGGGCCCGGTCCAGTTCTTCACTCGAGACCGGCTCGGTGCGGATCCGTTCGAACTCCCGGCCGATGATTTCGCAAACCTCTCCCACGTTGTCCTCACGGGTGCCGACGTATGTCGCGACCACGCCGGTGTCGGTGAACTGCTCGGCGTAAGTGCCGACCGAGTAGGCCAGGCCGCGTTCCTCACGCACCTCGCGAAACAGCCTCGAGGAGCTCGAACCGCCGAGGATCGAGTCGAGCACAGCCAGTGCGAAGCGGCGCTCGTCGGCCCGGTTTATGCCCGGTGCTCCGAAACAGATGTGGTACTGCTCGGTGTCCTTGGGGGCGAACTCGAGCCGGCCGCCGGGTAGAGGCTCAACCGGATCCGGATCCCGGCGCTCGCCGTTGTGTTCGGCCTTCAGGCTCTCGGCCAGCGCGACCACATGCTCGTGGTCGATGTTTCCCGCTGCCGCGACCACGATGTTCTCCGCGGTGTAGCGGCCGGCGTGGTACCGGGCGATATCCGGCACCGGGATGTTGGCGATTACGTCTGCCCGGCCAAGGATGCGACGGCCGAGCGTTGTGTCACCGAAGACTGCGTCAGCCAGGTAGTCGTGAACCCGGTCGGACGGCTCGTCCTCGTACATCGCGATCTCCTCGAGCACGACGTCGCGCTCGGAGTCGATGTCGGGGAAGGTCGACTCGAGCAGCATCTCGCCGAGCAGGCTGAAGACATCGTCGGTGTGCTCGTCGAGGAAGCGGGCGTGAAGATGAGTCGTCTCCTTGCCGGTCGCCGCGTTGAAGGAGGCGCCGAGGCCGTCGAAGCGCTCGGAGATACCGGTCGCCGTGTAGTTCGGCGTGCCCTTGAAGAGCAGGTGCTCGAGAAAGTGAGAGACCCCTGCCTGAGCAGGGGTCTCGTCACGCGACCCGGTGCGGACCCAGAGACCCAGGGCAACCGAGCGAACCAGAGGAACTTCCTCGGTGATCACCCGGATGCCCGAGGCGGTCTCTGTCAGCCGAGCCGTCTCTTCCATCTAATTAGCCGCGACGCTCGCGGTCACCACGATCGCGCCGGCGACGTCCGCCGTCACCACCGCCGTCGCGTCCACCGCGTCCGCCGCCACCCCCGCCGCCACTGCTGGCGAGTGCGGCGATCTCTTCGGGGGTCTTGCCGGCAATCGAGGGATCCTCGGTCATGCGCAGGCCGATCCGGCCGCGCTCGCGGTCGACTTCAGCCACGGTGACGTCGATCTCCTGGCCGGACTCGAGCACTTCCTCAACCGTCTCGACCCGTCCTCCGGGCTTGACGTTGGAGATGTGCAGCAGCCCGTCGGTGCCCTTGGTCAGCTCGACGA
>Ga0105046_10002331_pt1 | contig 29949 bp, 27 predicted proteins | sample MAT03_FD_78385 | JGI IMG/M metagenome (GOLD analysis project Ga0105046, IMG submission 78385) | Freshwater microbial communities from Lake Fryxell liftoff mats and glacier meltwater in Antarctica - MAT-03 (megahit assembly) | ecosystem: Environmental > Aquatic > Freshwater > Ice > Liftoff...
CCCAGGTGTAGAAGCCACTGCGCGTCACATGCAAACATCGACACAGGATCGTCACCGTGTGCCGGGCCTTCTCCGCGGCGATGAAGGTGAATCTCATCGCTGGTGCTTCGCGAAGAAGGCCGCCGCTTTTTTAGGATCTCGCGCTCTTCCTGGAGAATCCGATTCTCCTTGCGCGACCGCGCCAGCTCCTCCCGTTCGGCTGACGTCAGCCCGGTGCGGCCCTTCGAGCGATCGCCGCGCGCGCGGGTGTCTCAGTCGGCCAGGGCCGACGCGGTCGGCGCTCCACGCCACGATCAGTTCGTACTCGTGTGCGGCATCTCAGTCTCCGTGGCTCATCGTAGGCTCCATGCTCCAACGTAGGGCGACTTGCCTCCGCACGCAACCCAGTCCGTGCCTGCTATCAGCACAACTCACGCCAGGAAGCGACCATGAGCCGTCTCGACCGGATCCGCAAAACTCTCAGCCCGGCCCGAGCAATGGCGCGACGTGCGGCTCTCCACCCTGAGAGGCTATGTCGAGGCCTGTCATTGCAGGTCGAGTTAACCGTCGCAGAATCTCAGTAGGCTAGCGAACGGCCGCCGCTTGGGAACCGCGTACCCGAACCTGATAGGGCGTGGCCGCGAAGCGCATGCGCTGCCTTTCTGGCGCCTTTGCAGGCAACCAAACACGTGGCACGCCCGATGCAATCCGGTTGACGAGACGCGGCCGAACTGATTAGCGTGTCACGATGCGTCGCGTCGCTCTGGCCCTATTGCTCGCCTTCGGCGCCTCCTCCCTGTCGGCGCAGGCTCCGAAACAGGCACCCTCCTTCGACCCGGGCGACATGGAGGGGCTGGTCGTATCGCCGAACCCCCGCATCCGCTACGCCTGGAAGCGCACGGTGTTCTGGACGGTGAGCCCCGAGGCATCGCGCGGCACCTTTCGGCTGATTCCACCCCAGACCGCGGCCGAACGCACGCAAATGAACGCCACACTTGACGCGCTGACGGCCGTGCTGAAGGCCACGCCGAATGGGTCGAGGGGCGAAGGCTTCTGGGTCATGGAGTCGCGGACGCTCGACTACTTCGATCCGTTCCTCCTGCCGGAAACGACGCCGCTCGGGCGAGTTCCGCTCACGCACAGCTCGGGCCTGTGTCCCTTCCGTCACGAGGACATCGAGACCAGCGGCAAGTGGCGGCAAAGCGTCCGTGGCGAGACCGAGTCGGTGTATTTCGACTTCAACCGGATGCCCGGGGCCATTGGCAGAGAGGGAGAGCTGCTGGCGGAGCCCCGGCCCGGGGACCGCCCGCCGGAGTCTTTCTACCTGCGCCCGCGCGTGACGGCCACGTGGGCGGGCCTCCCGGTGTACGAGGGGGAATCGCTGGTTGTCGCGCGCGCCGGTCGCGATCCTTGGGCCGCGGTGCCCATGGCCCGCGCGTTGAAGGCCGCCATGGCCAGGCTGGAGAAGGACCGCCAGACGGCCGAAGACCGTCTGGCCGGCTACAAGGCCAAGCTCGACGAGGTGACTGCACCGGCATGGGAGCAGCAGAAGCGCGACAGCTTCGAGAAGACCAACGGCGAGCTGCGCACCAGCCGCCCGTCAAACTACGGCGCCCGCCTGCGTTCGCTCGAGAACGAACTCTCAGTACTGCGTCAACACGCGCAGAGCGATGCCGTCCCACAGCACGATGCAAAGGGGGCCTGGTACTGGAACGCCATCGAGGCCCACGCCGATGCGTCACGCCGCCTGGCGGCCCTGTCGCCGGCCGAGGCCGCGGCGCCCGCCTGCTACGTCGCGTTCACGTCAGCGCAGGAGAAAGACGGGCGGTACTCGCTCGGCGGAACCATCGTGCCGGCAGACACGGCCCCCGGCTGTCGGGAGATCGTGCGCACGAACTGGGAGTACTTCGAACTGTCGCTGCCGCGCACGGCGCCACAGATTCTCTTCATCCGCGATTTCGGCCGCTGCGTGACGGTTGCCGGCGACCGGCTCGACTCGGCGCCGATCAATCGCTGGGACTCGCCGCCTCAGGGCTGCGTGCAACACGCACAGATGTGGCGCGAGGCGGACTGGGCGGCCATCGCGGCGCTCGTGCGACGGTAATGGACCGTCTCCGAAACGACGGATTGCTGGGGTCCGCTACGTCCAGGCCGCGGCGTCGAGCGCGAGGATCGTCTGCAGCAGCACGTTGGCGCCGTTCACGATGTCTTGCGGCTTGGTGAACTCGGTGGGCGCGTGCGAGATGCCGCCCACCGATGGCACGAAGATCATGCCAGACGGGCACAAGCGCGCCAGGTGCTGCGCGTCGTGGCCCGCGCCGCTCGGCAAGTGCCTGGTCGTCAAGCCAAGGCTGCGCGCCGACGCCTCAATTGTCTGCTTCACCCGCTCGTCGCAGATCGCCGGGCGGCTCTGGTGCAGTGACGAATAGCTGAACGTGCAACCCGTCGCGCGGCCAATCGCCTCGCCCTCGGCGCGCACCTTCGTGGACAGCGCATCGACCTTCGTCTGCTCGAGATCCCGAATCTCGAGCGTGAAGACGACCTTGCCTGGAATCACGTTGGGTGCCCCTGGGAATGCCTGCACCCGCCCCACCGTGCCAACCTGGCGTCCCGGCGTACTGGTGATGATCCGGTTCACCATGTCGACGTAACGCGCGGTGGCCAGCAGGCTGTCGCGCCGGTCGCTCATGGCCGTGGTGCCTGCGTGGTTGGCAAAGCCTTCGGCCGTGACCTCCCACTGCCCGATGCCGACGATGCCTTCCACCACGCCGATGTCGAGCTTCTCGCGGTCGAGGTTGCCGCCCTGCTCGATGTGCAGCTCAACATACGCCGCAACGTCGCCCGGCTGACGCGTGACGGTCGCAAGCTTCGCCAGATCGCCGCCGATGAACGTGATCCCGTCGCCAATGGTCTTGCCGCTGTTGCTCTTGATGGTGAGGTCGTCCGGATGCACTTCGCCAATGAGCGCGCGACTGCCCACGGTGCCGCCTTCCTCGTTCTGGAAGATCACGACCTCGAGCGGGTGCTTTGTAACGAAGTTGTTGAGGCCGAGTGTGCGCGCCACTTCGATGGCGCTCAGCGAGCCCACATCGCCGTCGTAGTTGCCGCCCGAGGGCACCGAGTCGATGTGCGACCCGAACATGAGCGGCTTCAACGCCGGATTGCTGCCGGCGCGACGGCCGAAGATGTTGCCGGCCGGATCGATGCTTACGGCCAGCCCGGCCTGCCGCATCACGTCCATGGCCCAGGCGCGGCCTTGCTGGTCGAAGTCCGAGTAGGCCACACGGCTGACCCCGCCGTACGGGTTCTTGCCGTAGGCGGATAGCTCGCCGAGATGGCGATTGACGCGGTCGCCGTCCACGCGCAGCGACGGCGCAACCGCCGCGCCCGCGGCGCGGGCGGCCCGACCGAGCGACAAGATGCCCACAGTGGCTGCCAGATGCCGGGTAAAGCGGCGGCGATTCATGACTCAGTTTCCCACACGGGCGCGTCAGGCTGCGACGATCGTCAGCGGCACGGCGCCGTGCCAGAGCACGTGCGTGCCTACCTTCGACAGCTGGTCGAGTCCTTCAGTGATTGTCAGGAAGTGATTACCCGCCAGCGACCCGGCCTTGCTGGCACAGTGCGTGCGGCCATAGGCGATGAGCAGTTCGGTTTCGCTCACGCCGCCCGGATACCAGAGCACTTCGCCCGGGTGCGGATAGCTGGTGGCGTTCTCGGGCGTGACGCCGATTGACAGATCCCCGAGGGGCGCCCACACGGCCTCGCCACTCCAGCGCACGTGAATCACCTGACTGGCAAAGGGCAGCAGCCGGCGGAAGGCCGCGCAGGTGTGAGGTGCGGCGGCGGTTTCGAGCCGCCCACCGAACCGGCGAGGGCCAAGAGTGATGACGACATCGGGCATCAGAGTTCTATCGCGTGCCGGATCCCACGCCGCTCGACGAGACGCCGCGCGATCCGAGCGATGCCCGCCCCTGGCGCGACCGTGCGGAGGCCGCTGAGCGCGAGCGCGAGACGCTGCGGTGGGAGAATCACGCTTGTGTCAGCAGGTAGAGCGGCTCCGACGACAACTCGATGCGGCGCGGCGCGCCGGCGTTCGACAGGCGGCGCCCTTTGCGACACCCCTGAGGCCGGATCCCACGCGACCCGGACGCAAGGCCGGGCGCGCGTATGGCCCGAACGCGCATCGGCGCGTGCCGCCGCGCGTCGACGAACACCACGACGCGTCGCTGCCGGCGGCCTGTCCGGCGTGCCAGGCGCCGGTGATCGAGACCGGTGTCGCCACCCAGTGTCAAGAGGAGCTCCCGGTTGCACGCGTGGTGGTCCGCGCCTTTCAGGTGCACATCGGGCAGCGTCAGGGCTGCGGGCGGCGCGTGCAAGGACGCCATCCGCTCCAAACGTCCGATGCCCTCGGCGCGGCCGCGGCGCAGCTCGGGCCGCAGGCCACGGCGCTGGCCGCCGTGCTGAACAGACAGCTTGGCCGGTCGTTCGGGAAGGTCGCGACCCTCCTGCAGCTACAGTACGGCCTGACGGTGACGCGCGGCGGCCTGGTGCACGCCGTCCATCGCGCGGCGCGGCAGGCGCGCCCGACGTATGACGCGCTCTGCGCCACGGTGCGCGGCAGCCCGATGGTCACGCCCGATGACACGGGCTGGCGCGTCGCGGGCCAGTTGCAGTGGCTCTGGGCCTTCGCGACGCCGACGACCACGGTCTATCGCATTCAACCAGGCCGCGGCTTCGCCGAGGCGGCCGCCGTCCTCGGGGTGGACTTCGCGGGCGTGCTCGCGCGCGACGGCTGGGCCCCGTATCGGCGATTCGTGCACGCCGCGCATCACACGTGTCTGGCGCATCTGCTCCGACGGTGCCGGCAGGTGGCCGAGGACCATCCGCGCGCGACCGGGGTCCGCGAGGTGCAGCGCCTCCTGCAGCAGGCGCTCGCCGCCCGAGACCGGTACCGGGCCGACGGCCTCTCCGCGCACGGGCTGGCCGTGGTGCGCGGCCAGCTCATCGCCCGCCTCGCGGCGTGCCTGCGATGGCGATGCGACCATCGAGCGAGTTGCGGGCTGTGCGAGTCAGACAGTTCGTGAAGAGAAGGGCATTGATCTGGGAGATGCAGTGATCGCCTGCTACCGGGATGCGGGCAACTCGATCGCCTACGATCAATAGCAAAGAAGATTGCACAGGCCAACACGGCATGCAGTCGGTCGAGGGCTTGTACGTCCATGGGGGTACCGCCGGCAATGCCCTGGCTTTCGGCCAGCACTACGCGGTCAAGGTGGCGATGTCACGGCACCTCGACATCGACCCGTGGAACAACTACCCGCAGATCGTCCGTGCAGACTTCGGCGACGCGGTGACGCCGGTCGGTGCGCTCGTCGCGAACCCTTCCGCGTTCGCCAGGCATGTCGCGGCGAATGCCCGGACAGCGGCGTCATCAGGTCACGGACGGCAGATGATGATGCGCGCTGATCTCCTGCAGGGTGTCGATGACGTGGCCCTGGGGGACGGCACGCGCCCCGCCGATGGCAAGCACGATGTCGTTCATTGACACGATGCCCACCAGGTGGCCGTTTGCCTCCACGGTCGGGAGGCGGCGGATACGGCGCTGGCTCATGATGTCGAGCGCCGCCTGGATGTCGTCGTCCGGGGCGCACGTCCAGACGCCGTGCCGCGCCACCTCGCCCACCGCCAGGGCCGACGCCAGCACGTTCCTGGTGCCGAGCGCGATGAAGCGGTTGCGATCGGCGTGCCAGTGGCCCGGCTCTGATTCGCGCCAGAAGAGGGTAGTCGACGTGCTCCGCGCGCCCGGCCCTGGGGAATGTTGGCAGCGTCCGGGCCAATTCCCGTGACGCGCCGGCCGGGCTGGCGCTCCGGCCGCGCGGCCGCCGCTCATTTCGCCCCGATCGCGATTGGCACGGGAGGTGCACAGGCAGAGAAACGTCAGGGCCGAGATCGCACGAGGCACACCGCGCGTCGCAGCCGGCCGAGGAGGCGTTATGACCAGCACGTGGACGTTCCGGGGCTCTCGCGCGTCGGCTGTGGCCGGCCTCACTCTCGCCGGCGTGTTGCTGGCCGGACGCGCCGACGCGCAGTCCACCTCGGCGGCGACGGGCGACTACCTGTTCCGCACCTACTGCGCGGCCTGCCATGGCACGAGCGCGCGCGGCGATGGTCCCCTCGCCGACTCGATGCGCCGGCGTCCGGCGAATCTCACGGAGATTGCCAAGCGTAACAACGGCGTGTTCCCCACCGAGCAAGTCCTGAAGATGGTCGACGGCCGTCAGCCGATCAATGGGCACGGCGGGCCCGACATGCCCGTCTGGGGCGATGCGTTCGTTCGCTCGGTCGATGGCGGCGACCCGGCCATCGTGCAGGCGCGCATCAAAGCGCTCGTGGCCTACCTGGAGAGCATCCAGGCGAAGTCGGCCGACGACTGAGTTCGGTGTCCCCTGGGGTGACTCGATGGGCGGCTAAGACTCGCTGCAGATGCGGCTGCAGAAGCGGAGGCCGGCGCTGAAGCGTTACAGTCTTCCCATGCGCATCCCTGTGTTAGTCCCTGGCAGTGGCAAGCCACAGCCCCCAGCCCCGAGTCTCCAGCCCCGGGGCGCGAGGGGCGCCCTCGCCGTCAGCGCAGCTTTGGTGGCTCTCGCCGCCGTGGCGCCGACGGGTCAGATGATTCCGCAGGATGCAGGCGCGGCCGGTGCCTGGCAGAAGATCCAGAAGGCGCGCACGACAGCGAGCGTGATGCATACGACCGCGCATCCAGATGACGAGCACGGCGGGGTGATCACGCGCCTCAGCCGCAAGGACGGCGCGCGGCTGGCGCTACTGACGCTCAACCGCGGCGAGTCTGGCGACAACGCCATCGGCTCGCAGCTCTTCGACGCGCTCGGCCTGATCCGCACCGAAGAACTGCGCGTGGCCGACCGCTACTACGGCGTGGACGAGCAGTACTTCACAACGGCGGTCGACTACGGCTTCTCGAAGCGGCTCGAAGAAGCATTCGAGAAGTGGGGCAAGGACACGGTGCTGCGCGACGTGGTGCGGGTCATTCGCATGAGCCGCCCGTTCGTGCTGCTCTCGCGTTTCCAGGGCAACGAGCGCGACGGCCACGGCAATCACCAGACGGCCGGCCTGATCACGCAGCTCGCGTTCCAGATGTCGGGCGATCCCAACGCGTTCCCCGAGCAGATCAAAGAGGGCCTGCGGCCGTGGCAGCCGTTCAAGGTCTACATCGGCGGCGTGCGCGAGAACGAGCACTGGACGGTGCGCATCGACAGCGGCGAGTACAGCCCGGCGCTCGGCGATTCCTACGACAACGTGGCGCGCTACGGCCTGAGCTTTCAGCGCTCGCAGACCGGCGGCAGCTTCACCGCTGGAGCCGGCTCGAACTACGGCTACTACACGCGCGTGGGGTCGCGCATCGGCGGTGCGGCGAAAGAGACGTCGATCTTCGACGGCATCCACACGGCGTATTCGGGGCTCTACACGGTGCTCGGCCGCAAGGCGCCCGAGGGCGTGGTGGATCAGCTTGCGCGGGTCGACGGCGCACTGGGCCGTGCGGCCACGGATTTCCGCATGACCGATCCATCGGCCGCGGCCACGGGGCTCGCCGGCGCGCTCAACCTGATTCGCGACGCCATGACCAGGAGCGCGGGCGAAGAGGAGGCGCTGTTCGTGCTGCGCATCAAGGAGCAGCAGATTCAGGACGCGCTCAACGCGTGCCTGGGGCTGGACCTCGTGGCCACGGCGCAGCCCGCCGGTCAAGCGGAGCCCACCGGACCGCTCGCGGCCTTTGCGCCGCCGTCCACCATGGCCGCGCCCGTGCCTGGCCAGAGCTTCGACGTGCGCGTGCGATTCGCCAATCGCGGCTCCGCTGCGATTGTGCCTACGGGCGTGACCATCGAGGCTGCCACCGGCTGGCAGGCCACGCCGAATGGCGGCGCGCCGATGCCGGCGTCACTGCCGGGCCATCAGGTGACCACGCACCGATTCGGCGTGGTGGTTGCGGCCAACGCGCCCATCAGCACGAAGCCCTACTTCAGCCGGAGCGGCCTGCAGGAGAGCCGCTACAGGCTCGCCGATCCGGCCGCCTTCGGCCGCGCGGTTTCCGAAGCGCCGCTCACGGCCGTGGCCCGCTACACCTTCGACGGCGTGCCCGTGGTGCTGCGCGAGGTGGTGAAGCGGCGTGAGGCGAAGCTGCCCTACGGCGACGTGCTGCGCGAGGTGCGGAGCGTGCCGCGCCTGGGCGTCACCGTGTCGCCGTCTGCCGCGGTGGTGCCGCTCGCCAGCGCCACCAAGCGCGTGGATCTGCAGGTGGACGTCGTGCACAACGCCGAGACCGCGAGCACGGGAGCCGTGACCCTCACCGTGCCGTCGGGGTGGAAGGTCGAGCCCCCGCAGCACGCCTTCGCCTTCGCGCGTCCCGGTGAGCGCGCCAGCTATCGCTTCACCGTGCAGCCCACCACCATCGACGCCAAGCCTTATGCGGTGGAAGCCGTGACCACCAGCGCCGGCCAGACCTATCGCGAAGGCTACGAGCTCATCGACCAGCGGGACCTCGAACTGCGCTATCTCTATCGGCCGTCCACCGTGGAGGTGCGCGGCATCGATGTGACGGTGCTGCCGAACCTGAAGGTCGGCTACGTGATGGGCGTGGGCGACGCCGTGCCCCTCGGCCTGCAGCAGCTCGGCGCGCAGGTGACGCTGCTCGGCGAACGCGAGCTGGCTTCGGGCGACCTGGCGCAGTACGACGCCATCATGACCGGCACGCGCGCCTACGCCGTGCGTGAGGATCTGAAGACCTACAACACGCGGCTGCTCGATTACGTGAAGGCCGGCGGCAACATGCTCGTGCTCTACAACACGGCCGAACTCATCCCCGCGCAGTTCTCGCCCTTCCCGGCCGAGAATCCGCGCAACTCGGAAGAGGTGTCGGAAGAGGATTCGCCGGTGGAAATCCTGGCGCCCATGCAGCAGGCCTTCCGCTGGCCCAACGCCATCACGAAGGCGGATTTCGAGGGCTGGATAGAGCAGCGCGGCTCGAAGTTCTTCAGCACGTGGGACGCGGCCTACACACCCATGATCGCCACCTTCGACAAGGGCCAGGCGCCGCAGCGCGGCGGCTGGCTCACGGCCACTTACGGCAAGGGCACCTACACCTACTTCGCCTACGCGCTGCACCGGCAGTTGCCCTACGGCGTGCCCGGCGCCTACCGCATCACGGCGAACCTGCTCGCGCTTGGCAAGCGCCCGCCCGGGAGCCGCTGATGTCGCGCCCGCGCCACGCCGCCCGCGCGCTCACGATCGGCGCGCTCTGTCTCTCGCTGGCGGCGCGCACGCGCGGCTGCTCAGGAGAAGCCGCGCGGAATGCCAACCAGGGCTCGCTCGAGATCGTGCAGATGATGGTCGAGCGCGGCACCGATCCCCAGGCCGCGATCAACCGCGCCGTGTCGATGCGCCAGCCGGCCGCCGTCGAATACCTGGTTGCGGCCAAGGCCGATATGCTGTCGCTTCGTATCGCGTTCTGATCGACGATGCGCGCGTGGTCAAATCGCGTGACGCGACTTCGAGATCGACGGCCTTCAGCGTTGCGTGCGGGCCACATCGTTTCGACACGCCCTCGACCCGGACGCGCATTTGCGGCTGTTATACTCGCGTCGCATGATGGGCGCGAATCCTGCCGCGGCGGCGACCACGGAGGTGGGGGCGCCTGCCCGGTCCTCCGCAGGTCGACATGCGTGCGGTCCCGAGCCGTGTCGGTGCCAGCTCGGGCCACGACGGTGGTGCTGTCGCTGGTTCTCGACGGACACTACATCCAGCACCTTCCAATCGTCCGCACCGGGCGCGCAGAGTATCGAGTGATGCTCGGCTCCGTCGATCCCGGCCGTCACACCCTGGAACTCCATGAAGGCGTGGAGCTCATCGCGCTCGAGCCACGCCGCAGCGCTGCGGCGCGGGTGGACACGATCGTGGTCGATCAGATCCAGGGCGACGCGCGCGATTACACCGCGACGTCACTGGCGCCAATCGTCTACGCGCGGCCGGATACGGTCGGGGCCTACACCGACCTGCCCGTGTTCATGTGGTACGAGGTCAAGCCCACCGCGCGTGGGGTCCGGTATCGCTATTCGGTGCCGTTCCAGGGGCGACGTCAGAGTCGACATCCGCTGCCGTGGGTCAGCACCGACAACAACATGGTGCGCGTCGAGGGGACCACGCGCGAGCTGGCCGACAGGGCACTGGCATTCACGGTCCGCGTGGGGACGGTGTGGATCTCCTCCGACCGCGGCGTCACAGGTCACCGGGGGGCCGCGCTGCTGCGACCGGGCGGTCACGCATTCGAGCTGCCCGTGCCATGACCGTGCCACCGCACGCTCTTGAGATGCGCGCAATCCGCAAGAGCTTTCCCGGCGTCGTCGCGCTCGACGGCGTGGATCTGGCGCTGCGGGCAGGCGAGGTGCACGTGCTGCTCGGCGAGAACGGCGCCGGCAAGTCCACGCTCATGAAGATCTTGAGTGGCGCCTGTCGTAAGGACGACGGCGACATCGTGATGAACGGCGTCGCCGTCGACATCCGCGGTCCGGCCGACGCGCTGGCCCGCGGGATTCGCGTCATCTATCAGGAGCTGAACCTGGTGCCGCACCTCTCCGTGGCCGAGAACATCTTTCTCGGCCACGCGCCAACCACCTGGGGCGGCCTCGTCGATTGGCGTCAGCTCCACGATCGGGCATCGAGGCTTCTCACCGAACTGGGCATGGAGATTGCGCCGGGCCTACCGCTGCACCTCCTGAGCCTCGCGCAACGCCAGATGGTGGAGATCGCGAAGGCGCTGGCCACGCCGGCGTCGGTGCTGGTGATGGACGAGCCGACCTCCGCGCTCACGTCGCGCGAAGTCGACCAGCTCTTCGCGCTGGTCGGTCGGCTGGTCGCCCGCGGCGTGGCGATTGTCTACATCACGCACCGGCTCGACGAGGTGTATCGGATCGGCCACCGCGTCACGGTCTTGCGCGACGGGCGCCATGTGACGACGCGCCTGCTCTCCGAGCTGTCGGTCGCCGAGTTGGTACGCCTCATGGCAAATCGCGACGTCGGCGAACACTACCCCAGGGTTCGCACCGCTCCTGGAGCAGAGCTGCTTCGCGTCGAGGGTCTGCGCCGCGCCGACCTGCAGACCGACATCAGCCTCTCGCTGCGCGCCGGTGAGGTCCTGGGCATCGGCGGCCTGCTCGGATCCGGCCGCACGGAACTGGCGCGACTCCTTGCCGGCGCGGATTGCGCAGCCGCCGGCCGCATCCACATCGACGGTCGCGCCGTCACCTTCCGCACACCAGCCGACGCCATCGCGCACCGGATCGGGCTGCTCCCCGAGGATCGCAAAGCGCAGGGCTTCGTGGGAGGCTTCACGATCGAACGTAACATCGCTCTGCCTCACGGTCGCCAGCTCGCGGCGTACGGGATCCTGCCGCTCGGTGCGGAGGCGGCGCTGGCCGAGCCGCTCGTCGAGCAACTGCGGATCAAAGGCACCGCCACGCAGCCGGTTCGCCTGCTGAGTGGCGGCAGTCAGCAGAAGGTCGTGCTCGGCAAGTGGCTGGCCGGCAATGCCAGAATCTTCGTCTTCGACGAGCCCACGCGCGGCGTCGACGTGGGCGGCAAGGTCGAGATCTACCACCTGATGAATCGCCTCACGGCCTCGGGCGCCGGCATCATCATGATTTCCTCGGAACTTCCGGAGCTGCTGGGCATGAGCGATCGGATCCTGGTGATGCATCGCGGACGCATTCACGCGGAGTTCCAGTCCGCCGACGCCACAAAGGAGCGCGTGCTCGCGGCCGCATTGGGCCTCGCGTCGTGACTCGCCCGAGCCGCTTGTCACACGCGCGCCAGTTCGGGACCGTACTCGGCCTGCTCGCGCTGTCGGCGGCGCTCTGGGCGCTGACGCCGCACTTCCTCACCGTTCCCAACCTGCTCAACATCGCGCAGCAGACCAGCATCAACGCCATCGTCGCGGTCGGCATGACGTTTGTGATCATTTCTGGCGGCATCGACCTGTCGGTCGGATCGATCGTCGCGCTGTCGGGCGTCGCACTCGGCGTGGCGCTGCAGGGTGGACAGGCCCTTCCGGTGGCGCTCGCCATCGCGCTGGGCACCGGCATGGCGTGCGGGCTGGTGAACGGGGCCATTGTCAGCTGGGGCGGCTTGCCGCCCTTCATCGTCACGCTGGGCATGATGAGCATCGTGCGAGGTGCCGCTCTCGTCGTCACCGAAGGCCGGCCCGTGTCCGGTTTCGATCCGCTGTTTCGCTCGGTGGCCACCGGCCAGCCCGGCGGCGTCCCGGCGCCGATTCTGGCGACGATGGCGGTGTATCTGCTGGCGCATCTCGTGCTCACGCGCACCACGTTCGGCCGCTACGTGTATGCCATCGGCGGCAACGAAGAGGCGACCCGCCTGGCCGGCGTGTCCGTGCGGTTCCACAAGACGATGATCTACGCCACGTCCGGGCTGGTCAGCGCCATTGCCGCCGTGCTCCTGACGGCGCGCCTGAACTCGGCACAGCCGATTGCCGGAACGATGTACGAGCTCGATGCGATCGCCGCCACGGTCATCGGCGGCACGAGCCTGATGGGCGGAGAAGGCTCGCTGGCGGGCACGCTGGTCGGGGCGCTGATCATGGGCGTGCTGCGCAACGGGTTGAACCTGTTGGGCGTCTCGTCGTTCCTGCAGCAGATCGTCATCGGAGCCGTTATCATCGGCGCGGTGCTTGTCGATACCGTGCTCAAGCGACCCCGGAACTGACCCATGCGAATGCTCATTGCCGTACTCGTGGCCGCCGTGGCCGCGTCGTCGTCGTGTAATCGCGCGGCGCCGACAACGGCCGGGAAGCCGCGGGTGGCCCTGGTGCTCAAGACGCTGAACCACCCGTTCTTCGTCGACCTGCGCCGCGGCGCGCAGGAGGCGGCCGAGCGCCTGGGGCTGCAGCTGGAGGTGCAGGCCGCCGAGCGCGAGATCGACGTGGAAAAGCAGATGCAGATCGTCGAGAACATGATTCAGACGGGGATCAAGGCGCTCGTCATCACGCCCAGCGGGTCGCGCGAGATCGTGCCGGCGCTCGTGAAGGCGCGCGACGCGAAGATACCCATCATCATCGTCGACACCCGAGTGGACGAGAAGGCCGCCACCGACGCGGGCGTCCACACCGAAACCTTCGTCGGCTCCGACAACTACGAGGGCGGCAGGCTCGCCGGCGATCACGTCGTCGGGGTCACCGGCGGCACGGCGCGGGTCGGCGTGCTCGAAGGCATCTCCGGCCACGAGACCGGCGATTCCCGGCTCCGTGGCTTTCGCGACGCGGTGAAGAACGCCCCTGGCATCATGATTGTCGCGTCGCAACCGGCCAACTGGGAACGCGATCAGGGGTTCAACGTGTTCCAGAACATGCTGCAGGCGCACCCGGATATCGACACCGTCTTTGCCGCCAGCGATCTCATGGCGCTGGGCGCCATTGAAGCCATTGCCGCCGCTGGCAAGGCCGGCACGATCAGGGTGGTGGGGTTCGACGCGCTCGACGACGCGAAACAGGCGATTAAGGCGGGGCAGATGGACGCCTCGGTGGCGCAGTTTCCCTTCGAGATGGGGAAGGCGGCGATCGAAAGCGTCGCGACGGTGCTGCGCGGCGAGTCGCTGCCGCCCAACATCATGGTGAGACTGGAAATGGTGACCAAGGCGTCGCTGCCGCGGCCATGAGCCCGCGCCCGAAGGAGTGGCGGACCGTATGGCGAGATTGAACATCGGAGTGATCGGTGTGGGGCGCCTCGGCACGGTCTACGTCCGCGATCTGGCGGGAAGGATCCCCGAAACGCGCGTGGTGGCGGTGGCCGATCCCGCCGATGACCTGGCTCGAAAAGTCGCCGCGCAGTTCGACGTGCCGAAGTGGTACGCCGACTCCCTTGAGTTGATTGACGATCCGGCGGTCGATGCCGTCGTGATCGTGACGCCGACGCACACCCATCGGGAGATCGTGATCGCCGCCGCCGCCCGCGGCAAGCCGACCTTTTGCGAGAAGCCGCCGGCCCTGTCGCTGCGGGACAGCGCGGCGATGAAGGACGCCATCGAGACGTCAGGACTCTTCTTCCAGATGGGGTTCATGCGCCGATTCGACTCGGGCTATGCGGCGGCGAAGCGACAGATCGAGGCCGGCCGCATCGGCCTGCCGCTCGTGTTCAAGGCCACGTCACGCGATCCGTTCCGCCCGAGCCTCGAGTACGCGCACCCCTCGAGCAGCGGCGGCCTGCTGATCGACATGGGCATCCACGACTTCGACCTGGCGCGCTGGTTCATGGGCGAGGTGAGGGCGGTGGCGGCCATCGGCGCCACCATCGCCTATCCCGAACTCGAGACCGTGGGGGACATCGACAACGCCATCGCCAGCCTCACCTTCGCCAGCGGCAAACTGGGAGTCGTCGACCTGACGCGCAGCGGCATCTACGGCTACGACATCTCGACGGAGATTCTCGGCCTCGAAGGCACGATTCGCATCGGCTACCTGCGCGAGACGCCCATCGTGATCATGACCAAGGCCCACGGCGTCTCCTACGACACGGTGCCGTACTTCATGGAGCGGTTTCGCGACGCCTACACGAATCAGCTGCAGAACTTCGCTCAGAACGTCCTGCAGCAACGTGACCCGCCCATCACCATCGACGACGGGATGGAGGCGCTGCGAGTGGGTGTGGCCGCGACCCGCGCGCGCGAGACCGGCACGACGGTCACGGTCGCCGACATCACGACGTAACGACCTCGACCGTGTCGATCTGGCGGGAGCCGACAACGAAGTCGGCCGCGCCGTCATGATCGGGCACGTCGCAGGGCACGTACGGGCAAGGAGAAGAGCGTGCGCGGCAATCGTTGTTCAGGCCTGCTACAATCCCGGACCAGCCGAGGTGGCCGTGAGCAAGAAGTGGTACAGCTTTTTCGTGGTCGCCGACGAGCCGAACGCCGCGGCTGCGCACACTCCTGGCGATCCCCTCGCCACGCTGCCGTCGCCGCGCCGGGCCGAGGATCTGGTGCCCGAGGCGAGTGATGCGCCGGCGACGTCCGTGACCCCGCCCGTGCCGTCGGCTGAGCTGTCGGCCGTTTACGACTCCGCCAAGATCGCGCCGCCCGCGCACGGCTACACCGTGCTCAAGGTGGCCGAGATGCTTCACAGCGAGCACATCCGGGCACTTCCGGCCGAGGTGCGGCGCAAGTCGGTGCTCGTGGCCCTGGACGCCGCGGGCGTCACGGTCGACGAGATCGTCGAGGACGCCGTGCGCCGTGACCGGGCGCTCGATACCTACGAGCGCGTGCTGCAGCAGCACGTCGACGCGCTGGTCGAGGCCACGGCGGCCGACAACCGCGCGCTCGAAGACGAGGTGGCCAAGCGCGCCGCCGAGTTACGCGCGCAGATCGACGAGAACACCCGCAAGGTCGCCGCCGAGCAAGCCGAATTGCAGGCCTGGCGGCAACGCAAGCAGCACGAGGAAGCCCTCATCGCCGAGGCCGTCGGACACTTCGTGTCGGAGAATCCCGTCACGCGGTCAGCCCGCGCCACGCCCCAAGGAGACGCCGATGTTCGCTAGGCTGAGCCGACTGTTCCGCGCCTGGATGGGCTACTTCATCTCGGTCGGCGAAGACCCCGAGGTGATGCTGCAAGACGCCATCGAAGAGATGCGGATGACCATGCCGAAGCTCAACTCGGTGCTGGTAGCCACGCGGGCCACGGTCATTCGCCTCGAAGAGGAACGCGACGCCCTGCTGCAGCAGGACCGAAATCTCAGTGCGTCGATTCAGGCAGCCCTGCGCGACGGCTCGGCCGCGGCGCGCAGCGTGGCGGAAGAAGACGCCATTCAACTGCAGCAGCTGCGCGGCGATCTCACGAGCACGCAGGAACAACTGCTCGCCGCCAGCAAGGCGCACGAGGGCTCCAAGCTGTCGGTGGACGTGCTGAAGACCAGGCTGAAGGAGAAGATCGAACTCAGCCAGCGCGCGCTCAAGGACCGGCAGAAGGCGCAGGTGATGCGCGTGGCGGCCGACGCGATCGTGGAGCTGCAGTCCTACGGCGTGGCCTCCACCGCCGACAAGTTCCTCGAGCAGATCAAGCAGGAAGTGGCCGAGTCGAAGGCCGCGGTCGAGGTCGCCACCGGCGGCATCGACATCGGCGCCATCGAGCGCGAGCGCACCTCGCGCAAGCTCAAGGCCGCCGGCATCCTGCAGCAGTTCGAGCTCGAGATGGGCATCAGCGCGCCGCCCGTGGCGGCGCCGCAGAGCGTGACGCCGAGCGTCGGGGGCCGGGTCGGCGAGAAGCCGGGCGCGTAGCCTGATCGATGGCCCCTTCCGAAGACGACGACGTCTCTGCCGGCTCGATTCTGCGGGAGCTGATTCTCAATCAGTACCAGGCGATCGTGCTCGCCGGCGCGGCGCTCGTCTCACTCGTGGCGCTCAACCCGCTGCCGCTGCTGATCTGGGCGGGCTCGGAGCTGGTGCTGCTGCCGATTCTCGACTCGGGTCCGCTGCGCCGTCTGGTGAGCCGCCGCAAGCGCGAGCTCGCGCGCGCCAAGGCCAGCGCCGGCCGGTCACGCGTGATCGCCGACCTGACCGCGCCGCATGCCAAGCGCTACACGGCCATGGAACAGCTGTGCGGCCTGATCGAGGCCAACTACCAGAGTCTGTCGGGCATCTCGCAGGCCTATCTCTCCGAGCAGCGCGGCAAGCTCGACCTGATCCTGAACGGCTGTCTGCACCGGCTGATTGCCCTGCAGCGCTATCAGCGCATGCCGGCGCGGCGCAGCGCCAGCGACCTGGAGCGCGAAATCGCCGATCTCGAAGAGGAGCTGACGCGGGAAGGGCTGCCCGAACGTGCGGCGGCCGCCCTCGAGAAGAACCTCGAGTTGAAGCGCCGGCTGGTGGCGTCGATTGGACAGGTGGCCGACACCACGCGCACGCTGCAGGCCGAGATCGACTCGATGGAGTCGCTGGTCGAGGTGCTGCACCAGAACTCGCTGTCGCTGCGCGACCCGCAGGCGATTGCCGATGAACTCGACACCATCGTGCGCCAGTCCGAAGATTCCGAGCGGATCGTGCGCGAGATGGAAACGCTGCTGCGCGACGACACGAAGGGGTGGGAGTCGGATTTCGAAACCCCCGTGGCGCTGCCGCCGGTGCCGTCCGAACGCGCCGCCACCGCCGCGCCGGCCAGACAGAAGGTGAAGGGACGATGAGCACGCCGTTCGACCGGTATCCCCGCTGGGCGCGCACGCTGGCCCACGGCATTCGCGCGCGGCTCGGCAACACGTTCCTGCTGCACGGCAACACGCACGACCTCGTGCCCGTGCCCACGCCGGCCGAGGCGGCTCCGGCGTTTCTGCCGCTCACGTCGTTTCTCGCCGAGTGGATCTTCGGCCAGCGCGACGTCGTCATCGAATACCAGCGCGCCAACGGCGCGATCTTCCATACGCGACAATCGCACACGCTCTTCAGCGAGAGCGTGTCGGTCGTCGATGCCGTGCACGGCACCTCGTTCGCCCAGGGCCTGCCGCGCGAGCCGGTGGCCTTCTGCGCGCTGCTCGATGCCTTTCTGAAGCAGGTGGTGCACGGACAAAAGCGGCTCGGCGTGGCGGTGCTGCTGCCGTATGCCGAAACGCTCGTGCCCGAATCGTCGGGCGAGGCCAGCGCCGACGACCGCGCCGTGCGTGTCTACATCCAGAAGTGGGCCACCGACCCGGCGCTGCTCGCCGCCAACATCACGATCGTGCTGGTCACCGAGAACCTGGCCGACGTGAGCGCGCGCCTCGTGCGCTCGCCCCAGACCATCGAGGTGGAGGTCACGCGGCCCGATGAAGCCGAGCGGCTGCAGTTCCTCGAGGGCCTGCGCGACGCCGAGTGGTATCACACCCGGTCCGACCTGCCGGTGGCGCGGGTGGCGCAGATGACCTCGGGCCTCACGCGCATCCAGATCCGCCAGATCCTGGCCTCGGTCGACGAACACGGCGCGCGGCTCGACGTGAAGGCGCTGCGCGAGCAGAAGAAGTCGGTGATCGAGGCCGAGTGCTACGGCCTGCTCGAGTACGTCGAGTCGAGCTTCAGCCTCGACATGGTGGCCGGCCACGACGGCGTGAAGGCGCGGCTGCGACGCGCGTCGCAGGCCATTCTCGCGGGCCGCCTCAAGGGCGTGCCGATGGGCTATCTGATTGCCGGCCCCGTGGGCTCGGCCAAGACCTTCCTGGTCAACTGCTTCACCGGCGAAATCGGCTTCCCGTGCGTGAAGTTCATGAACTTCCGGTCGCAGTGGCAGGGCGTCACCGAAGGCAACCTCGAGAAGATCCTGAGCGTGCTGCACGCCATGTGGCCGGTGGGCGTCGTCATCGACGAGGCGGACGCGTTTCTCGGCGATCGCAATCAGCAAGGCGATTCGGGCACCTCGAACCGCGTGTTCGCGGCGCTCGCCTCGTTCATGGGCAACACCGAGTACCGCGGCAAGATCGTGTGGTTCCTGATCACCTCCCGCCCAGACCTGCTGCCGGTCGACCTGAAGCGGCAGGGCCGCGCCGAAGAACACCTGGCGCTCTTCTACCCGCAGACCGCGGAGGAACACGACACGCTGTTCCGGCTGATGTTGAAGAAGAGCGGCGTGCGCACCGACGCCACGGCCATTGCGCAGGTCACCGACGACCCCACGGGGCTGTCGGGCGCCGACATCGAGGCCATTCTGGCGCGCGCGCTGCTCTCGGCCGAGGTCAACGAGCAAGGCCAGCTCGTGGCCTCGATCGCGGTGCTGCGTCATGCGTTCGACGACTTCATCCCGGCCACCAGCCAGCTCGAACGCGAGCTGCAGATCCTGGCCGCGGTGCAGGAGTGCACGTCGCGCGAGGTGCTGCCGGAGCTCTACCGCAACATGGATCGCAACGACCTGGTGGCGCGCTTGAGCGAACTGCGCGCCCTCGTGAAGTCTTGAACGGAGGCTGATATGGCGCACACTCCCCTGATAAACTCTCTGCGGCGCGCGTTCCGTCTGGCGGCCTTGTCGGCGCGGGGTGGACCGAAGACGCCGCCCCTCGACGAGCTGGTCGAGATGGCGTATTCGCGCCGCCGCTTCCTGCGCGACTCGGCCGCGTTGTCGGCGCTCACGCTGGCGGCCGGCTGCAGCACGGCGCCAGCACCGCCGGCACCCACGACCGGCGGCGGCCCGGCTCCCGCAGCTCCGGCGGGTTCGGGCTCACCGAAGATTGCCATCGTGGGCGGAGGCGTGGCGGGGCTCAATGCTGCCTACAAGCTGCAGAAGGCGGGCCTCACCGCCAGGATCTTCGAAGGCGCCAACCGCATCGGCGGCCGCATGTTCACGGCCTCCGACCTGCTGGGCACTGGACTCACGACCGAGCTCGGCGGCGAGTTCATCGACACCGGCCACGAAGAGATGCTGGCGCTCATGACCGAGTTCGGCCTCGAGCGCGTCGACACCCTGGGCGCGGGCAGCGAGAAGCTCGCGGCCGAAACCTATTTCGTCAACGGCCGGCACTACACGCAGGCGCAGGCGGCCGCGGCCTTCGTGCCCATCGCCAAGAAGATTGCCGCCGACTACGACTCGATGGGCGAGGTCGTGAACTACGAGATCGAAGGCGGCGGGTCAGCCTTCGACAAGCAATCGCTCGACGAGTACTTCACGGCCATCGGCGCCACCGGCTGGATGCGCGAGATGCTCGAGGCGGCCTACGTCACCGAGTACGGCCTCGAGCTGGGCGAGCAGTCGGCGCTCAACTTCCTGTTCCTCATCGGCACCGGCGACCTCACCGACACCAGCGCCTGCACGGTGCTCGGCGAGAGCGACGAGCGCTACAAGGTGCGCGGCGGCAACCAGCGCGTGGTGGATGAACTGGCCAAGCGAGTGCAGCCGCAGATCCAGATGCTGCACAAGCTCGAGGCCATCAAGAGCAAGGGCCGCGGCTTCACGCTCACCTTCCAGACCGGCGGCCGCGTCGTGGACGAAGACGCCGACATCGTCATCATGACGATTCCGTTCTCGATGCTGCGCGAGGTGAAGATCGACGTCGACCTGCCGGCGGTGAAGCGCAAGGCGATTGCCGAACTCGGCTACGGCGCCAACGCCAAGGTGATGGTCGGCTTCAAGAGCCGGCCGTGGGAGAAGCGCGGCTTCGCCGGCAACATCTACTCCGACGAGTCGTTCCAACTCGCCTGGGCCAACAGCTACCTGCAGGCGGGGGCCGAAGGTGGCCTCACGCTCTATTCGGGCGGCAAGCTCGCGCATGAAGCCGGCCAGGGCCCGGCCGAAGAGGTGGCCGGGCGGTTGATGCATGGCATCGAGCGCGCGTATCCCGGCGCCAGTCGCGAGCGGAACGGCAAGGTCTCGCGCTTCCATTGGCCCACCTATCCGTGGACCAAGGGCGCGTATGCTGCCTACAAGCCGGGACAGTGGACGACCATCGCCGGGGCCGAGGGCCTGCCGGTGGGCAATCTCTTCTTCGCCGGCGAACATTGCAGCTACGATTTCCAGGGCTACATGAACGGCGGCGCGCAGACCGGCGCGGATGCCGCCAAGGCCGTGATGACGGCGGTGAGCGGCGTGGCCAAGGCGGCGCGACTGTTCTCGCGGCGCGAGCTGGTACGGCTCGGATGACGAATCAATCGGAGGACGTATGCGTTTGACTCCCGCGGGCAAGGTGCTGTTGTTTCTCGTTGGTCTCGGTGTGCTCGGCTACGCCGGGTGGACCTATCGCGGGAGCGTGCCTGGCAGCGGCACGGCCACGAATGCTCCCGCCGCCACGCCGTCGCCGTCCGCCACGCCGGCCAGCACGCCGGCTTCGAGGCCCGCGGCCGAGCGCAAGGGCGTGCTCGCCTCGGTGCGGCAGACCGGCGTGCTGCGCGTGGGCATGGAGCCCGACGCGCCGCCGATGCGCTTCATCAACGCGCGCAAGCAGGACGACGGCTTCGACTTCCGCCTGGCCGGGCTCATCGCCGATGGCCTGGGCGCCAAGCGCGTGCAGATCGTGGAGGCCGACTACGAAGACCTGCCGAACCGCCTGCACGCCGGCGACATCGACGTCATCATGGGCGGCTACGTGCCCGACCCGTCGGTGGACGGCGTCGTGTGGTCCAACGGCTACCTCGACTTCGGCCTGTGCCTGATCGTGTCAGAGGGCATGGCCGGCACCTACCGCTCGTCGCGCGACCTGGCCGGCAAGCGCATCGCCATCTACGACGACCCGGCGGCCGAGCGCTGGGTGCAGGAGAACATCCCGAATGCGCGCATCAGCAAGTTCTCGGGCGACGACGGCTGGTTCGAGGCGGTGGAGCGCGACCAGGCCGACGCGCTGATCTACGACTATCCCTTCGCCGCCGAAGAGATCAAGGCGCACCCGCGCACGACCATCGTGCAGTACAACCTCAACCAGTCGAAGTACGCGGTGGGCATTCCGGCCGGCAACTTCGACCTGGTCTACGAGGTGAACCAGGTGATCGACCGCTTCCGCGCCACGCCGCAGTACGCCGACCTGATGCGCGAGTACCTGTCGACCGTGTCGGACGTGTTCACGCGTCCGGTGGCCGGGCGCAAGACCTACACCGTGAAGGTGGGCGACACGCTGAGCAAGATTGCCCAGGCCCAGCTCAATGATTCCAACCGGTGGCGCGAGATCTGGGATCTGAACCGCGGCCGCGCGGCCAACGAGAACCTGATCTACCCGCGGCTCGTGCTGCTGATGCCCTGAGGGGCCAGGCCGCCCTCACGGTCAGTCCAGGCGCAACGCCTCGACCGGCTCCACGCGGGTCGCCCGCCGGGCCGGGATGAACGACGCGAGCGTGCCCGCGGTCGCGAGCGCGAACACCACGGCGGCGAACACGGCCGGGTCCCAGGGTTGTACGCCGAACAGCAGGATGCCGAGGCCGCGCGATAGCAGAGCCGCGAACCCGAGTCCGAAGGCCAGCCCGACGCCGATCTGGCCGAGGCCCTGGCGGAGGATCAGCATCAGCACGCCGCGGCGCTCGGCCCCGAGCGCCATGCGCACGCCGATCTCGCGGGTGCGATTGCCTGTGGAGAACGACATCACGCCGTAGAGCCCGATGGTGGCCATGACCAGGGCGGCCAGCCCGAACGCCATGAAGAGCGTGCCGAAGGCCCGATAGAACCACGTGTCGAGCGCATACTGATCGGCCAGCGACCGCACCCAGTAGAGCGGCAGGGCCGGATCGAGGCGGTTGATCTCGCTCTGAATCGTGGCGGTGTAGCCCATGGCCGGCTGGTCGGTGCCGACCACCAGGGTCATGAAGTTGATCACGTTCTGCATCAGCGGCACGTAGACGCCTTCGTGCCGCGGGTTGAGTGCACCGATGGCGCCGCCCAGGTGCAGGTCGGGCACGACGCCGACGATCGTCCGCCAGGGCGCGTCATCCTGGCCCAGCTTGATGCGCGCGCCGAGCGGGTCGCGGTCTTTGAAGAAGAGCGCCACGAACCGCTCGTTCACGATCGCCACCGGCTGCGAGTCTGGACCGTCGGTGCGCTCGAACATCCGGCCACGCACGGGCGTGACGTCGACGACCTCGAAATACCGCGGCGTGATGACGATGCGGTGGGCCAGCGGGTGATCCTGCTCGGTGGGATAGGCAACGCCGTCGATGGTGACGGGCTGCAGTTGCCCGCCGCGGGCCGGCAGGTCGGAGGCCAGCGCGACCGAGCGCACGCCGGGGCGCGCCGCCAATCCCTGCAGGAGCGCGTCGTAGAACTGCCACTGGGCGGTCGGGGTGGGGTAGTCCTTGTCGAACAGGCCCAGACGCGCGGTGAAGATGTTGGTCGTGGCGAACCCGTAGTCGAAGCGCGCGACGTTGACGACGGTGCGGATCATGAGGCCCGCCGCCACCAGCAGGCCGCACGACACGGCCAGCTGACCGATCACCAGGACGCGGCTCACCTTCCCCATGCGCCCGCTCGATGACCCGCGCGCTTCGTCGTTCATGATGCCGGCGACGTCGCTGCGCGTGGCTCGCAGGGCCGGGAGGATGCCGGCCATGAGCGTCGACAGGCACGCGAGGGCCGCGACGAAGCCCATCACGACCGGGTCGAGCGTGGCCACCAGCCAGAGCGGTGTGTCCTGTGTGGCCAGTCCGGCATTGAAGAAATCGATGCCCACCTTGGCCACGACCAGGCCGACGGCTGCGCCGGCCAGTGCCAGCACGAGCGTTTCGGCGAGCAGCTGCATGACGGTGCGCCGCCGGCTGGCGCCGAGCGCAGTGCGAATCGCGATCTCCTTGCTGCGCGCGACCGTGCGCGCCAGCAGCAGGTTGGCGACGTTCGCGCACGCGATGAGGAGCACGCCGAACACGGCGCCCAGCATCGTGTAGAGCAGGGCGGCCGCCTGCGGACCGATGAAGGTCTCCATCAGTGGCCGCACGGTCACGCCGATCCCCTGGTTCGAGGCCGGGTACGCCGCCGCCAGACCGGTCGCAATCGTCGACATCTCGGCCTGCGCGGTTTCCACCCCGACCCCGGCCTTCAGTCTGGCCACGGCCTGCAGCTGGGTGCCTTCCACGGCCGGTCCGCCACCGCGGCTGAACGCCAGCCGATCGATGCGCAGGGGCAGCCAGGCATCCATCTGCTGCGGGAACCCGAACGTCTCTGGCATGACGCCGACGATGGTGGTCAGTTCGGCATTGGCCCGCACGACGCGACCGACGATGGCCGGGTCGCCCTGAAATCGATCCTGCCAGGCGCGATAGCTGAGCAGCATCACGGGCGGTGTGGAGGGATGGTCTTCCTCGGGCCGGAACAGGCGGCCGAGCACTGGCTGCACGCGCAGAAGGTTGAACATGCGCGCGTTGACGTAGGCGCCCAGATAGCGGATGGGCGTGCCTTCGGTGCCGCCGATGTTGACCGTTTCGGCATAGTAGGCGGCGATCTCCTCGAAGCTTTTCTGCTGCTCGCGCCAGTCTTCGAAGTCGTGGATGCTCACGCCCATGAACTCGACGCCCTGCGCGGGCCGGTTGCGAAAGAGCGCCACCAGCCGGTCCGAGTCCTCGAACGGCAGCCCGCGGATGACCGCCCCGTGCACGATGCTGAACATCATCGTGGTGAGGCCGATGCCGAGGGCCAGGGCAATCACCGCCGTGGCACTGAAGCCTGGCCGGCGGATGAACATCCGGACACCGTGGCGAATGTGACCGAGGAATGAGCTCATGGGAATCCTCAGAGGTGGACCGCGAGTCTACACCTGTACTCTTACGGACCCGGGCAGGCGAAGTTCGCCGTGCGGGCCTGACCTCTAGCGCCCGCGCGACCGCAACGCGTCGATGTCGATTCGCGCGGCCTCGCCATCGCGCTCCACGGGGCGATGATCCTGACCCGACACGAACGCCGGCTGCAGATCGTCGCCCAGAGGCAGGATGCCGACCACCGCGCGCGACCGCGGCAATTGAATCACGCGCAGGGTCGTGGAGGGAAAGCGTCCCGTGCGCCGGAGCCGGGTCAGGTACTCGCCCCTGAGCACGATCGCCTCGGCTTCACCCTCGTCCCCGCCAGGATCCCCACCGCCAGCCTCGCCGCCGCCCTCACCCTGGTCGTGGGCGCCTGCGCTCGCCAGCTGCAGGTAGATGGCCGGCGGGTCACACACCACCTCAATGGCATCCGTCACCTGCACGATGCGATCCTCCACCACGTCATCGAGCAGGTCGTCGTCAACTCTGGCGCGGGCGCGTAGGAATGCGCCGATCGTCGTGTAGAGCGCCGTGCCGGTGCCATAGGCGAAGCCGCTCACGAGCACCAGGCCCACCCAGCGCTCGGGGTCGGCGACGCTGGCCAGCCACAACACCAGGTAGAGTGGCAGGCCCGCGAGCACCACGATCGGCACGGCTGCCAGCAGGCCGTTCAGCGGCGCGAGTGGTAGCTCGCTCCACGGGAAAGGCGGCGCCGCCAACCGACGCTCGGCCGGCGTCATCGTCCGCCTTACGACGCCGACCGCTACGTCCACGTGCGGCCTTGTGTCCCGGTCGCGGCGCGACCGCGCGCGAAGACGGCGTAGGCGGCCACGCTCACGAGCAGGAACGCCACCGAGAACACGATGCCCTCCCACGGGCCCGTGAAGAAGATGAACAGCCACAGCGCGCCCGAGAGAATCGCCGGCCACGGGTAGAGCACCATCGTGAACGGCTGCGGGATGTCCGTGCGGTAGCGGCGCAGCAGCACCACGGCAGCGCACTGCCAGATGAAGCGCAACAGCACCTGCACCTGGATCAGCCAGCTCACGAGCTGCCCCAGCGTGAAGAAGCAGAACGGAATCGACACGAGTGCAATCGTCACGAGCGACACATCGGGGAAGTGCTTGGTGGGATGCACGCGCGCGAAGATCTTGAAGAAGGCGCCGTCGCGCGCCGCCGCGTAGGGAATGCGCGAGTAGCCCAGAATGGTGGCGTAGAGCGACGAGGCCGCCACGAACAGAATCAGGCCCGTCATCACGATGCCGGCCAGCCGTCCGGTAGCCGGATCCGCGAAGGTGCGCTCGATGAAGATCGAGGCCACGGTACGCGAATCGCGCACCTGCTCCCACGGAATCATGCCCAGGATGACGATGGTCATGAGCATGTAGAGCACGGCGACGATGGCAATCGACAGGAAGATCGAGCGCGGCACGGTGCGCGTCGGGTCCTTGATCTCATCGCCGATGTTGCACACCTGGTTGTAGCCGCCGTAGCTGTACATCGCCAGCACCGAGGCCGCGCCCAGGCTCGAGATGAGCGCGCCGTCGAAGGTGAACGCCTTGGCGGGGTAGTCGAAGGCCTGCGCCAGCGAGAAGTTGAAGAGCCCGGCGATGATGACCCAGCCCACGGTGACGAGCACCACGGCAAGCATCACGACACTCAGCGTGCCGATGTCCTCGATCTTGCGCCACAGCAGCGCCGTGCTGAGCACGCACACGGCCGCGGCAATCAGGTGGTGGGTGAGCGGCGGCAGATCCGTCCACACGAACTGCAGGTAGTCGGCAAAGCCCACGGCTCCGCCCGCCACCGACAGCGGCGCCACGAGCACCGTCTGGAAGATGAACAGGAACGCCATCAGGCGGCCGAGCCCGAACGGCTGGAACGCTTCGCGCAGATAGAGATAGCCGCCACCGCTGCCGGGCAGCGCGGCGCCGAGCTGCGCGTAGACGAGGCCGTCGGCCACGGCCAGGATGCCGCCGGCAATCCACGCATACATGACGTGGGGTCCGTCGAGGGCCGCCACCATGAAGGGGATGGTCAGGAACGGCCCGACGCCCACCATGCTGATCACGTTGGTGGCGGTGGCCTGCAGCAGGCCCATCGCGCGGTGGAGGGTGGGCGCGGCAGCCGCGGCTGTCGCTGCGGATGCCGGCGTGACGCTCACGCGGGCAACAGCGCGTCCACGAGCTGCGCGGCCAGAGGCCGGGAATGCACGAGCGGGTTGATGGCGAGCGCATCGACCAGATCGTCGCGGGCGCCACTGAGCGCCGCGGTGACGGTGGCGCGCTCGTACGCCTTCACGCAGGCAATGAGCGCGCGCGCGTGGTTGGGCACGGCCGCCACGGGCCGGGCGTGCGGACCCCCGGCATCCACCACGCACGGCGTCTCGATGATGTCGTCGTCGTCGAGGAACGGCAGGATGCCGTGGTTGGGCACATCGAGCGGAATGACCGCGCCGGTGTTGCCGGCAATCGCCGAGATGGTCATGAGCGCGATCTTGTCGTAGCCGCTCAGCTCGGCCCAGTCGGGTGTGATGCGCGGCGTGGTGCTGCCGGATTCGAGCTGCATGTAGCTGGCGTCGCGCGCGGCGAGATACTGCTGGTAGCGCTGCGCGGGATCCACGGCGCCGCCGGCGAGGTCCTTGAAGAACGCGTCAGTGAGCGCCGACACCACCTGTCCGCGGCTCGTTCCGGCTTTCTGCAGGTGCGCGAGCGCCACCTCGGGCCGGTAGTAGTAGTAGAGATATTCAGTGGGCAGCAGGCGCATCTGCCGCAGGTGCTCGTGCTCGAACACCGGCGTGCGATAGACGGCGTCGAGGCGCGCGGGGTCGTCCCACAGCCGGGCCATCTGCGGCTCGCCCTGGAAGTAGACCTCGCGCAGCCAACCCAGATGGTTCAAGCCGAAGTAGTCGTAGTCGCACGCGGCCGGCGGAAGTCCCAGCGCATGCGCGGCATCCTCGTAGGTTTCGGTGGGCGTGTCGCAGATGCCGATGATGCGCGCATCTGAATGCTGGTGCACGGCCTGCGACACCACGCTCACGGGATTGCTGAAGTTCACGAACCACGCCTTCGGCGCTATGCGCGAAGCAAGCTGGCCGTAGCGCACCATCGGCGGAATGGTGCGCACCGCCATGGCGAATCCGGCGGGACCCACCGTTTCCTGCCCGACCACGCCGTGGGCAATCGCCGTGGCTTCGTCCGTGGCGCGCTGCGCGATCCCGCCCACGCGGATGCTGGTGATGACGAAGTCCGCTCCCTCGATGGCGGCCTCGGCGGAGGCCTGCGCGGCAACACGGACGCCGTGCGACATGCGCGCGGCCAGATCGGCGATCACCGCGAGGCGCGGCTGGTCGATGTCGTAGAGGTCGATCTGGTCGACCTTCAGGGTGGAGCGGGCGAATCCACCTACCAGCAGAGGCACGCGCACGCCGGCGCCGCCGATGATGGCGAGCTTCACGACGTCCTCCGAGAGACGTGCGTCGGGCGAACCGAGGGCGCTGTCCGGGTGCGCGCTGCCCGAGGGCTGATCGGCCGGAGCAGCGCGGGTAGCTTCGCGGCCACGGGCAGCGCGTCGAGTCCCCCGGCCGCGCGCGTCGAGGCCGCGCCCACGGCGTTGCCGGTGGCCAGGCACAGCCCCGGCGGACGGCCGCGCAGCCACGCGGCCAGAAATCCCGCGTTGAACGCATCGCCGGCGCCGGTGGTGTCGACGGCGTCTACGCGAGGCGCGGGCATCATCACGTCGCCGTCAGCGCGCAGCCACCGGCTGCCGAGCGAGCCCAGCTTCACGATCACGTTGGTGCGGCGCGCCCGCAGCACCGGATACGAGTCGTCGAGCGCCGGCACGCGCGCGTAGAGCGGCGCTTCCAGCTCGTTGAGGAACACGAGATCCAGCGCGTCCATCAGCGCCGGTAGCTCGGCGCGGCCGGCCAGGGCTTCGCTCCAACCGAAATCCCACGACACGGTGACGCCCGTACGCCGCAGATGCTTGACGAGGCGCGTCCACGTGCGGATATCCGAGGGGCACAGCGCCAGGTGCAGGTGCGTGGCGTGCGGCGTGGCCAAGGCGTTGAGCAGGCGCGGTTCGAGCACCGCGTTCACGCCGTTGAAGGTGACGAACGACCGGTCGGTGCCGGTGGATAGGGCTGCGCTGATGGCATGCGCCTCGCCCGGGCGCTTCAGGTTGTGCACGCGCACCTGCTCGCGCCTGAGCCGAGCTACCGCAGCCGTGCTCAGCGCGCTGGCAATGGCCGTGCGCATGCCCAGCCGCCGGGCGGCTACGGCGGTGATCACCGCGCCCCCGCCAATCGTGGCGTGGAAGCGATCGGTCTTGATCTCTTCCCCGGGCGCCGGCAGCCGCGCCAGCCCCACGAACACGAGGTCTTCGAACGCCTCGCCCGCCGTGAGCAGCGTGGGAATGGCCACGCGCAATTGTAACGGGGCCGGTCACGGTTACATCTGCCGGCGCGCCTAGCGTCCCGGCTGGAACACGCGCAGGCCGTGCGCGCGGGCGGCTTCGGCGAGACGGGCGTCGTAGGTGACGACGTGCACGTCACCACCGCCGGGTGCCATCGCGGATGCGAGATGAATGGCGTCCAGCGTGCGCAGCCCCGCGGGCTGCAAGCGGGCCGCCAGCCGCAGCACATCAGGCGTGAGGCGATGCAACACCATGCCATCCAGCGCCTCCGACGCCTCGAAGTCCGGGATGAAGCGGCGAACGGCACGCCCCACTTCCGCGATCGCGAGTTCGCTCGTCTCCACGTCTGACCTCCCGTCGAGGTAGTCGATGAGCGCTTGCGATTCCGGCTCGTGCAGCACGAGCTTCACGATGGCGGAGGCGTCGAGGTAGGTCGTAGCCATCAGAAGCGATCCTCGCGCATCTCGTCGAGGATCTCGCTCAGCGGCCGCGATCCCGGCGGCATCTTGCGCGGCGGCGGCAGATCGCGGATCGACTTGGTGGCCGGCGTGATGAGCCCTTGGGCCAGCAGGATGTCGTAGCGCGAGGCGTTCGGCGGCACCGGCCGCAGCACGGCCACGACCCGCCCGTGTTCGGTGACCTGCAGAGCGGCGCCCTGCTTCACGCGGTCCAGGTAGATGCTCAGGTTCTGCCGCAGCTCGCGCACGCCCACCGTGGTGCACGGCTGGTCGTGGGCCAAGACGGGCCGCGTGGTGGGCGAAACGGCGGCTGTCCGTGCGAGCGCGGGTGGCGGTGCCGCCGTCTTCAGCGGCTTCGCCTTCGGGGCGGGTCGCTTGCGGGCGACACGAGCGGTCGCGGCGAGGGTAACAGACATGTAGCACAGCGTAGCACAAGCGCTGGTAGAATCGCGGTGGCCGGACGCGGCATCATAGAGAGGACATGTCCACAGCCAAGGTGTCGGTGAAGGTGTTCAACGGTCAGGGGCAGCTCGTGGGGCCGGTGGTCGTGCCGCGCGTGGAGAAGAGCGACGCCGACTGGCGCGCGCAGCTCACGCCCGAGCAGTTCCGCGTGGCCCGGTCGCAGGGCACCGAGCGTCCATTCTGCGGCACGCTGCTCGACAACAAGCAGGACGGCGTCTACGCGTGTGTGTGCTGCGGATTGCCGCTGTTTGCGTCGAACGCGAAATTCGAATCCGGCACCGGCTGGCCCAGCTTCTTCCAGCCGATTGCGGATGAGAACGTGCTCATCGAAACCGACAGCAGCTACGGCATGACGCGCGTGGAGATTCTGTGCGCGCGCTGCGACGGCCACCTGGGCCACGTGTTC
>Ga0105046_10002334_pt1 | contig 29929 bp, 21 predicted proteins | sample MAT03_FD_78385 | JGI IMG/M metagenome (GOLD analysis project Ga0105046, IMG submission 78385) | Freshwater microbial communities from Lake Fryxell liftoff mats and glacier meltwater in Antarctica - MAT-03 (megahit assembly) | ecosystem: Environmental > Aquatic > Freshwater > Ice > Liftoff...
ACTTGGTACTGGCGGCGCCCTCGCAAGCAATGCTGCTTGCGGCCCTTGCGGAAGGTCGCAGTGGCGGCGAAGGCCCATGGCGGCTGGTGGTGCTGGACGCAACGCCAGCGCGGCTGGCCGTGGCGCGGGCCGCCGTTGAGACGGGCCGGCGACGCCCGGCGCGCGACGGCATCTTCTTTTCCCCGGCTGGCCTCATCGGTCAGGGTGGAAAACTGGCGTTCCTGTTTCCCGGCGTCGAGGCCACGTTCACGCCACGCATCGAAGGTATCGCCGCGCGCCTTGGCCTGCCGCCGCCGGAACTTCTCGTCGGCGATCTCGAGCGCCAGGGCGTCAGTGTGGGGCGGCTCAATGCCTTCCTGGCGGAAGCGGCGACGCGTCTGGGGCTGGTACCGGACGTGATTGCCGGACACAGCATCGGCGAATGGTCCGGCATGTCGGCGTCCGGAATGTTTGCGAATGCCTCGGTCGAGGAATACACCGCAGCGCTCGACCCGGGCACGCTGCAGGTGGTTCCGCTGACGTATGTTGCGGTCGGTGCGGGCGCCGAGCGGATGGCCGCGATGTTTCCCGACTTCGCGGATGTCACGGTATCCCACGACAATTGTGTCCACCAGACGATTCTCTGCGGCCCGGGATCGGCCATCGGCGCGGTGGTGGCGCGATTGCGCGAGCAGCGCGTTCTCCACGAAATCCTGCCGTTTCGCTCGGGCTTCCATTCTCCCGCGCTGATCGGCCACGTGAATTTCTACCGCGAGCATCTGTCCCGTTTGCGGTTGTCCCCTGCCGTGATCCCGTTGTGGTCGGCGACCACCTGTGCCCCCTATCCGTCCACGCCGCAGGCAATCACCGACCTCTTCATCGAGCATCTGGTACGGCCGGTCCGTTTTCGCGAACTGATCATGGCGCTGTATCGCGATGGGGTGCGGGCGTTCGTGCAGGTGGGGTCCGGCAGCACCATCGCGTTTGTCGATGACGTGCTGGTCGGGAAGCCGCACGTCGCGGTTTCGATGGTCACCGCGGCGCGGGAAGGCGTTGACCAGCTCCGGCACGCCTGCGCTGCGCTCTATGTCGAAGGCGCCGCGCTTGACCTGTCGCGGCTGCTGGCAGACCGCGCAGCGACGCCCGGATCGCTGTCGCGTTCGCTGCCCCTTGCGCTCAGTTTTCCGCTCGTCCACTTCGACGCGGGTGAGTTGCGGTCCCTGCAGGTTGCCGCACCTGCAGCCATCGCGGCGGGCCATCCGTTGTTCGATGCCTTCGATGCGGTGATGCGCGATACGATCGACGCACAGCGTAGCGTCGGGCAGGCCTTCGCCGGTAGCACGCCTGCGCCCCCGGCACCGGTGGTCAGTGGGGGGGCCGCAACGACCGAGGAGCTGCTGGTCTCGGTCGAGACCTACCCCGAGCTTCTGGACCACTGCCTGATTCCGCAGCGCGACGGTTGGCTGGACCTCGCCGATCGTATGCCGACGGTGCCGATGACCATGGCGATCGCGTTGCTGATGGAAGCAGCGGAGCGCTTTGATCCGCAACGGATCGCGATCGGCGTGGACAATGTCGCCGCGCGAACCTGGCTGTGTGCCGCACCGGAGGCACGGCTTGCGATCACCTGCGAACGCGTGGGCCCGGACCAGGTCCATGTCAGCATCGATCGTCACTTCGACGGCACGGTCATCATGGCGGAGCGATTCCCCGATCCACCGTCACCGCAGACAGAATCGCTGCGCGAGCCGAAGCCCTACCCGATTCCTGTTGACGAGATCTATCGGGACCGATGGCTCTTTCATGGCCCGCGCTATCAGGGCATCGTCAGCGTCGATACCTTCAGCGCCGAGGGCATGGGGGGTACGCTGCGTGCGTTGCCAGCCAAGGGCGCGCTGCTCGACGCCGCGGGTCAGCTGGCAGGACTTTGGGTCATCATGGCCAACACCGAAGACCGCATGTCGATGCCCGTGCGCATCGGCAGCATCCGGTTCTACGGGCAGGAGCCCGCGCCGGGAGACACGTTGCACTGCAGGGTGTGGAACCGCACGATCGGCCGGCGCGAGGTTCGCTCCGATATCGAACTGACCCAGGACGGCGTCGTGCGCATCCGGGTAACCGCATGGGAGGGCTGGCGCTTCCCGACCGCCGGGCCGATCTTTCCCGTGCTGCGCCTGCCGGAGTACAACCTGCTATCCACCCCGGACCCGGACGGATTCGTGATGTTGCATGATCCGGGCTGGGGTTCGAAGACAATCGAATTTCTCATCCGCAGGTTCCTGTCGTCTAGAGAAATCGAACAACTTGGCGGGGTGCGCCAGGTGCAGCGGCGCACCGAATGGCTGAGTGGCCGGATTGCCGCCAAGGACGCCGTGCGCAGCCTGCTCTTTGCCCGGGGGCAGGCTGCGGTCTTTCCGCTGGAGATCGGTATCGGTGCCGATCCCACGGGGCGTCCGCGGGTCATGGGGCCGCTGGCCGGAGACATCCGCATCTCGATCGCGCACAAGCCGGGGATCGCCGTGGCGATGGCCCGGGACGGCGAAGATGTCGGCATCGACGTCGAGAAGATCGAGCCGCGCAATGACAGCTTTGCCGCCTTCGCGTTCAGCGATGATGAACTGAAGCTGTTGCCAGCCGGTAACCGGGACCAATGGCTGACGCGATTCTGGTCAGCGAAAGAAGCTGCTGGCAAGGCCCGCGGCACGGGCCTCGCCGGCAACCCCAAAGGCCTTGTCGTGAGGCAAGTCGAAGGAGAACGCATTTTGGTGGAACATCGGTGGATCAGCACGCGTGCAACCGGTACGCATGTTATTGCCTGGACCGCACCGTGACCGCACCCGACGCATTGCGCCAGGAGATCCTGCGCGAAGTGGCAGAGGCGATCGCGGAAGTGATCGGCGACGAATGGGTGAGTGAAACACCGATCACGATGGAGACGAGCTTCGGCCAGGATCTCGAAGTGGAAAGCATCGAGCTGGTCGCGCTTTCCGAGAAATTGCAGGCCCGCTACGGCGCCACCATCGATTTTCCGAGCTGGCTTGCCGGCATGCAGCTGGAGGAGATCATCGCCCTCACGGTCGGACAGCTGGTTGAGTACATCGCCTCGTGCCAGTCGAAGTAATCAACGGCCGCAAGGTGCATGTGCAGGTGCTGGGCGCGGGACCCAGCGTGGTGATGTTGCACGGCATGATGGTGGGTTCCATTTCGACGTGGTATTTCGCCGTGGCACCGGCGCTCGCCACCGACTACCGGGTGCTGATGTACGACCTGCGCGGCCACGGAATGAGCGAATTCGCGAAGAGCGGCTACGGCATGCACACGCTGGCGGCAGACCTCGCGGATGTCGTCGACAGCCGGGTCGACGATGGGCCCTTTGCGCTGGTGGGGCACAGCTATGGCGCCGTGGTGGCGCTGCGCTATGCACTCGATCATCCGGGCAAGGTGCGCCGCCTCGTCCTGGTCGAGCCGCCGTTGCCCGTGATCTCGGCCGAATGGGTCGAGGCCTTTCGCAGTCAATCGGTCGAGGGAATACTGTCTGCATTACCACCGCTGCTGCAGGCGGGATTGAAGAAACTTGGCAAGCGCTCGCTGGTCCTCGGGGCCAAGCTGTTGCGATTGTCGACGCAAACGACGATGAAGGACGACATGATGGCGGAGCCGGACATCGCGGACGTCGAACTCTCCACGCTGACGTGTCCAGTGCTGTTGTGCAGCGGAACCCGCTCCCATCCCGTGTTCGCGGCAGCGAGTGCACGATTGATGCTTCTACTGCCCGATGTACGTCTGGTGAACATCGAGGGGGGACACTACCTGCCCGAAGAAGCTCCGGCGCCCCTTGCGCACGCGATACGCGCATTCCTGGCGGACTGATGCCGGACGTCCTCGCCCGCGGCGTTCGCTTCAACGTCCTGACGATGGGTGAGGCCGGTCCGGTGCTCGTGTTTGTTCATGGCGTCCTGATCGACAACCTCTCGAGCTTCTACCTGTCGATCGCGCCCGGCTTGGCCAAGGTCGCGCGCGTGATCCTGTTTGACCTGCGCGGCCATGGCCGCAGCGAGCAGCCGCCCTCGGGATACACCACCGACGACATGGTGGAAGACCTGACCGGCATTCTCGATGCACTGGACTTGTCGGCAGTCCAGGTCATCGTGGTGGGGCACAGTTTCGGAGGCTACATCGCGTTGCGGTTCGCGACGCGCCATCCCGAGCGCGTCGCTGGCCTCGTGCTGCTGGAAGCGCATTCGGGCATGGCCGACTTCGGTGCGCAGATGCGCGACACCATGTTGCTTGAAGGCGAGGCGCGAGACGAGCGGGTGGCCAAGCTCTTCAGCCATTGGCTTGCCAAGCATGCGGCACGCGGAGCGCCCGGTGTCGCGACACTCGACCACGACGACGTCGACCCGACCACGCTGGACGCGGATGCCCGATCGACGATGGCGATGGTGGGCCGCCTGCGTCGGCGCCGGCGCAGTCCGCTGGTGGACACCGCGCAACGGCTCGCGGCACGGACGACTTTCAGTCGCGACGTGGCCGCTGCCACACCGCTGCCCGACGCCGCCATCGCGCAGATCCGGTGTCCGGTCCTGGCGATCTATGGCACGGAATCGGATCTCGTCGCGGATGGCCGCCGCCTATCAGCCCTGTTGCAGCAATGCGACTTGCGGATGATCGAGGATTGTGCCCATGGCATCCTGTTTCATTCGACGCAAGAGGTGCGCGACGCGATGCTGGGATGGCTTTCGACGCATTGGCCGGCGGGGACTTCCGCGTGAGGGAAACCACGACGCGACGCTACCTCTTCGTCGTTCCGCCGTTCCCGTCCCATATCTATCCCACGGTGACCATCGCGCACGAACTCGAGCAGCGCGGACACGCGGTCGGCTGGGTCACCCATGAGCCGATGCGCCGTTTCCTGCCGGCCACTGCCTGGGTATACAGCCTCGCGACGCCAACCACTGCCGAGGCCCTGGCCGCACTGCAGCGCGATGCAGGTGCCCCGTGGCTGGCCGGCATGAAGGTGTTGTTCGAGCGGGTGTTGATGCCGCTGGCGCATGACATGCTGCCTGGTGTCGAAGCCGCGATCGCCGCTTTTCATCCAGATGTGCTCATCGTCGACCAACAGACGTTCGCCGGGGCACTGGCGGCCCGGCGTGCGGGCCTGCAATGGGTGACCTCGTCGCCATCGGCCGCCTTGCACACGCACGACCTGGCCAACTTCCCGAACGTACGCGAATGGCTGCGTAGCCTGCACGACCAGTTGCAGCGTGACGCGGGCCTCGACCCGGTATTGGCACCGGAGTGCTCGCCGTGGTTGGTGCTGTTGTACACGTCGCACCGCCTGGTCGGCCTTGAGATGCCCTTTCCGCCGCACTACCGGCTGGTCGGTCCGCTGCTCGGGCCGCGTCCGGCCGCAGTCGATTTTCCGTGGTCGAAGCTGGGGACGCAGCGGCGTGTCCTGATCACGCTTGGCACACTGTGGGCGGATCGTGGCGAACGCTTTTTCCGCATGGTCGTGGAGGCGCTGGCGGATGCCCCGCTGCAGGTCATCGTCCACGCGCCGGCCGGCTTCATCGCAACCCCTCCGTCAAACTTCATCGTACGTACCTGGGTTCCACTGCCTGAACTCTATCCGCACCTTGATGCCGTCGTGACCCATGCGGGGACAACGTTGACCGAGGTGTTGCTGCATGGCTTGCCCGCCGTGGTGGCGCCGATCGCGCACGAGCAGGCCACCTTCGCACAACAGGCGGTCAAGGCGGGGGCGGCGCGGCGCGTCCGGTTCAACCGGGTGAATGCGGTGGAATTGCGTGAAGCCGTGTTCGATATCCTGGATCAACCGTCCTACAAGGCGGCAGCGCAGATCATCGGGGCATCGTTTCGCGATGCCGGCGGTGTGCGCGTTGCGGTGGACGCGATCGAGGCCATTGCATGATTGCATCTGGCCGGCCACGACGATTCCTTTTTGTCGCCCCGCCGCTGGTCGGGCACGTCAACCCGATGGCATCGATTGCGCGCGAACTCGAGTTGCGTGGCCATCGCATCGGCTGGGTGCTGCATCCATCGTTGCGCCACCTGCTGATTGGTGATGCCACCGTGCATGACGTCGCCGAGGACGATCGCTTCGCGGCCATCATGGCGGCGGTGGCGGCCTTGCCAGGACTACCGCTGCCCGAGGCTTTCATGTCGTTCTATCGCGATGTGGTGATGCCGCTGGCGGCAACGATGCGCGCCACGGTGGATACGGCGCTGGCAACCTTCCGGCCTGACGCGATGATCGTTGACCAGCACGCACTCGCTGGCGTGTTTGCGGGCCGGCGTTCGGGCCTGCCCTGGGTCACCTCGGCCCCCACCGGGCAGTTGCTGATTCGTACGCTCGACAGTTTTGCGCCGACCCGGGTCTGGCTTGAAACACTGTTCGCCAAGGCCGAGGTGGAGGCAGGATTGCTTCCTGTTCCATGGCCCGATTTGTCGCCACAACTCGTCCTGTTGTACACGGCGCCGGCGCTGGCGGGCCCGGACTTCGTGCCGCCGCCCTGGTACAGGATCGTCGGACCGTGCCTGCTGCACCGGACCCAGGACCCGCAGTTTCCGTTGGCGGCACTGGGGACGTTGCCGCGCGTCCTGCTTTCGCTGGGGACTATCGTGGACGGGCACGGCGACCGCTTCACGCGGACGGTGCTCGATGCGCTGGGCGATGCGCCCGTGCAAGTCGTGGCGGCAGCCCCATCAGGATTCCCCGGGACACCGCCTCGCAATTTCATCGTTCGGGCGTGGCTGCCACAAACGCACCTGCTGCCGCTGATGCATGCGGTGATCTCCCATGGCGGCAGCACGGTCAACGAGGCGCTGGCATTCGGCGTACCGATGGTCGTGGCGCCGGTGACCTCGGACAACTTCGTGATGGCGCGGAAGGTGGTGGAGGCCGGTGCGGGGATACGGGTCAAGTTTCGCCGGGTCGGACCGGCGGAGCTGCGCCAGGCGGTGTTCGAGGTGTTGGAGAATCCCGCGTACCGTCGCGCGGCGGAGGTACTTCGTCAATCATTCACGGCTGCAGGTGGCACGCCCGCGGCGGCGGACGCCATCGAAGCCATCGGCGCCTGAGACTTCAAGGTCAGCGAACAGGGTATCCCCACGCATCGAAGCATTGCCGCCACTCTGCAGTCAGCCGCTGTCTCAATGCAGGCGGCAAAGGCTCGAAGTTGTTCTTGGCGTAGTCGCGCAGCGTCGCGAGGTACGTGCGTACCGTCGGCTCGGCGTGGGCAAAGTCCGGCAGGCCGAGCGCCGTGTAGGTGTTGCGCAACTGGCCGAGCGGGTCGACTTCGAGGTCCTCGTAGCGCAGTTCGTGCAGGCGCCCCGGCGGGATCAGTTCGCGTTCCTCGAAATAGGCGCCATACACGTCCTTGTATTGCGTGATCAGGTGTTCGTCGAGATCGAAGCCTTCGGCGTCATGGAGCGCCATGTAGGATCCCAACTTCAACGCGGTGGCGCGCATGGACTGGAATACCACGACAGGATCGCGCCGGATGTGCACGAAGCGGGCGTCGGGGAACATGTCCAGCAGGACCCTGATTCGCGCTGTATGCGCTGGTGACTTGAGCACCAGGGGTCGCTGGCAACGGAAGCTGACTTTCCGCACGAACCAGAGCAGCGCGGCCTTCCACTCCGCAAGTTCCGCGGGCGTGAGATTGCGCAGGGTCACGAAACGCTCGTAGTACTTCGCGTTGCGGGGAAAGTAGAGGTTGGACATCAGGGTGCGCCCCGTCAGGCTCAGCAGTGCCAGTTCGTCCTCCTGCGGCTCGGCAACGCCGAGCGCCATGTTGTCCTGCGGTCGTTGCGGAGGCAGTATCGAGGCGAGCAGTCCCGCCCCGAAGCTTTCGGTGGTCAGGAACGTCTGCGCATGCAGCGTCTGGTAAAGATTGGGATAGCCGAAGCGGTCGTCGCGTGCCAGCAGGTTGTGCAGATGGGTCGTACCGCTGCGCCAGATGCCCAGCACGATCAGCGGCGGTGCGATGGTCGTGTTTTCCACCGCTGACCGGAAATAGCGATCCTCGAACCGCCGGCCAATCGAGTTCGACAGACTTCCCAGCGTGATTGAAAGTGCGCGCGGCACGTGGGCAAGATCGACGTCGAAGCGGTTGTCGCGCAACAGGCGCAGCCACACACGGAAGCTGACGCCGCCCAGGAGCCCGGGGTTGATCGCGTGCAGGAAGGTCTCGCGCAATGACATTGCTTGAATTCGCTGCTGGTCAGGGGGGGGAGGAAGGCCGGGACCGGCGCCGGCCCCCCAGGATCGCGCCGATGAACGTATAGCGAACCAGCAGTTGATAGCTGCCGAACAGCACGACACCGCCCAGCAACAGGATCAGCGGGAACTTGACGAACCAGGGCCAAGGCAGCCGCGACACCAGGAACTGCAGCAGGATGATGAGCGGAAGGTGAGCGAGATAGACCCAATAGGACGCGTCTGCGGCGTAGCGCCTGACCGGACTGAATCCGGAAAGAAAGCGCAGACCCATGCCGATCACGCTGAACGTCCAGGACCAGGCACCGATCACAAAGACCAAAGCGTAGGCGAACCGAAGCCCGTCGTTGTCGGCTAGCGATGGCGTGGCTCCGGGGCGCAGCATGGCCAGACAGAAGAGCGTGGCGAAGACCGCAACGGCCAGGTTCAACGGCCAGCGCTTCTGCCACACCTCCAGCAACACCGGCTGGCGGTGGATGTACCAGCCAAGCGCGAACGGCGAGCCGTACGCAAGCCATGCGGTCGGGCTCAAGATCAGCGAGCCGTGGGGCGTGGGCATGCCCTGCGCCATCTTCCAGCCATCGAAATTGAACAGTGCCAATGCCAGCGGCAAGGCAAGCCAGAGGGTGAGGCGTGTGGTGACCAGGAAACGGATCACGCGGTCCAGCACGGCAGCCACGCGGCGGTGGGGGTCCCAACGTTTGAACACCACAAGCAGGACCAGCATGGCAGCGTAGAACTGCAGCAGCACCCACAGGAACCACAGGTGCGCCAGCGGGAAGTCATCGGGCCGGAACGTCGGCCGCGGTCGGCTTGGCGCAGGCTGCCCGTCACTGCCGGCATGGGTTGCGATCCAGGTCAGGATCAACGCCAGCATCACCATCGTGATGGGCCACGCGATGGCCAGTGGCAGTGCAATCCGCCGCAGCCGGTCCTTGACGAACGCCTGGCCGCCCAGGCGCCGCAACGCGTCGCGTGTAAAGAAGCCCGCCACGAGGAAGAACAGCGACATCTGGCACATGCGCATCGTGTAGGCGGCGATGGCCATCGTCAGGCTGCGGTCGTCGTCGCCGACGAACCACCCCTGCCCGCCCGGGATGAAAGACAGCGTGGTGTGCATCGTCACCACCAGCAGCAACGCGATGGCGCGCACCGCATCGAGCCCATGCAGTCGGGTGGTGGGCGTGCCAGAACCGCTGGACGGTGTCGACATTGATTCCCCTTACAATGGCAGCATCATCAACTGTCCGGAGGCGGTCGGTCCCGGGACCGACGTGCCATCCACCTCGCTGGAGTTCGCCCGTGTCCCAATCCATTCGCAGGTGCTGGCAGTCATTGGTCGGTGTCCTGTTGTTGCTGGGCAGTTCAGTTGCCGTCGCGGCGTCGCCGTATTTCATCACAGTTACCGGCACCCCATCGTCGATTACCTGCACCAATAATCCCGCTGCGCTGCCGCCGCCCGGGACGAGCGCCTTTGCCTTTGGCGTGGGTGCCCAGTTGTCGTGGAATTTTTCCTCGGCACCGACCAATGTCGCCATCGACTTCACCGTCAACGGGAACAGCGTGGCGAGTACGCCCGCCTACGCGATCCCTTCGACGACAGGCGGGCTCGCGTTGGGGCTGGCAGCCCCGACGTCGTTCCCGCTGGTGGCATTTCCGTACGCTGTCGTGTTCCGCGCGATTCCGGCGGCCCCGGGTGCCGACGGGATGGAAGTCCGCTTCAATTGCGTGGCCCCCGGCATTGGCACGGGCTACGCCGTCGTCACGATCCCGGCGCCGCCGCCGATCCTGCAGGCGACACCGTCTGCGGTGGCGTTGCCGTCGACCGATTACGGCATGACCAGCGCGCCGACGATCGTCACCCTCAACAACACCGGCACGACTGCCAGTGGCGTGTCCTTCGCCAACAACAATCCAGGCGAGTTCGTCGTCAGCAACAACACGTGTACACCCACCATTGCGCAAGGCGGGTCGTGCACCTTCGGTGTCGCATTCAAGCCTTTCGCCACCGGCGCGCGCAGCGGCAGCCTCACGATATCGCATGCCGGTGGCCCCCTGGTCATGATTCCGTTGAGCGGTACCGGCACCGGGACCGTACCGCCTGGCGTGCTCTCGTTCGCAACTTCCAGCAATTTCGCGGCACAGACAGTGGGGAGCACCAGCGCCGCCAACACCATCACCGTGACGAACACGGGGGGCACGCTGGTGAACGTCGCGAGCGTGGTCAGCAGCAATGCCGCCGAGTTCCCGGTCACCACGACCTGCACGCTGGTCCTCAGCGCGAGCACGTGCACGGTCGGCATCACCTTTACGCCGGCCGCCGCCGGGGCACGCAGTGGCACCGTCACGGTGACGAGCAACGGTGTCGGCAGTCCGCAGACCATCCAGGTGTCCGGCACCGGTACCTCGGCGGGGACACCAGGGCAGTTGACGCTCGCCGGGTCGGTCGTGTTCGGCACGCAAACGCTGGGCACCACCAGCACGGCCTCCAACGTCACGGTGACCAACACCGGTGGCGCCCCGGTCACGGTGTCCGGCATCACCAGCAGCGCGCCGGTCGAATTCGCGGTGACCAATACGGGCTGTACGACGGTGATTGCCGGCGCCGCATGCACGGTGAGTGTGACGTTTGCACCCGCAGCGGCAGGCGCGCGCACGGCGACCATCACGCTGGTCAGCAACGGCGTGGGCAGTCCGCAAGTCATCAATTTGAGCGGAACGGGTTCGTCTGTGGCCACCCCGGGCCAGCTTGAATTGACGGGTAACCTTTCCTTCGGTACCAGGACGGTCGGCACCACCAGCCCCCCGAGCACCATCACGGTATCCAACATCGGCGGCGCGGCCGTCAACGTTGCCAGTGTCAGCAGCAGCAACGCCGCCGAGTTTGCCGTGGCGTCGACCTGTGGGGTCGTCGGGCCGGGCGCGAGTTGCACGGTGAGCGTTACCTTCGCGCCTTTGGTCGTCGGCTTCCGCGCGGCGGCAATCTCCGTCACCAGCGACGGCGCAGGCAGCCCGAATACCGTTAACGCCAGCGGCGACGGTGTTCTGGCCCCCGGCGTCACGGTCGACTTGATCGAGTACCACCATGCCGAGTGGGACCACTATTTCATGACCAGCATCCCCAACGAGATCGTCAAGCTCGACAACGGCACGTTCGTTGGCTGGGCGCGGACCGGCCGGTCGTTCAAGTCCTATCCGCTGAACACGGCGGGAAGCAACAACGTGTGCCGATTCTTCAGCACGTCGTTTGACCCGCGCAGTTCACACTTCTACACCCCGTATGCCGAGGAGTGTACGAAGGTCAATGCCAATCCGGACTGGTTGCTGGAGGGCGAGGTGTTCGGCATCCCAATCCCTTCACGCGATGGCACGTGCATCGCGGGAACGGTGCCGGTGTACCGGCTGTACAACGATGGCCAGGGGGCGGCGCCGAACCATCGTTACACCACGGACCTGGCGATCCGTGCGCTGATGATCACTCGCGGCTGGAAATCCGAGGGCTATGGCGACATCGGCGTGAACATGTGCGCCCCCGCGTAATGGCGCGCGGCGGTGCCGTGATTCAGGACTTGCGCCCGGCGTAGCGTTCGCCGGCAGCCACCGGCGCCTTCAGCCAGTTCTGCGGCGGCGGCAGCGGGCACGTGGTAAAGGCCGAGAATGCGCAGGGCGGGTTGTACGCGCGGTTGAGGTCCACCACCCACTGGCCATCCTTCGGCTTCGCGATGTACAGGAAGCGTCCCGGCGGATAGGTGGTCGAGTCGCTGGTTGCATCGCGGAAGATGATGAAGAGATTGCCGTCGTCATCGAGCGCATCCAGCGTCGTCTTCTGGCCGTTCAGCGTGAACTCGAGCGTACCCGCCACTTTCTCGTAGCTGATCTCGCCGCGCACGTTGGCGATGGGAATGGTCGCGCCGTCGGCATGCGGTACGAAACGCGCCGGCACCTTGTGGTCCGCCTTGGCCTCGAACCACTGCCGGCCTGCGAAGTTGGTGCGGCGCGGGGATTCGCGGTCGGCGGCGCGCACGACGATCTTGCCGTCCTCGCGTTTCACGATCTGCAGCGACAGGCGGCCCGATGTGATCCACTCGACGCGCGTGGCGCCGGTGACGAGGTCGCGGGTCGTGAATTCCTCGCCGCCGTCCACCTTGGCCACGGTGCGCATCGTCTGGCCCGGGGCCAGCACCAGCCGCGCCTTGTCCTGGCCCACCTCGATCACGCCGAGGTGCGCGGGTGCGAGCGCCTTGGGCAATTTGATCTGGTTATCCGGCGCGGCGCCGATCCGGTACTTGCCGGCGGTGAGTTCGTCGCGCGTCACGATGGACAGCCAGCCGCGCTCGGCCTTCAAGCGCTTGTCGCCGTCGGCGCGCCATTGGGCAAGGTCCTTGGTCCACGCGGTGTCGGCGGCCGGCGCGGCAGCCTGACCGGTGGCAAAGGGCAGCCCGAGGGTCACGATCAAAAGGGCAGTGGTGAACGGGGTTTTCATGGCGGCTGGTCTCCGATGGCGCATCTCAACGATCTATGGTACCGCGATGCCCGCCGTCGAGGGCTGGTGCATGCTGCGCTGCGGTAACATCTATGGCTGCCATGAATACGGTCACTGAAGCCTTCGTCGACGTCATCGATCCCCGCGTGGATGCCCCACGGCTGCGCGAGATCCCATACAACTACACGTCGTACTCCGATCGCGAGATCGTGATCCGCCTGCTTGGGCGCGAATTGTGGGACCTGCTCGACGAACTACGTGGCGAGCGGCGCACCGGCCGTTCGGCGCGGATGCTCTTCGAAGTGCTGGGCGACATCTGGGTGGTCGAGCGCAATCCGTACCTGCAGGACGACCTGCTCGACAACCCGAAGCGGCAGGCGTTGCTGGTGGATGCATTGCGGCACCGCCTGCGCGAGATCGAGACGCGGCGGCAGGCCGGTGCAGGCGCAGACGTCGCGCGTGACACCAAAGTGGCGCAACTGGTGGCGGCAGCGAATGTGGCAGTCGACCGGTTTGCGGCATCGTTTCCTGCCACCGCCGACATGCGCAAGCGCGCGCGGCGCGTGCTGGGCCGGCATACGCACAAGGACAACATCGCTTTCGATGGTTTGGCGCGCGTCTCACACGTCACCGACGCCACCGACTGGCGCGTCGAGTATCCGTTCGTCGTGCTCCATCCGGACACGGAGGAGGAGGTGCGCGGACTGGTCGAGGGTTGCATCGAACTCGGCCTGACGATCATTCCGCGCGGCGGCGGCACGGGCTACACCGGTGGCGCGATCCCGCTCGACGCACGCTCGGCGGTGATCAACACCGAGAAGCTCGAACGGCTGTCGACGGTGGAGTCGATCGTGCTGCCGGGTCACACCCAGGCCACAGCCACGATCGACGCGGGTGCGGGTGTGGTCACGCGGCGCGTGATGGATACGGCGGAGCGCAGCGGTCTCGTCTTCGCCGTTGATCCCACATCGGCCGATGCATCATGCATCGGCGGCAACGTGGCGATGAACGCTGGCGGCAAGAAGGCGGTGTTGTGGGGTACCGCGCTCGACAATCTCGCATCGTGGCGGATGGTGACGCCGCAGGCGCGATGGCTCGAGGTGGTGCGCACCGACCACAACCTCGGCAAGATCCACGACGCGGCGGTGGCCACGTTCCTGTGCACGTGGTTTGCCGCCGATGGCAAGACGGTGGAGCGCACGCAAACGCTGGCGATCCCTGGCGGGGTGTTTCGCAAGACGGGTCTCGGCAAGGACGTCACCGACAAGTTCCTGGCCGGCCTGCCGGGCATCCAGAAGGAAGGCTGCGACGGTCTCATCACCAGCGCGCGCTTTATCCTGCACACGATGCCGCCGGCGATACGCACCGTATGCCTCGAATTCTTCGGGCAGGTGCGCGATTCCACGCCGGCCATCGTCGAGATCAAGGACTATCTCGACGCACTGCCCAAGGCGGGCGGTCTGCGCGTGATGCTGGCGGGCCTCGAGCATCTCGACGAGCGCTATGTGAAGGCGGTGGGTTACGCCACCAAGGCCAAGCGGCACGGCCGGCCCAAGATGGTACTGCTGGGCGACATCGTCGGGGATGACGATAACGCGGTGGCCCGGGCGGCCTCCGAGGTTGTGCGCATTGCCAATGCGCGTGGTGCCGAAGGCTTCGTTGCGGTGTCCGCCGATTCGCGCAAGAAATTCTGGCTGGATCGCGCGCGCACGGCGGCGATCGCCAAGCACACCAACGCGTTCAAGATCAACGAGGACGTCGTGATTCCGCTGCCGCGTCTCGGCGACTACACCGACGGCATCGAACGCATCAACATCGAGCTCTCGATCCGCAACAAGCTGGCGCTGGCGGATGCGCTGCAGGGCTTCTTCGACAGCCCTTTTTTCGCGCAGGCGTGGGGACCGGACAGCGAGGCGCGGCCCGCGCAGGAAATCATCGATGCCAAGCTGGATGAGGCGCGCTCGCTGGTGGGCGCCGTGCGCAACCGCTGGCAGCAGTTGCTGCAGGACTTGGACACCACGTTCCCGGCGCTGCAGGATCATTCCACCGTTGTATCGTGGAAGGTCGAGTTGAAGGCCCCGCTGGACGGGATCTTTGTGGGGCTGGCGTTTGCGCCGGTGGCCGCGCGGATCACGGACGTGCATGCGAAGGTGCTGCGCAGCCGCGTGTTCGTCGCGCTGCACATGCACGCCGGCGACGGCAACGTGCACACCAACCTGCCCGTCAACTCCGACGACTACGGCATGCTGCAGGAGGCCAACGCCGCCGTGGCGCGCATCATGGCGCTGGCGCGCAATCTCGGCGGCGTCATCTCCGGCGAACACGGCATCGGCATCACCAAGCTTGAATACCTGACCGACGCCGAACTGGCGCCCTTCGCGAATTACAAGCGCGACGTGGACCCGGAAGGCCGCTTCAATCGCGGCAAGTTGCTGCGCGATCCCAAGTTTCCCGCGGATCTTTCCGGTGCCTACACGCCCAGTTTCTCGCTGATCGGCCACGAGAGCCTGATCCTCGAGCAGAGCGACATCGGCAGCGTGGCCGATTCGATCAAGGACTGCCTGCGCTGCGGCAAGTGCAAGCCGGTATGCGCCACACACGTGCCGCGCGCCAACCTGCTGTACAGCCCGCGCAACAAGATTCTCGCCACGTCACTGCTGATTGAGGCTTTCCTGTACGAGGAGCAGACGCGGCGCGGGGTGAGCCTGCGCCACTTCGACGAATTCTCCGATGTGGCGGACCACTGTACCGTGTGCCACAAGTGCGCCAACCCGTGTCCGGTCGATATCGACTTCGGCGACGTGTCGATCGCGATGCGCAACCTGTTGCGCAAGGGCGGGCACAAGAAATTCAATCCCGGCACCGCGGCGTCGATGTTCTTCCTCAATGCCACGGACCCCACGACCATCAAGCTCACCAAGAAGGTGATGATCGACTGGGGCTACAAGGTGCAGCGGTTGGCCTATCGCGTCGGAAGGGCCACGGGCGTGGTGCGTGCGCAGACGCAGCGCCCGCCGCCCACCGTGGGCAAGGCATCGCTCAAGGTGCAGGTGATCAATTTCATCAACAAGCCGATGCCGGGCGGGTTGCCCAAACGCACTTCGCGCGCGCTGCTCGACATCGAGGACGACACCGTGGTCCCGATCATCCGCAATCCGCAACTGCCTGCCGACGACGCCGAAGCCGTGTTCTATTTTCCTGGCTGCGGCTCGGAGCGCCTGTTCTCGCAGGTGGGTCTGGCCACGCAGGCAATGCTGTATCACGTCGGCGCGCAGACCGTGCTGCCGCCAGGCTACCTGTGCTGCGGTTATCCGCAGACGTCCGCGGGCAATCACGACGAGGGCCAGAGGATCACGACGTCGAACCGTGTACTGTTCCACCGGATGGCCAACACGCTCAACTATCTCGACATCAAGACCGTGATCGTGTCGTGCGGCACGTGCATGGACCAGCTGCAGAAGTACGAATTCGACCAGATTTTTCCCGGCTGCCGGCTGCTCGACATCCACGAGTACCTGATGGAAAAAGGCGTGAAGCTCGAAGGCATCAACGGCACACGCTACATGTATCACGACCCGTGCCACACGCCGATGAAGACCTATGCGCCGATGGCCGTCGTCAAGGGACTGATGGGCACCGACGTGGCGCTCAATGATCGCTGTTGCGGCGAATCCGGCACGCTGGCCGTGACGCGTCCCGACATTTCCACGCAGGTTCGGTTTCGCAAGGAAGCAGAAATGAAGCGCGGCGCGGAGTTGCAGCGGGCCGATGGGTTCAACGGCAACGTCAAGGTGTTGACGTCATGCCCGTCGTGCCTGCAGGGCCTGTCGCGCTTCAACGATGATTCCGGCACTACGGCCGATTACATCGTGGTGGAGATCGCGCGCAACCTCCTCGGTGCCAACTGGATGGCCGACTATGTGGCGCGCGCCAATGCGGGTGGTATCGAGCGTGTCCTGGTTTGAGGGTGCCCCGGTGTTGTCAGCGGTACGCCGGGAATCGGCGTCCGGCATCGACGTCCCGCATGGGACGCCGAACTCAGGCGCGGCAGCGCAGCGCATCACGCGCGGGCCGTCCGCCAGTGCCTCGACCACGCGCGTTTCCATGCCGGGCGCGTACCGGACGATCCAGGGCGCGCACAGTACTGACAACACGTAGAACGCGACAACGAGGGCCGTCATGCGGTCACGGCGCGGCATGCGCGGCGAAATGCAGGGCAAGTTCGTGTCGGAGGCAGACATCGGGTCCATCGTCGTGATCCTTGTACCGGCGTGTGGCCGGCAACGATCAAGATCCAAAAATGCCCGCAGGGGCGGTCGGGAGCGTTCCGAATCGGGCGACTCGCGTCGGCTTCGACGCGTCCCTGCGGGTGGAGGAAACCTCGGGTCGGTTTGCCGATCAATGGCTGCCGACACAGGGCCAAGGCTAGGCGCGTTGCCAAGGGTGGGCTGTGGAGGAATCCGCCCGGCGGTACCCGAATATTCCCGTGCCGGCGCGTGTGGTCGGGCCGCAAGGCCGGCACAACGTGCTTTGTGCTATAACTTGGTGCAGCAACTTGTCGCCATCACCATGAATTTCGCGTCCTTCGGCATCGCGATGTCGAGCCCGATCCAGCGCGCTGTGATGCACGTCCACCCAGGCAGGAGATCCTGATGCAGGACACGGCCTCCCCCATACTGGCCACTCCAGCCACGGATTCGCATCCGTCGCTGGCCTTTGCCGATGCCGACGGTGCCAAGCGCTGGGCCAAGTCATTGCTGGTCACCGGGGTGAACCCGCTGTACGAAGCCATCCACGGTCAGTTGCGCGCATTGTCCAGCGCCGATTTCACGCCGCGCGAACGCGCAACCATCGCCGAAGTGATGCGCGACCAGGTGGCGCATCTCCATACCGAACTTGCGCGCCGCTACGCCGGCAAGCCGCAACCTGCCGCTGACCGCGAAAACGAGGCTGCCGAGCAGGCGCTATCGCTTTGGCAATTGCTGTGGGAGCAGTACTCCGCGTGCTTGAAGCCGCTACTGGAAGGCGACGTCGAACTGCAGGGCGTCAAGGCCAAGCTGTTGCAGCGGGGCCTCTATGTCGGCAAGCAGCTGGTGATCGTCCACGGACTGGCGCGGCGCGTGCCGCCGGCGTCGCTGTGGCAGGAGCTGCATGCGTATTACCGGCTTGCCGAATTGCTCGACTGCGCAGTCACCGCGGTCTCGGACGACCTGCAGCCACATGCGGTCGGCATCTCCTGCTATTCGACGTACTGCCATGCGTTGCTGCTGGGCCTGGCCGATCCATGCGCGCTGTCGGTGCGGCAGATCGAGTTGACCGACCGCTGGCTGGGCCAATGGGCGCGCAAGGTGTTTCCCTATCCGCAGCAGCGCGAAACCGAAGGCCCGGTGATGTTGATGGACCTCGATTCGTCGGTCGGTGCGTGGCTCGCCACCGCCGCGCCGCGCGATGCGTTGCCATCGCTGCGTTTCGGTTATCCGGGCAAGCTCGCCACCAGCGTGCGTGGCCGCCTGAAGCGCCTCGCGACCGGTGCCAGTCCCGCCGAATTGCAGCTCGGCCACGACACGTCGGCCGAAGGCAGCGCCGCGTTGCTCACGCATCTCGATTCGCGCTGGTACACGTTGCCGCGGCGCGACGAGGACATGGCACCGGCCGAAATCGAGATCACAGCGGGTGGCGTCCCCGCCGCGTACTTCCGCATCGGTGGACGCACCTTCGACCGCCAAGATCCGCTTGGGCGCCTCACCTTCCAAGGCGCGCAGCATCTGCAGACGCTGGGCGCGCTCACCGACTATGACCGCTACAAGGACGAGGCCGAGCGCAACTGGCCGTGGGAGCGTTGGCGCGGCGACTACGCGTTTCGTGACGCCTTGCTGCGCCGCCGCGATTCTTCGCGATATCGCTGGTTCCTCGACCAACTTGTCGTCGTCCGTGACGACGAACGCACCCGGCTTGGCTATGTCACGCGGGTGGCGTTCGCGAAGCCGGATGAATTGTCCATCTCGATCGCGCTCTGGCCCGGCGTGCCCCGCACGGTGGCCGCGCGACCGATATCGATTGCATTCGCGGAGGAGCTGCCGTTGCCGATCCTGATGCTGGGCGCCACCGACATCGAGCCCGCTTCCCTGATCGTGCCGCCACGAACCTTCAATCCCGGGCGGCTGTTGCGGTCCATGGATACCGGCCCCGAGCGCAAGTTCCGGCTGACCAAGTTGCTGCAACGCGGCGGCGATTTCGAGCGCGTCGCGTTCGAAGAGTAGGCTCCTGCAGACGTCAACCGGCGGCGCGACGGCGCGTTGTAGGAGGGGCCCTGCCGATTCGCCGGCCGCAGTGGCTTCCGGTAAAATCGGCGTCGCTTCAGACATGTGCCGGCGCGTTGCGCGTCATTGCGGCGATATGCCGCCCCCGTTTGCGTTGCCACCTGGAGTCCCGATGAAACGCGTTCCTGCTGCAGCTTCCTCCACCGCATGGGCCGTTGCCTATGCCATGACTGCGGGCATTGCCCTGCTCGGTTCCGGCACCGCCCATGCCATGCTCGACAAGGCGAAGGCCGAGGCGATGATGACCAAGTACGCCTGCTCCGCATGCCACCAGATCGACAAGAAGGTCGTCGGTCCTGCGTACGTCGAGGTGGCCGCCAAATACAAGGGCGACAAGAACGCGGTCGAGCTGCTGTCGAAGAAGGTCAAGGACGGCAGTACCGGTGTCTGGGGTCAAATCCCGATGCCGCCAAATTCTTCGGTGCCGCCGGCCGACATCAAGGAACTGGTCACCTGGATCCTGACGCTCAAGAAGTAAACTGCGTCGCGCATTGCCAAGGCCGGCCGGGATTCTCGCGCCGGCCTTCGCTTTTTGCGGGCGCCATGCATGCGGCGAACTTTGACCGGCACCCCGCAGCACCAGTACAATGAAGGCGTTCGTGCAGGAGAGTGCAGCACCATGGCGTGATGCGTGGAGTCGCTGCCGCCGAAGGCGTAAATCCCGAAACCGCTCAGGCATCAAGGACCGCACGAGAGGGAACCGCAATCTGGAGAGCGGTCGCGCAAGGCCTGGCCAACGGTCGGTCATGCAGCGATCCACCGAAGGGGCACCGGTCGGCGAATGCAGTGTCGCCGTCCCAATCTCTCAGGTAAAAGGACAGACGGGGCGAAGCAAAGGATGTGCTTCGCCCAACGTTTTTCTCCGGAGCCTGCCGTGCCCAGACATACGCCGCTGTACGCCGTCCACCGCGCTGCCGGTGCCCGCATGGTCGACTTCGGCGGCTGGGACATGCCGGTCAACTACGGCTCGCAAATCGACGAACATCACGCAGTACGCAGTCGCGCAGGCATGTTCGATGTATCGCACATGCGCGCCGTGGACCTCGAAGGGTCCGGCGCCCGCGACTTCCTGCGGCACGCGCTCGCCAATAACGTCGACAAGCTCACGGTGTCCGGCAAGGCGCTGTATTCGTGCCTGTTGCGCCCGGACGGCGGTGTGCTGGACGATCTCATCGTCTATTTCCTGCGCGAGGATTTCTTCCGGCTGGTGGTCAATGCCGGCACGGCGGACAAGGACATCGCGTGGTTGCAGGCATTGATCGCCCAACACACGCCGCAGTTGAGGCTGACGCCGCGCGAGGATCTGGCGATGATCGCGGTGCAGGGTCCGCAGGCGCGCCAGAAATTCTGGCACGCGGTCCCCGGCACCGAAGCGCCGACCCGCGACCTGAAGCCATTCTTCGGCGTTGAAGTGACGCTGCCCGATGGCACGTACTTCATCGCGCGCACGGGCTACACCGGCGAGGATGGCTTCGAGGTGATACTGCCGGCGATGCGGGCGGAGGCACTGTGGCAGGCGCTGGCCGTTGCGGGTGTCGCACCATGCGGGCTCGGTGCTCGCGACACGCTTCGCCTCGAGGCCGGCATGAACCTGTACGGCCAAGACATGGACGAGTCGGTCTCGCCGCTGGTTTCGGGCCTGGGCTGGACGGTGGATCTTGCCAGCGCTCGTGATTTCGTCGGCAAGGCGGCGCTGGCCGCGGCGCCGGCAGTTCAGCGGCTCACCGGCCTGTTGCTGCTCGATGCAGGCGGCGTGTTGCGTGCGCATCAGGTCGTGCACACCGCGCACGGCGACGGCGAAATTACCAGCGGCACTTTCAGTCCCACGCTCGGCAAGTCGATCGCCTTGGCGCGGCTGCCTGCCGCGGTGGCGGAAGGCGATGTCGTGCAGGTCGCGGTACGCGATCGAAAACTGTCCGCTCGCGTGGTGAAGCCGCCGTTCGCGCGGAACGGCCGCGCGCTGGTGCAATGAACATGCTCGTCCTGTCCCGATTCGATGTTATCCACCCGGAGCCGACGCAATGAATCTCCCTGCAGAACTGAAGTACGCCGAATCGCATGAATGGATGCGCACCGAGCCCGATGGCACGGTGACAATCGGCATCACCGATCACGCGCAGGCCGCATTGGGCGACTTGGTGTTCATCGAATTGCCACAAGTGGGCCGCGTGTTGAAGGCCGACGAGGCCTGCGCGGTGGTCGAGTCGGTGAAGGCCGCCAGCGATGTCTATGCGCCGATCGCCGGCGAAGTGGTGGCGGTCAACGACGCGGTGACCGCGTCCCCCGAGACGCTCAACGAGGATGCCTACGGCGCGTGGCTATTCCGGCTGAAGCCCGCGCAGCCAGATGCGCTGGCCGGTATGCTCGACGCAGCCGCCTACGCCAAGATCATCGGATAGCCACGCAATGACGAAGCACGACAACGTACCTGCGGGCCTGACGGCGCTGGAGGATCGCGGCGAGTTCATCGCCCGCCACATCGGCACCACACCGTCGGCACAGGCATTGATGCTGGCCACGCTCGGCTATCCGTCGCGCGCGGCGCTGATGGATGCCATCGTGCCACCCGCCATCCGCGAACGTGCGCCGCTGGCACTTCCTGGTCCCGTGTCGGAGGCGCAGGCGCTGGCGCAACTAAAGGCACTGGCGGCGCAGAACAAGGTGCTGCGCTCGTTCATCGGCCAGGGCTACTACGGCACGTTCACGCCGGGCGTCATCCTGCGCAACATCCTCGAGAATCCGGCGTGGTACACGGCCTACACGCCGTACCAGCCGGAGATCGCGCAGGGCCGGCTCGAGGCGCTCGTCAATTTCCAGACGATGGTGTGCGATCTCACCGGTATGGCGATCACCAATGCGTCGATGCTGGACGAGGCCACGGCAGCGGCCGAGGCCATGGCATTGGCCATGCGCACCGGCAAGAGCGTGTCGAAGCGCTTCTATGTCGCGGACGACGTGTTGCCGCAGACGTTGGCGGTAGTGCGCACGCGCGCCCGGCCGCTCGGCGTCGACGTGGTCACCGGCCCGGCGCGCGACGCGCCGACGGCCGGAGTCTTTGCGGCATTGCTGCAATACCCGGGCGCCTACGGCGACGTGCACGACTATCGCGCGCTGGCACAAGAGATTCATGCGCAGGGCGCGCAGGTGATCGTTGCCGCGGATATCCTGGCGCTGACGTTGCTGGTACCGCCGGGCGAGTGGGGCGCCGACTCGGTCGTCGGGTCCACGCAGCGCTTCGGCGTGCCGATGGGCTTTGGCGGACCGCATGCGGGCTACCTCGCCACGCGTGACGAGTTCAAGCGCTCGATGCCCGGCCGCCTGGTCGGCGTCACCGTCGATGCCGATGGCCGTCCCGCCTACCGGTTGGCGCTGCAGACGCGCGAGCAGCACATCCGGCGCGAGAAGGCCACGTCCAACATCTGCACGGCACAGGTGTTGCTGGCAGTCATTGCCAGCATGTACGCCGTGTACCACGGCCCCGAGGGCCTCGCCACCATTGCGCGGCGCGTGCATCGGCTGGCCGCCATCCTCAAGGCAGGCCTGGAGCGCGCGGGCTTGACGGTGCCTACCGCTGTCCATTTCGACACGATCGTCGTTAACACCGGTGCGCGCACCGCGTCGATCCTGGCGGCCGGGGTCGCGGCCGGGGTCAACTTCCGCCATGTCGATGCCACCACGCTCGGCATCAGTCTCGACGAGACGACCACGCGCGAGGACATCGCCACCATTTGGCGGGCCTTCCACGGCGCGGACCTGCCGTTCACGCTCGATGAAGTCGATGCAACCGTCGATGCCGCATGGCCCGCTGCGCTGGTGCGGCAGTCGAAGTTCCTGACGCATCCGGTCTTCCACCGCCATCGCTCCGAGACGGAGATGCTGCGCTACCTGCGCCGGTTGGCCGACCGCGACCTGGCGCTCGACCGCGCGATGATCCCGCTCGGCTCCTGCACGATGAAGCTCAACGCCACGTCGGAAATGATCCCGGTAACGTGGCCGGCGTTCGGTGCATTGCATCCTTTTGCGCCTGCCGACCAGTCCGCCGGGTATGTGCAGATGATCGGCGAACTCGAAGCGATGCTGTGCGCGGCCACCGGGTACGACGCCGTGTCGCTTCAACCCAATGCCGGTTCGCAAGGCGAGTACGCCGGCCTGCTGATGATCGAGGCCTGGCACGCGAGCCGCGGTGAGGCCCATCGCAACGTGTGCCTCATTCCAGCCTCCGCGCACGGCACCAATCCCGCATCGGCCCAGATGGCCGGCATGCAGGTGGTGGTGGTGGCCTGCGACGGCGAGGGCAATGTGGACCTGGCCGACCTCGAGGCCAAGGCGCGTGCGCATGCGCCTGTGCTGGCCGCGATCATGGTCACCTACCCGTCCACGCACGGCGTGTTCGAGGAAGGGATCAAGCGCATCTGCGCGATCGTCCACGAACATGGCGGACAGGTGTACGTGGATGGTGCCAATCTCAACGCGATGGTGGGGCTGGCGGCACCAGGGCACTTCGGCGCCGACGTGTCGCACTTGAACCTGCACAAGACCTTCTGCATTCCGCACGGCGGTGGCGGTCCGGGCGTGGGGCCGGTCGCCGTCAAGGCCCATCTCGCGCCGTTCCTGCCTGGTCATGTTGCGTTGGCGTCCGGCCCTTCGACGAAGCGTATCGGCGCCGTCAGCGCCGCGCCCTATGGCAGCGCGTCGATCCTCCCCATCTCCTGGATGTACATCACGATGATGGGCGGCACCGGTCTGAAGGCCGCCACCGAGAGCGCGATCCTGGCCGCCAATTACATCGCGCGACGGCTGGCGCCGCACTACCCGGTGCTCTACTCCGGCCCGGGCGGCCTGGTCGCGCACGAATGCGTCCTCGACCTGCGCCCGTTGAAAGCCACCTCGGGCATCGAGGCCGAGGACGTGGCCAAGCGCCTGATCGACTACGGCTTTCACGCGCCGACGATGAGCTTTCCGGTGGCGGGCACGCTGATGGTGGAGCCGACGGAGTCGGAATCGAAGCACGAGCTCGATCGTTTCATCGACGCGATGATCAGCATTCGCGAGGAGATCCGCGCGATCGAGGATGGTCGTGCCGACCGCGCCGACAACCCGCTAAAGCACGCGCCGCACACGGCAGCAACCGTCACTGCCGATGCGTGGTCGCGTGGCTATGCGCGTTCTGCCGCGGCCTACCCGCCGGGTGTTGCCGCGAATGCCAAGTACTGGCCGCCGGTGGCGCGCGTGGACAACGTCTACGGCGACCGCAACCTCTTCTGCAGCTGCATCCCGCTGGCGGAGGTTGCCGCCACCGACAAGGAGCCCGCCTGATGCGGGTGCTGGTGCTTGGGGCCGGTGTGGTCGGTGTCACCGCCGCGTGGTATCTCGCACAGGACGGCCATGAGGTCACCGTGCTCGATCGACATGGCGGCGCAGGACTTGAAACGTCATTCGCCAACGGCGGCCAGATCTCAGCATCGTATGCCGAACCCTGGGCCAACCCGAATGCGCCGCTGAAGATCCTGCAATGGCTGGGTAAGGAAGATGCGCCGTTGCTGTTCCGCCTGAAGCTCGATCCGCAGCAATGGCGCTGGGGACTGCAGTTCCTGATCGAATGCCTGCCGTCGCGCACGCGGCATAACACCATCCAATGCCTCAACCTGGCGTTGTACTCGCGTGATTGCCTGAAGGAACTGCGCACGCAGACCGGCATTGCCTACGATCATCTCGAACGCGGCATCCTGTCGTTTTATACCGACCCGAAGGAATTTGCGCAGGGGGTAGCAGCCGCTTCGCTGATGCGGCAGTTCGGCTGCGACCGCGACGTCAAGACCGTCGACGAGTGCGTGGCGATCGAACCGGCGCTGGCAGCGTGCCGCGACAAGCTGGCCGGAGGCATCTTCACCGTCAGCGACGAATCCGGCGACGCGCAGCTTTTCACGACCGAACTGGCGCGGATGGGCGAGGCGCGAGGCGTGAAGTTCCGCTGGAACATGGCGGTGGAGTCGCTGACCTTCGACGGCGACCGCGTCACCAGCGTGCGCTGTGTGAACGAGGAGCACCGCAAGGAGGTGCTGGACGCCGATGCCTACGTGATGGCGCTCGGCAGCTACAGCCCGTTCCTGCTGAAGCCGCTTGGCGTGCCGTGTCTCATCTATCCCGCCAAGGGTTACTCGGCCACGATTGCGATTGCCGATCACCACGGCGCCCCCACGGTGTCGCTCACCGATCTTGCGTGGAAGATCGTGTTCACGCGGTTGGGCGATCGCCTGCGGGTGGCGGGCACCGCAGAATTATCGGGCTACAGCAAGGACCTGAACCTGGTGCGCTGCGATGCCCTGGTCAAGCGCACGTTCGAACTCTTCCCCGATGCGGGCGAGCGTGACAGCGCACAATTCTGGACCGGGTTGCGCCCCGCCACGCCGTCGAACGTGCCGCTGGTGGGCGGGACGCGCTATTCCAATCTGTACCTCGACACCGGCCACGGGACGCTGGGCTGGACGATGGCGTGCGGGTCGGGTCGCGCGCTGGCCGACTTGATGGCCGGGCGCAAGCCTGGCGTGGAATTTGCATTTACGGGCCGATGACACTGACTTCCCTCAATCGCTGGAAGGCGGCGGGCCTGCACCTGGTGCTGAGTGCGCTCATTGCCGCAACGCTTGTCGTGCTGGTGTTGGCGATCTGGTATCCGGGTCCGTACTACGCTGCCATGGGTGGGGCCACGCTGCTGCGCCTGCTGATCGGTGTCGACGTAGTCCTGGGGCCGATCATCACGCTGATCATTTTCGACACGCGCAAGCCGCGCTTGAAGTGGGATCTCGCGGCCATCGGGGTGCTGCAGCTTGGCGCATTGCTGTTCGGTGCGTGGGTGATGTTCGACGCGCGTCCCGTGTATACGGTATTCACCGGCGATCGCTTCGAGATCGTGCCGGCCAACAGCGTCGACGCGGCATCGCGCAGCCGCGCGCGGACCGAGTTCGCGGTATTGCCGCTGGCCGGTCCGCGAGTGATCGGTGCCCACCAGCCGACCGACGCGAAGGAGCGTTCCGACGTCATGCTGTCGTCCATGGCAGGCGGCCCCGACATCGCGCATCTGCCGCACCTCTATCACACCTACGCGGAGGTGGCGACCGACGCCGGCCGTCGCGCGAAGCCGCTGTCGGAGCTGGCGCGCCGAGGTGCTGCCGAGTCGTTGCTTGTCGGCGCGTACCTCCGCGACTCGGGCCGCCCCGACGATTCGGTGGGCTATCTGCCGGTGCGTGCGCGCAACGAAGATTTCGCGATGGTGGTCGACCGCAAGACAGGCGAGGTCGTCGGAACGCTGCCGATCAATCCCTGGTAGCAGCGCTTCCGTATAATCGAGGACTTTGCTGCAAGGTCCTTGATGCCAACGCTGTTCGCAACTGCAGTCGCACTTGTCATCGCGGCCTTCGCCGCCGCGGGTTCCGCCCGCGCCGCGGATACACCGGCGATGTTCCCGGGTGTTTCGCCGCCAGGCATTGCCGCGGCCGCGTGGGTCCTCACCGACGTTACCAGCGGCCAGACGCTGGCCGCCGCCAACGCGGACGAACGCCGTGACCCCGCCTCGCTGACCAAGCTGATGACGGCGTACCTCGTGTTCGGCGCGTTGCGCGCGAAGACGATCCTGCCGTCGCAGATGGTCAACGTGTCGCAACTGGCATGGAAAGCCGAGGGCTCGCGGATGTTCATCGAGCCCCGCCGCTCCGTTACCGTGGACGAACTGCTCCGCGGCATGATCGTGCAATCCGGCAACGATGCATCGATTGCACTGGCTGAGCTGGTGGGCGGCAGCGAGGAGGCCTTTGCCGCGAAGATGAATGCTGAAGGCGCGCGGCTCGGCATGACCAACACCCGTTTTACCAACGCGACCGGGCTTTCGAATCCGCAGCACTACTCCACGGCTGCGGACATCGCGAAACTGGGCGCATCGCTGATCCGCGACTATCCCGAGTTCTATCCGCTCTATGCGCTGAAGGAATTTCGCTACAACAACATCACGCAGCCCAACCGTAATCGCCTGCTGTGGACCGACCCGCACGTGGATGGACTGAAGACGGGGCACACCGATGCCGCCGGCTGGTGCCTCACCGCCTCCGCCAAGCGCGGCGATCGGCGCCTGCTTACGGTGGTATTGGGCGCCGCATCCGACGCGGCGCGCGCGACCGAAGCCCAGAAGCTCCTTAACTTCGGCTTCCAGGCCTTCGACACCGTGCAGCTCTACCAGTCGGGCAAGCAGGTGACTTCGCTGCGCGTGTGGAAGGGTACGATGCCCGAAGTGCCGGCGGGCTTCTTGGCCGACCGCTACCTGACGCTGCCGCGCGGCAAGGCCGACAAGCTCACGCTGACGATGCAGGCGCAGGAACCGCTGGTGGCACCGGTGACGCGTGCGCAGGCAGTCGGCACCGTCAAGGTAGCGCTCGAAGGCAAGCCCCTCGCCGAGTTCCCGCTGATCGCGCTGGAGGAGGTGCCGCAAGGCAATCTCTTCGCGCGCGCATGGGACACCGTGCGCCTGTGGTTTCGCAAGCGCTGAATTGTCAAACGTCAGAAGGAGTCACGCATGAACGCAAGCGATCCGATCGTCTATCTCAATGGCAAGTTCGTGCCGCTCTCCGGTGCGCAGGTTTCAGTCCTCGATCGCGGCTTCATCTACGGCGACGGCGTGTACGAGCTCATTCCCATCTATCACCGCCAGGCATTCCGGATGACGCCGCATCTGAAGCGCCTGCAGCGCAGCCTCGACGGCATCAAGCTTGCCAACCCGCACACCGAGGCGCAGTGGGCGGCGCTGGTCGCTGAACTGGTGGCGAAGACGCCCTATGACAACCAGGGTGTCTACTTCCAGGTCACGCGCGGCGTGGCCAAGCGCGACCATACGTTTCCGCAGGGTGTGCCGCCCACGGTGTTCATGATGAGCAATCCGCTCGCGACGCCATCGGCCGCGCAGGTCGATGGTGGCGTCGCCGTGGTCACGGCCGAGGACAACCGCTGGCATCGCTGTGACTTGAAGACGATTTCGCTCGTGGGCAACGTGCTGATGCGGCAACTGGCCGCCGATCACGACGCGATCGAGACGGTCATGTTCCGCGACGGCTTCCTCACCGAGGCCTCGGCGTCGAACGTGCTGATCGTGAAGGACGGCACCATCATCGTGCCGCCGAAGGACAACCTGATCCTGCCCGGCATCACGTTCGACGCGACGATGGAGTTCGCGCAGCAGGCGGGCATTCCGCTGCTGATGCGGCCCATCGCCAAGGCGGAAGCGCTGGCAGCCGACGAACTGTGGCTGTCGTCATCCACCAAGGAAGTGCTGGCCATCACCTCGGTGGATGGCAAGCCGTTCCGCGGCGGCAAGCCGGGGCCGGTGTTCCGCAAGATGTGGGACGTGTTCCAGGCAAAGAAGCCGCGCGCATTGGCACCGGCCACCTGACCTACTTGCTGTTGCGTCAGTCGTGCTTCATCCCGCAATACTTGCCGTAGGCAATGCCCTTGCACGCCTTGGCGAGGTCGCTCATGCACTCCGTTTCGGGCCGGCCCGACTCCTGACACTTCGCCGCCGCTTCGTGGGCTGCGGCGATCGTTCGATGGCGCTGGATATCCTCTTTCGCGTGTGCCGCGGCCTGCGCCGGGTCGACTTTGGATTTCGCCGGTTTCGTCGCGGCGGCCGTTGCGGGTTTGGCGACGGGGTCGGCTGCGTACAACACGGTGGATGGGGCTAACATCAACGCAACAATCAAGATCAGTCGGTTCATCGGACAATCTCCTCAAGGGACTTCCTAACCGCGGCGCGCCAGGGTGCTGGAAATGTCGGTCCTTGCAGCACGCCAGGTCGGCAGCAGGGCGGCCAGAAACGCCGCCAGCAGGGCCGGCAGCACCAACCACAGTTCCCGCCATGAAAATTGCAGGGCGTTGAGGCGCAGGCTGTCCTGCTCGGCAATCGCTGCCGCCATCGCGGCGACCATGACGTGCGCGAGAACAAGACCGAGCGCGCTTCCCAGGACCGCGAGGATCATTGCTTCCAGCAGCAAGGTGAGCGCAATGCTGGACGGGCGCGCGCCCAGCGTTCGCAGCACCGCGATATCGTAGGCGCGTTCGCTCAGTGCATGATAGAGCGCAATGAAGAGCGACAGCGCGGCGGTGACCAGCACGACGGCGCCAAAGGCTTTGATGACGTCCGCTCCCACACCGATCATCCGGAACAATCGTGCCGATTCGTACGCTGGTGATGCCGCCTGCATGTTGGTTTCATCGTTGATGGTGCGCGGCAGCGACACAGCAGCGAGGGGGGTGGCGTATTGCACCAGCAAGACGGTGATCTGTCGTTCCGCTTCGAGTACCTTCCTCTCGTCGGCATCCACGATGATGCCCTCATGCACCAACCACACGCTTTCGGTGTCGACGACCACCAAGCGGTCGAGCACGGTGTCGGTGCGTTTCAACACGCCCACCACTGTGTAGACCGAATCGGCGTGCGCCGGACCGCCCTCGACCAGTCCATGCGATCCGATGAATTGCCCACCCAGCACCAGCCCCGTGGTGGCGGCGACGGTGGATCCCAGCACGGCCTCCATCGGTTTCTTCCCGCCATGGCCGGCGGCAAACTGTCCACCGTAGAGATCGATATAGTCCGCGTTGGTACCAACGATGCGGAACCCACGAAAGCTGTCGCCGAGGGACAACGGAATACCTCGACGGATCAGCGGATTCCTGGACAATTCCTGCGCTGCTTGCAATGAAATATTGCCCGTCGGCGCATCGAGGTGAAAGATGCCGGCCAGGATGAGTTGCATGGCACTGCCCTTGGCACCGACGACGAGATCGATGCCGCGTGCGTCCCGATTCATGTTGGTGCCAATCTGCTTGTCCATGATCAGCACAAAGCCGATGGTGCCCACCCCCAGC
>Ga0105046_10002337_pt1 | contig 29912 bp, 32 predicted proteins | sample MAT03_FD_78385 | JGI IMG/M metagenome (GOLD analysis project Ga0105046, IMG submission 78385) | Freshwater microbial communities from Lake Fryxell liftoff mats and glacier meltwater in Antarctica - MAT-03 (megahit assembly) | ecosystem: Environmental > Aquatic > Freshwater > Ice > Liftoff...
GCCGCCTCGACGCGCTTGACCATCGGCAGCATCCAATAATTAAACGCGAGGTGACCGACCTTCGTTCCCGGCATCATGCATTGCGTGACGATGGTCGGGATGTTCTGCAGGTTCCCGATCGTCACCATCTCGCCCGCCGGGTCGACGCAGGCGACCTCGCGGGTGACCACGGCGTCGGCCTTCGCGGGGTCGAGAAAGCTGATCTTGCGCTTCGCCCCGGTGGCACCGTGCATCGCGCCCTCGACCGCGATCATGGTCTGGAACGCGACCTCGTCGGGGCGTAGGGCGTGCTCCGCGACCGTCGCCGTGATCTCGGAGATCGGCTTGTCGTCGATCGCCACGATCACGGCCCCGCGCGGCACGCCGCTGTCGACTCCACCGAGCGCGGCGTCCACGACCACGACCTCGCCGCCGATCTGGCGCACGTGGATCGGCGCGCGCGCCGGGCCCGAGGCCGCGGTGGGCGTCGCTCCGCTCGGCGCCACGACCTTGAAGTGGCTCTGCTTGAGCGTGCCCAGCAGCCCGTTCATCGTCGCGTACGCCCCCGCGGCGTCGCGGGCCTCGCCGAGCTTGTGTCCGAACTCGACGCGCCGCGCCGGCCAGTCCTGACAGCCGAGCGTCGGGTCGAAGTGTTTCTCGAGCACCGTGCGCCACACCTGCTCGAAGGTCGCTGTGTGCGGCGTGGCCGGCAGCGCGGGCAACGTCTTGGTGTCGAGCGTGGCCCACGACGGGCAACTGTCCTTCGGGACAGGTGGCGCGGCCTCGACGGCCGCCGCCGGCTTGGCCGGTGTCGCGGGCACTGCCGCGGGCGCGCCGCAGCTCATGACCGTCATCATGCAGCCGCACGCGGCTGTCCTCATGAGCAGGCCGATGCGCACGTTACTCGTAGGTGACGCGCTCGAGGGCGTTGAGGTCGAGGACCACGATCTCCTGGCGGCTGAGGCTCAGGATCCCGTCGCGCTGCATGCGGTTGAGGGCGCGGGAGATCTCCTCGCGCACGGTACCGAGGCGCGCAGCAACGGTGTTCATGTCGAGCTGGCGAGGGATGACGCAGCTCTTGCCCGCCTCGGCGCCGGCGCGCACGGCCAGTGACAGAAGGAAGGAGGCGAGGCGCCGCTCCACCGACCGCAGCGAGAGGTCGAGCACGAGGTCGATGAGGCGATTGGCGCGAAACGCCATGTGCCGCATCAACGCGAAGGCCAGCGGCTGCGAGCGACCGATCAGGTTGATGACGTGATCGGTCTCGAACTGCCAGGCCTCCGAGTCGAGCATCGCGAACGCCGAGGAGGCGCACTGCACGTCCCGCGGCAGGAAGCCCTCGCCGATCAGCTTGCCCGGCTCCGCGAGGTAGAGGATCTGCTCGCGGCCCTCGGAGGAGATCAAGCTCAGCTTGAATTCGCCCGATTTGACGACGAACAGACCAGGACCAGGCTCGCCGCGGCGAAACACCGATCGCTTGCGCTTGACCTCGATCAATTCGGCCCCGCGACACAGCTCGACCATGACCTCGTCTGGGACCTGGTCCCATCCGGCGTAGCGCACCAGCGCCTGGCGAACTTGCTCGATTTCCGCAGCCTCGATCGGCATGGCGCGAAGTGTAACCGGTTGCGGTCCCGGGGGGTAGCAAGCTCACACGCTCACGGTGCATCAAAGCGTCTGCGTGATAGGCGCATCTCGAATATCCAGATTCTTGCGTTGCCTACATGTGATCCATACACTGACGAGGCCTCACCCGCCCGGAGCTTCGATGCAAACTCAAACCGCCAAGCCGCCCCTTCGTCTGCCGCCCGCTCCCCGCCCCGGTCGTCCGCCCCTGTTCGAACGCCGCCGCGACCGCCCGAGCGACACCGCCGCGGCCCTCGTCTCCGCGTTCGACCACGCCGCCCAGCGCGGTGAGCTCGACGTCCTCATCGTCACCGACGAGTCGGGGATCCTCGTGTCGAGCAGCACCACCGAGCTCGACCTGGCCATGCTCGCCGCCGTCACCCCGCTGGTCGCCCGCGGCAGCGCCAAGGCCAACATCAAGCGCGACGGGGCCGCCCGTGAGTACAGCGTCCGCACCATCAAGGTGCTCGGCGAGACCCTCTACGTCGGCGCCCTCGGCGGCAAGTTCGGACCGCGTGAGCGCGAGCTGGCGACCACCGCCTCGGCGGCGCGCCGCATCCTCCTCAGCTAGTCCTCGCTGGCTGTCCTTTCGGACAGCTCAGCCACTGGTCATGCGCCGTTCATGCGCCGGGTCATGCGCCGGTCGTGCGCGCCAGGTCGGCGAGCGCGGCTTGCAGTCCGGCGTCGACCGGCACGACGCCGACGGGGCTCGGCGGGGCCGGCGGCAAGGCGACATGGAGGTCCGGGTCGACGCCGTTGCCATCGATGAGCCGGTCCTTTGGCGAGAAGTAGCGCGCGATCGTCAAGGTGAGCAGCGAGCCGTCGTGCAGGCCGATGACATCTTGCACGGTCCCCTTGCCGAAGCTGCGCTCGCCGATCACGCGGGCGCGCCCGTGGTCCTGCAAGGCGACGGCGAGCAGCTCCGAGGCGGACGCCGATCGTTGATCCTGCAAGATCACCAGCGGCAGCGTGATGTCGGTGCCGGCCGGGTGGGCCCGCTCCTCGCGGAGGATCTGGCCGCCGCGGCCGCGGGTCCGCACGAGCACGCCGTCGGCGACGAACATGTCGGCGATCATCACCGCCTCGGGGACATCACCACCGGGGTTGCCGCGCAGGTCGAGCACCACGCCCGCGAGCTGCGAGCCGGCGGCGCGATGCAGGTCCTTGAGGCTGCGCTTGACCAGCTCCGCGGTGCCGCCACGAAACGCGCGCACGCGCATGTGGGCGAACTTGCGGCCGTCGTGCTCGACCACGTTGCCCTCGACGAGGTTCTTCGCCTGCCCCGCGAGCACCAGTCGCAGGGCGATCGGTGCGGGGTCGCTGCGCCGCTGGACCGAGAGCTCGAGCGCGTCGCCGTCGGCTCCGAGCAACAGCGCCGCGGCCTCGGCCTGCGACAGCAGGAACCCGACGTCCTGGCCGCGGATCTTCAGGATCTGATCGCCGGGGTGCATGCCTGCGAGCTCGGCGGGTGAGCCGGGGAGCACGGCGCTGATCTCGAGGGTCGCCGGCTTGCGGGCGCCGGGCTCGGCGCGCCGTAGCTGGGTCTCCATGCCCGTGCTGCCGCCGCGGCTGCGCTGACGGATCTCCGCGCGCTCATCGGCGGTGAGAAAGTGGCTGTAGGTGTCGAGGCCGCTGACGATGCGCTTGAGGGTCTCGGTGAGCACCGGTGACGACTCGACCGGGTCGACGTAGCGCTCGAGCACGGTCTTGAGGGCGGCGTCGAAGCCTGTACGACTGAGGGTGTGGCTGCCGGCCTCGGCCTGGCGCTCGGGCCACGCGGCCTGCACCGTCCACATGAAGAGGGCGCCCAGCGCGAACGCGAGTCCGCTGCCACGTCGGATCATTCGGGCCATGGTGGCCCAGGAACGGATTGCGATCCAGCGGCGGTCTTCGCTCGTTTCACGCGGCCTTCGGAGTCGCGATAACAAAGGAGTCGGACGGCAGCTCGCGTGCCGGCACCGGCGGGTTGACCAGACGGGCGATGCGGAGTCGCGCCTGCTTCATCTCCATCAGTGCGGTCCAGAACGGGCGGACGGTGGCGGCGGTGACCATGGCGTGGATGAAGGCGTCGGGGCTGTGGCGAAGCATAACCGTCTGGTGTGCATGGTCTGTTCCAGGTGTCTCGGCGAGACCGCGAGATTTCGGAGAAAGTCGATATGTGGCGCCAGCTTGCCCTCATCGCCCGGCCCCGCCGGACGGCCGCGGCGCGCGGCTTGTCAGCTTGGGCCGGCCGGCCCGTGGGACAGCAGGACATCAACTGTCACCAAGAATTGACGCGATGCCATCGATAGCGTCGGGTTGTGGAGACGCTGGCCAGCGGGCGGACCGGCGTCCCGCGGGTGGGACACGCGGTCTCATGCATGACTATTAAATGCGCGAGAGCAGCGAGCCTCGCGGCTGGCTGCTCTCGGGCGGAGCGCGATTGGAGGGCGATCAGCCGGGTTCCATGCCGCGGGCGGACTTCACGAGCTCGCGGATCTGCTTCGGGGACAGTTGGGCGGCGACGGCGTTGAGCTCGTCGAGCAGCTCGGCCTTCGCGCCGCTCTTTTGCTTGGCGCGCGGGAGCAGCTCGGTCGGGTCACACCCGAAGGCGGTGGCGAGCAGCAGCAGGGATTCGATGCGCGGGGCCTTGTAGCCGAGCTCGAGCTTGTTGACCGTCGTGACGGTCAGGCCGGTCTGCTTGGCCAGCTCCTCGATCGTCATGTGCGGGCGCCAGCCGGTCTCGCCCTGATTCTTGCGACGGGTCTTCGGGGGAGGAGTCGCCGTCCGCCACAGTCTGATCCGCCGTCCGATTTCCTGCGCTACTTCGTTCATCATGAGCTCCGTTGAGATGCCTGGCGCGGCATGATGACACATCTCATTTCGACACCTGAACGGTCCACAAATGCGGATGCTCACGCGATCAGTCCTTAAGGACCGGAACCTTGGGTCAGCTTAACCTGTCTCTTGGAACAGGCCATCTAGAACACGCCTCGCAGCCCGATCGACGGCAAGATGTAGCGTAGGCCCTGTTGCTTGCAACCGGCCCCGTTGCCTGCCACAGCGCCCGTATTGCCGTCACCACCGAGGCCGCTTGGGTCCGAGAGCACGCAGGCGAACACCTCGCGGGCGTAGGTCGAGTTGAGTACATCGAAGATCAACTGCAAGTTCCAGGTCCTGAATCGCCAGGTCCGTTCGGCGCGTAGGTCGAGCTGAAAAAATGCGGGCAAGCGGCTGTTGTTGCGGTTGAAGGTCAGCGCCTCGGAGACGCTCTGCCCGACGGAGGGCGTGGTGTACGGGCGACCGCTGTTGAAGTGCAGGCGACCGCCGAGGTTCCACTTCTCGCCGATGCGATAGCCGAGCACGATGTTAAGGATGTGCCGCTGGTCCCAGTTCGACGCCGACTTGACGCCATTTTCGAAGGTGCGGGTCGAGCGAGACAGGGTGTAGGCGGCCCAGCCGTACACGCGCTGACGCGGCGCGAGGCGCAGCATGGTCTCGAGGCCGTAGGCGAGGCCGCGGGCGCGGATGACGAGGTCGTCGAACTCGGAGATGTCGCCCTGCGCGGCGGCGGCGAGGTCGTAGTCTTGCAGGTTGTCGAGGCGCCCGAGGTAGGCGTCCTGGGTGAGGATCGCCTTGTCGGCGATCGAGAACTCGTAGCCGAGGCTGCCCTGAATGTTGCGCTGGAGGCCGCGCTCGAACCCGAAGCTCTCGACGCCGGGGATCGGCACGGGGAAGCTCGGCGGCTGGTGATACACGCCGAAGTTTTGGCGCAGGGTCCAGCGCTCGCTCAGTTCTTCGCGGAACAAAATTCGCGGGTCGAGGCCGACCGCGTGCGTGACGCTGGTGGCCTGCGGCAGCACCGGCGACGGTCCGGTCTGCGCGTAGATGTCGGCGCGCACGCCCGGGCGGACCTCGATCGGGCCCTTCTTCCACAGCACCTCGGCGTGGAGGCCGGTCGCCGAGACGAAGCGGTCGCCGAGCAGCACGGACAGGTAGTCGGTGACGCTCGGGCTGCGGATCTCGGCGTCGGACCGGAAGACCTGGAACTCTTGATCGACGCCGAAGCCGAACTCGCCGTTGCTGCGCTCGCCGAGCGGCATGCGGACGTCGATGCGCGGGCTGATCTGCCACTCGGCTGTACTTATCGGTGAGGCCGCGACCTGGCTCGGCGTGACCCCGGAGCGGTCGAGCCCGAGCGCGACACTGTAGACCGCCGTGCCGCCGCGCGGGAGCTGCTGCTTCACGCGCTGTTGAATGCGATAGAACTCGAAGCGGACCAGCGGGTCGGGGCTGAGCTTGTCGCCCAGGGAGTCGAAGCTGCCGTAGGCGAAGGCGGTGTACTGCGCGCGCTGGCCGAGCTTGTGGTCGAAGCGGGCCTGATAGTCCCAGAAGGTGATCTTCGCGGTCGACTGCACGAGCGTCAGTACGCCGGCGGTGTAGCTGTAGCGGCCGGCCAGCGTCAGCGAGCCGCGGGCCTCGCCGCGCCGGCAGTCGAGCTTCGCGCGGGCCTTCGGGTCCATCGGCGCGTGCTTCTTCTTGCGTCTGCAAGCTCCGTCTCTGCGGCGGTTGAGCGGGACCTCGACGATGCCGCCGGCGTCGGTGAGGCGGATGTCGAACTCACCAAAGACCCGATCGCGGCGGGCCGCCCTGGTGCGCCCCTCGATCATGCCGCTGACGTATCGACCGAGCCGCACCGGCGCGCCGCCGGGATAAAAGTCGACCTGGTCGATGAAGTAGGGGTGAATGACGGACGGGCCGATCGCCACGTGGAAGAGGATCGGCACGCGCACGCCGTCGAGGAAGTAGCCGGTGTTGCCCGGAGCCGCGCCGCGCACGACCACGTAGGGCAGAAAGCCGGCGAGCTGCGAAGCACCGGGCAAGCTCTTGACGACGCGAAAGGGGTCGCCAAAAGTGCCGGGCAGCGCGTGGATCTCGTCGTCGCGTAAGTTGGTGCTGGAGATCGCTACCTCGCGTTGCTGGCGGACCACGGTGCGGTACGGGTTGCCGTCGAGGTCCGGCGCGAGGCGATACTCGTAGACGAGGTCCTGACCGTCGACGAGCTTGACCTTGACCGGCAAGTCACGAAACCCGGCGGCGCGGATCGTCAGGGCGTGCTCGCCGGGCGGGAGCCACAGCTCGAAGCGCCCGTCGGCGTCGGTCGCGGTCGCGACGTCCGCGCTGGCACCGAGGATCCGCGCGCCGAAGATCACGTCGCGGCTGCCGTAGACCAGCACGTGGCCAGACAGCCGCGCGCGGCCCGTCACCGGGCCAGCGAACGCCGGCGCGGACCTGGCCTCGGGGACAGGCCCAGTCGCCGACGCCGGAGCCGCAGCCGCGACGGCGAGCACGAGGGCGGCGAGGCCGAACACGGGCGCAGGATAGCGGACCTGACCAGCCCCGCGGGGCTCAGGGCCGCTTGCGGCGACCCGGCAGCTTCGCGGCGTCCGGGGTCGAGGCGCGGCTCACCAACGCCGCGGGCTCCGGCGCAGGCGCGGGCTCCGACGCGGCGGGCGGCTTCGACGCGGCGGGCGGCTTCGACGGCGCGGGTGGACGCGGGGCCTGGCTGGCGAGGTGCGTGGGTGCCTCGACGTACTCGCCGAGCACGCGCTGCTTGACCTCGTCGAGGGTCGGGCCGACCCGCGAGCGGGCGCCGTCGAGGAGCTCCTTCGCCTCGGGGGTCTGGCCGATGCGGTCGACGTGATCGGCGAAGGTCATACGCCCCAGCTTCACGGTGAACGCAGCCCACAAGAACGCGACCAGGAAGGCCACGCTGATCAGGGTGCGCAGGGGACCGAGCACGGCCGCCGCAGGGTGGCGCAGGCGGGCGGATCTCGCAAATTTCCGGTCAGCGGTCAGCGGCGGCGTCTTTGCCGAGCTCGCCGGCCACGCGCGTGGCCTCCTGGATCGTCCGCGCGAGCACGGAACGGATCCGCCCGTCCTCCATCGTCAGCACGCCGGCGATCGTGCAACCAGCGGGCGTGGTGACCTGGTCCTTGAGGGCCGCCGGGTGGCGGCTGGTCTGCAGGACCATGCGCGCGGCGCCCTGGAACACCTGCGCTGCGATCTCGAGGGCGACCGGGCGCGGCAGGCCCATCATCACGCCGCCGTCGGCCATCGCCTCGATCATGATGTACACGAACGCGGGACCCGAACCGCCGAGGCTGGTGACGGCGTCCATCAGCTTGTCCTCGACCTCGATGCAGCGACCGACGGTCTCGAACAGGCGGGCCGCCGCGGCGACCTCGGCGTCGGCGACCCGCTTGCCGCGCGCGAGCACCGTCATGCCCTCACCGATGAGGCACGGCGTGTTGGGCATGGCGCGGATCACCGACGACTCCGGCAACCACTCGGCGAGCTGGGCGAGCGTGACACCGGCGGCGATGCTGATGACGAGCTTACCGGCCAGCGCCTCGCGCATGCCGGGCTCGTGCACGACCTTGGCGATCCGCTGCGGCTTCAAGGTCAGCAGCACGATCTGCGCGGCGCGGCAGGCCGCGAGGTTGTCGAGCGTGACGGCGACGCCGTGGCGCGCCTGCACGGCGTCGGCGGCGTCCTGGCGGCGGGTGGTCGCGAGCAGCTCGCCAGGGGCGAACAGTCCGGCGCGCAGCAGCCCGCCGACGATCGCCTCACCCATGATCCCGCAGCCGATGACGGCCAGTCGCGTGTCTGACATCCGCGGGATGCTAATGCTTTCGCCGCGGTGCCGTCAGCCCTCGAAGCGCGCCGGGACCACGCCGACTTGCCACGGGTCCTCGTCGAGCGGGTCGGCCGGCGCGAGCTCCTCGGCCACCGGCACCGCCCCGTCGAGCACCGCACGCACCCCACCACCCGTCACCGCGAAGGTCCCCGCCGCCGCGCCCGTGCCGGTCCACAGGCCCCTTGAGGCCGCCGCCAGCTCGCCGAGCAGGCTGGCTCCCTGCTCCTCCAGCCGCTTCTTCAGGCCCTGAACGATGATGAAGTAGTCCTTGCGCGAATAGCGCTGATTGAGGATGCAGTACGACTCGCCCTGGAGCCCGACGCACGCGAAGCACTGCTCGCAGCGGGTGCAGGCCAGACACAGCACGAGATATTGGGAATCCTCACAACCATCGCTGAGCTCGACGAAGTTGCAGGTGGTGCAGCGGCGCGAGTGCTTCGACCGGGTGCATCGCACGCAATCTTCACACTGCTCGCAGTTGCTGCAGTCGTCGCAGCGCAGGCACTGGCTGCAGAAGCGGCAGCGGTTGCAGTCGAGGCATTGTTCGCAGCGCAGGTTGGCCTCGCCGGTGCGCAGCGGGTCACGGGTGGCGCGGTAGGCGTCGAGGAGCCCGCGAAATCGGGAGAGCAGCTCATCTGGTGTCAGGGCCACGGAGCTTTCAGGTTGCCAGAAAACGGCGGTCCCCTCCAAGCGCCTGACGATGTATGCTCCGCGCGCCGATGGCCCCCCGCCTGCTCTTCGCCCTCGCGCTGCTCGCGCTCCTCCCTGCCTGTTCGCGGCGCATCGGTGCTCCGTGCAAGACGAGCACGGATTGCAGCCTGCGTGGCGACCGGATCTGCGACCTCTCGCATCTGGTCAACACCGAGGGTGATGTCGACCCGGCGGGCAAGGGCGAGTGCATCATCGATGGCTGCGACCCGACCACCTGCCCGCGCGAAAGCACCTGCGTGCAGGTCTACGGGACCGAGTTCCTGAGCGTCGCGTGTGACCCGGAGCTGGAGGACCGCCCGCAGCCGTTCCATTCGGGCCTGGACACGCGGATCTCCGCCTGCAACGCCGACCCCTCGCTGGTGCCCGTCAACGAGCCCGGCGGCGCCCAGGTCCTGCCGCCCGAGGGCACCCCGGTCGCCTGCAACGACTGCGCCGCGCACGAGGTCTGCCTGCCGGAGGGCCTGTGCGCCGACCTGCTGTCGGTGCGCTCGAGTTGCCGCAAGGAGTGCCGCAGCGACGCGCAGTGCCGCGACGGCTACGAGTGCCGCGTGAGCGGCAGCAACGGCGTGTACGCGGTCGCTACCCCGGAGGCCCCGTTCGGCACCGACACGGTGAAGATCTGCATGCCGCTTCAGCCCGAGCCCGGCGTCGAGTAGCGGGCCGTCCCGCGGGTCGGCCGGGCTTTGGCCGACGGGCGGGCCAGGTGTCCCGAGAGACAGCTCGTAGATCGTTGAAATTACATGAACGGGTCGCAGGCGTTCGGCTTGCTTAGTCGGTCTCATCGGCATCACGCCGCGGAGAACCACGATCATGTTCAAGTCCATCATCACGCTGCTCACCTGCGCCGCCGCTGCGGCGACCCTGACCTTCTCCACCCCGGCCCAGGCCACGCCGCTCGTGTCAGCGCCGGTGTTCTCGATGCTCGCGCCGGAGCTCGAGGGTCAGGTCAACCTCAACACCGCGACCGCCGAGCAGCTCGAGCTGCTGCCGGGGATCGGGCCGTCGATGGCCAAGAAGATCATCGACTATCGCGCCGCCAAGCCGTTCGCCGAGCCGCTGCAGGTCGTCCGGATCAAAGGCATCGGTCGCAAGACCTTCGAGAAGCTCAAGCCCCTGATCTCCGTCAAGGGCGAGAACACCTTGCGCGAGGTCAGCAAGGACGAGACGGAGGCCAAGAAGATGTAGCGTCCCCGGGGCGGGCAGCAGTCCCGCCCGTCAGGGCAACGGGCACGCGCCATGAACGGCGCGTGCGCCCGTGACAGTGACACCGCGGCGGGCCCTGGTCCCGTCCGCCGCGGCCGTCACTGCACCCGGGCAGGCCACGTAGGCCAGAGGGCCATGTACTCGCATGGCCAGACGACCGTGCACTCGCAGGGTCGAGGGCCGTGCAACATGCACGGCTCGCCCGCGCGTGGGCGGCAGCGCTTCGTCGTGCATGCACGTCGGGTCGCTGTCCGACCACGCGCGGGCGTTTTGTCGGCGTTTACACCCGCAGTGACGGGCCGCGAGATCCGGGCTAGGGTTCGCGGACATGCGGACGCATCGCAACCTCTCCTGCCTGGTCTGGCTGGCGCTCGCCGTCGGCGCGCCGGCCTGTCTGGCCAGCGTGGCCTGTCATCCGAAGGCCATTGAGGCGCCCTATTCGGTCGGACAGGCGCCGACCGCCGCGGTGTTGCTGGCGGCCGCGGCTCCACGGATCTCGGCGTTGCAGGTGTCGTCGGCCAAGGTGCGGATCGGTCGCTCACCGGCCGCCAACCTGATGTTCGTGGCCCAAAAGCCGGCCAGGTTCTCGGGACAGGTCCAGCTCGCCGGGCGCGAGCTGGTGTCGCTGGCGTTTCACGAGCAGGGCTACGCGCTGCGCAACGTCGCCGCCGAAGGCCTGCCGGAGGGGTTTTATGCCGGCCCGCCTGCCGACTGTGCGATCCGGCAATTGATCGGCGTGTCGTTCTCTGCGACCGAGCTGGTCGACCTCGTCCTCGGCGGCTCACCGCGCATCGCCGGGCCGGTGCAGGTGGTCGAGCAACGCTGGGATCGCCGGACCGGCCACGAAGTCCTGCGCCTGCGCACCGCCACGGCCGAACAGGAGCTGCGCTTCGCGTGGGTCTCCGGCGCGTGGTGGGTCGCAGGCAGCACGCTGTGGAAGCGCGGCGCGACCGGTGAACTGGTCCGCGAGTGGTCGCTGTTGCACGAGGGGCTGCGTCCGGTCGGCGGGACGGTGCTACCCGCGAGCACGCGGATCTCCCGGCCCGACGGTCGCAAGGATCAGCGGGTGTCGATCAGCTATCGCACGCAACGGGTCGACCCCAACCTCGGAGACGCGGGCCCCGGCGCCGAGGCCGACGACGAGGGCTGGGAGGACGAGGACACCGCCGCGGCCGCGGAGGGCGGTGATGATGAGACCGAAGCTGCCGCCCCTGCCCTGCCTGCGGCACCGGCGAAGATCCCCTCGCAGTTCATCCTCGACGGCGCGGGCCTGACTCCACGCGGCGATGTCTGCCGCCGCTAGGCCTGAGCGCGGGTCGCGTCCGTCACGACGAAGCGATAGCCGACGCCGCGCAGGGTCTCGATGTAATTGCCGACGACCGGGCCGAGCTTCTTGCGCAGCCGTTGTACGTGCGTGTCGACGGTGCGGGTCGTGACGTCGACCTGCATCCCCCACACGTCGTGCAGCAGCATCTCGCGGGTCTGCACGCGTCCGCGGCGGGCCATCAGGGTCGTGAGCAGGCGAAACTCGAGCGCGGTGAGGCTGACCGGCTGCTCGTCGATCCAGACCTGGTGGCCCTCGAGGTCGACGCGCAGCCGCTCGAACTGCGGCTCCTCGGCGCCGGTCGTGTCGGTGGTGCGGCGGCGGAGGATCGCCTTGATCCGCAGCAGCAGCTCGCGCACGCTAAACGGCTTGGTGACGTAGTCGTCGGCGCCGAGCTCGAAGCCGACGACGCGGTCGATCTCCTCGCCGCGCGCGCTGACCATGATCACCGGGGTCACCGGGATCTGGCGGGTGCGCTCGCCCATTCGCAGGCTGCGACACACCTCGATGCCGGACATGTCCGGCAGCATCCAGTCGAGCAGCACGAGGTCCGGGAGCGGAGACTGGGCGAGGATCTCGAGCGCCGCCCCGCCGCTGCTCGCCGCGAGCGTGGCATAGCCCTCCCGCTCGAGGCTGTAGCGCAGCGTCTCGATCAGATCTTGCTCATCGTCGACGACGAGGATCGTGCCCAACATGCGCTGCTCCCGGTGTCCGATCAATTCGGGGCGTAGCTGGTCCAGCCGCGGGTCCAGTCGCTGGCGCTGTCCTTGACGGCGCCGATGAAGTCGCTGGGCTCGTGGCCCGGCACCGGACGACCGGCGCCCAGCGCCGGAGAGCCCGCGCCGGGGATGATGTCGGCCGCGTTCCAGGCGCTGCTGCCGAGCATCGGGTCGACCTCGAGCTGGTTGTTGTTGGCGGCCGCCTCGACGAAGCCCTTGAGGTCCCAGGTCGAGCCCTCGCTACCGGCATAGAGGCTAACGCCGTCACCCTTGCCGGCGTTCTTGAAGAAGATCGTGTCCGTGATGGCGATCTCGCCGGCGTCGGCGACCTTCTCGGTCGCCTCCTCGGTCAGCTCGACGACGGCGTTGTACGACCAGCCGAGGATCGCGTTGTGGATCTCGCCGGCGGACCCCTCCTTGAGCTTGACGGCGGTGCTCTTGGTGTCGATGAAGCTGCCGGCGTTGGTGCCCGTGCCGATGAAGGTCACGTTCGAGACCACCGGATGCGTGCGCGGCGTGGCGTCCAGGTTGTCCTTCTGGTTCGACCACTCGAAGCCGAAGTTGCCGGTCGCGATGTCCTGCTGGATGTAGACGTATTGTAGGTTGCCCACGTAGCCCTGGTCGGCGTCGAAGGAGTCATCGAGCGCGCCGGTGATGACGATGTGCGTGCCGCTCCAGGTCCCGCCAAACGCCTCGATGCCGTCGTCCTTGCCCATGTGCGACTGCACGTAGTCGACCTTCGTGCCCGAGCCGCACGAGTAGAAGGTGATGCCGTTGAGCTCGTTGTCCTTGCCGAGCTCGAAGCCGGCGAACTCGACCCGCAGGTACTTGAGCGACCCGCAGCTCGAGGCCGCGTCGGTGCCGCCATACTGGTAGGTGGGGTCGGTGGCGTCGAGGCCCTCGGCCGCGCCGGTGCCGGTCTGGAGGTTGTTGGGCGCGTCGCCCATGAGCACGAGGCCGCCCCAGTCGCCGCGCGCGCGCGTACCGGCCGCCAGCGCCGAGGTCATGACGATCGGCTTGTCGGCGGTACCCTCGGCGAACAACTGCGAGCCGCGACCGATGATCAGCGCGCTGCCGTTGGTGCCCTTGATGGTGACACCGGGGTCGATCGTCAGCTTGGCGTTCTTGATGGTGACGATGCCCGACAGGGTGTGGTCGCAGGTCCAGCGGGTGTCGGCCTCGATCGTGCCGCTGATCTCGCTGTCACACACCTCCTCGCCGCCGCCCGCCGTGGGGTCGGTGGTGACGCCGTCTTCTGCGGTCTCTCCGCCGCCACCGTCGCAGGCGAGGAACATCGAGAGGGTCGAACAGGCCACGAAGATGCTGATGCGGTTCATTGCGGGGGGTCTTATCAGGGGGAGGTGACGCAAGCTGCACGAAGTCGTGACAGGCCGGCGACGCAATGAAACATCTTTCACATGCTGTAGCTCAGGCCGAGGATCAGGAAGACGCCGCGGCGGGTCGAATAGAAGATCGCGTCGTCCTCGCCCTGCACCAGGCGACGGCGCCAGTCGAGCATGTTGAGCGCGCTGAATGACAGAGAGAGGTTCTTGTGGACCCGCTGCGAGACCGTCGCGTCCATCGTGTGTACCGGCAGCTCGTAGACATCGGGCAGGTGATTACCGCCGACGAAGGCGATGCGCCGGCCAAATGTGTTGAACAGCACGCGTGCGTTGGTGCCGCTGCGCTCGTTGTCGTAGCCGAGGAAGGCGTTGAGGACGTAGGGCGACTGGCCCTCGAGGTAGCGCTGGGACGAGGTCGGCGCGAGCAGCTCGCCCTGGACCGGCTCACCGATCTGCACCCGCGAGAAGATGTAAGCGAAGTTGAAGCCGAGCGAGAGGTCACGCATCGACTTCGTGATGAACTCGAGGTTCTTGCGGGCCTCGAGCTCGGCCCCGACGTTGTTGGCGAAGGGGGCGTTGGCGAAGGTCTGGAGCCGCGGGCTGGTGGCGATCATGCGCTCGATCGGCGCGTCGAAGTGCTTGTAGAACACGCTGAAGGCCAGCACCTCGTTGGCGCTCGGGAACCACTCCCAGCGCAGGTCGGTGTTCCAGATCTTGGTCGCCGTCAGGTTGGGGTTGCCCTGGACCGTGAAGCCGCCGGCGAAGTCGGTGAACTGGAACGGCGCGAGCTCGCGAAACTCCGGGCGCGCGACGGTCTGGGCGCCGACCAGGCGCACGTTCATGTCCTTGCGCGCCGCGAAGATCAGGCTCACCGAGGGCAACACGTCGTTGGTGCGGATGCGTGCGTTCTTGCTGGCGTCGACCGGCAGGCCGAAGGCGTCGAAGGGCGCCACCCGGATGTCGTTGGCCTCGAAGCGGGCGCCACCCACCAGCCGCGCCCACCGGACCAGCGGCAAGTCGAGCATCGCGTAGCCGGCGAAGACCTCCTGGCGCGCGGTGTAGCCGTCCTGTCCGCCCGGCCGCGTGAAGTCGCTGATCGAGAACGGCTGGCTCGAGCCGACCTCACCGTCGCCGATCGTGCCGGGGTTGAGGATGTTGCCGGTGCCGGTCGGCAAGTTCATCGGCGTGCGCGGCTCGAAGTCGAGGGTGCGCACGCCGAAGGTGCGGCGCTTGGCCTCGGCCCACCCGCCGAACTTGAAGCGGGAGTCGAGCTGACCCCACTGCTTGAACGGGACCGTGAAGTCGAGGGCGCCGCTGCCGGCGTGGTCGAGCAGCTTGAAGAACTGAAACTTGCCCGACTCGTTGGGCTCGACATCATAGTTGGCGTCGGCGGGGCCAAGCTCCTGCGGGCGGTTGAACAGCATCTCGCGCAGCAGCGGGTCGTCCTGGCGCGCCTGCGCGTAGGACCCGAACCACTCGATCGTGAACCCCTTCGCCGCGGGGATCTCGTGCTTGCCGCCGAGGCGGGTAAACAGCACCGAGCGCATGATGTAGCGCAGGCGGGTGTTGCGGCAGTAGAACTGCTCGCCGCAGGTGGTGCGCAGGCGACCCTCGAGGACCCGCGACTCGTTGTCGGCGTCGCGGGTGTAGAGGGTGGTGAGGCCGATGCGGTTGTGCTCGTCGAACTTCCACTTGATCAGGCCGAGCGTCGACAGTTGGACGTTCTGCGTGGTATTGGTGCCGGCGATGTCGACGTCGGGGTTGCGCGTGTTGAGCACGTAGACATCCGGAGCCGGCTCGTCGGTGTTGTAGATCCGATGGGTCTCTTGCAGGGTCTGGGTCGCGTTGGCGTAGTTGCCCGCGACCAGGAAGCCGAGCCGGGTGCCCCAGGGCTTGAAGGTGTTGCCGAGCTGCAGGCCGCCCGAAAAATTAGGCAGCGCGGTGTAGCGGCCGACCGCCGTCTTGAGCGAGGGCAAGGACTCGCCGAACTTCTCGATCTGCTGCGGCGTGTAGGCCAGCTCGCCGTCCACCATCGTGCCCGGACCGATCGGCACCTTGGTGTTGTAGAGGTCCGGGAGGCCCCGGCCGAGGTTGCCGGTGGTGAAGTTGTCGCCCGCGAAGTGGTCGCCGCGCAGACCGGGCCGGAAGCTGGTCGCGGTGTTGACCCCGAAGCGCGCGTCGACCTGAAATGACCACTTCTCCGGGGTCTCGCGGCTCTCGAGCTGCACCGAGGCGCCCGCGAAGTCAGCGGGCACGTCCGGCGTGGCGGTCTTCTGGACGTTGATCGCCGACAGCGCGCCCGACGGGAAGATGTCGAGCGGCACCGTGCGCAGGTTCGGGTCGGGGCTCGGCAGGCGGGCGCCGTCGAACAGGGTGTTGCCGTAGCGGTGACCCAGGCCGCGCACGAACAGGAAGCGGTCGCCGACGATCGTGCTGCCGACGATGCGCCGCGCCACCGCCGAGGTCGCGCCGCCGCCGGACTTGCGGATGTCGTCGCGGCTCATCATGTCGCGCGCAGCGACCGACTTCTTGCGCTCGACCAGCTTGCCGGCGGCGCTCTCCTTGTTAATTTCGGCGGTGACGGCCACGGTCTGCGTCATGCCGGCGATCGGCTTGAGCTCGCGGTTGATGTCGACGAGCGCGTCACGCTCGACGACGACGCCGGAGACCGTCATGCCCTCGTAGGCGTCGTACCAGACCCGCACTTGATACGTGCCCGGCGGCACCGGGAGCAGGTAGCGACCGTCGACGTCGGTCTTGGTCTTGAAGTCGGTGCCGGGGACCGTGACGTTGACGCCGATCAGCGGCGAACCACTGACCGCGTCGAGCATGCGACCGGAGATCGTGCCGACGGGCCCCGCGAGCTTCGGCGCGGCCTTCTGCGCGGTCTCTTTTTTGAGGGCCTCAGCGTCGGCGGTCAGGTCCTCGACGCAGAAGTCGCCGTCGGCGCAGCCGCTGTCGTCCTCGGGCAGCGGCGCAGCAGGTGCGGGCGCAGCGGGTGCGGGCGCGGCCGGCTCGGGCGCGGCCGGCGTGTCCTCGACCGGGAAATCGGCGGGTGCGTCGGCGGGTGGTGCGTCGGCGGGCGCGTCGGCCTCGCCTTCGACGCTCCAGCCCTGCGGACCGTCGTAGTCGCGAGGGCCTGCGGCCTGAGTTTCGGATACACCGATCCCGATCGTCGCCAGCGCGGCCAGCAACGACGGGCTCTTGCGGTCGAGCAAGGGCATGATCTGTTTTTTCTAGTGCGACTGCGAAGATGGGTGGCCACCGAGCACGGCGGCGTGGGATCTCGATCAGTCCATCTTGTTGGTGAGGAACACGATGGGGTGGGCCTGGGCTTCTTTCGCCAGGTCGACCGCGCTGAGCACGTGGCCGAACTCGGCCTCGTCTGCGCCATCGAGATAGACGGTGTTGTCGGGTCTCGCGTTGAGCATGCGGATCAGCTTGCGTGGCAGCTCGGCGCGGTCGACCTCGATCTTGTTGATCAGGGTCTTGCCGTCGGCCGCGACCGTCAGCACCAGTGGCCGGTCGGGGTCGTTGGCGGCGTCGAGCTGCTGCTCCGTGTCGTCCTTGGGCGGGAGGCGGACCCAGAAGCTCTTGCTCATCACCGGCGCGAGCACCATGAAGATGATGAGCAGCACCAGCACCACGTCGACCAGCGGGGTCACGTTCATCTCCGGCTGGATCCGGAGCTTCTTAAAACCTCCACCGAGTTGGATCGCCATGGTTATTGGGCCTCCGCGCTCGTGGGGTCCCAGGTGCGCTGGGTGCCGACGGCGAGCGCGACGCCGCCGAAGCCGATGTCCTGGACCTCTTTAAAAAATTCGCGGACCTTGGCGTAGGGGAGCTTGGCGTCGGCGCGGATCAGCAGCTTGCGACGGGCGCTGCGGGCGTGGACCTCGCGCAGCTCGGCGATCACGCTGGCCCGCGGGAGCTCGCGGTCGTCGACGATGTAGTTCTCGCTGCGGTCGATCGTGATCGTCAGCGGTTCGTCCTTCTCCTCGGCGTCCTTGTCCGGATGAAACACGTTGATCATCTCGATCGGCTTGCCATCCTGCATGTTCGGGATGATGACCATGAAGATGATGAGCAGCACCAGCACCACGTCGACCAGCGGCGTGACGTTGATGTTGGGCTTGACGCCCTTGCCGCTACTCGCTCCGACTGTCGCCCCCATTGGCGCCCTCCAGATAGTCGACGAGCTCGCCGGCGGCGTGCTGCATCTGCATGTCGAGCCGGTCGAAGCGGCCCGAGAGGTAGTTGAAGAACAGCACCGAGGCGATCGCTACGACGAGGCCGACGGCGGTGACGATGAGCGCCTCGGCGATGCCGCCGGAGACCGCCCCGAGGCCGCCGCCGCCCGCGGCGGCGATGCCCTGGAAGGCGGTGATGATGCCGATGACGGTGCCGAACAGGCCGATGAAGGGGGCGGTGGAGCCGATCGAGGCGAGCATGCCCATGCCCCGGCGGGCCTCGGCGCTAAACACCTCGAGCTTGCGGACCAGCTCGCGGCGGGTCAGCTCGATCGGGTCTTTGCCCTCGAGGTTTGCCTCGTAGGTGACGAGGCCGATCTTCATGAGGCGGGCGAGCGGGTTGCGAGGGTAGCCGCGCGCGAGGTCTCGCAGCGGGGTGGCCTCACCGGCTTCGAGCAGCAGGCGGGCCTTGCTGGCGAAGACGGTCGACTCGCGGCTGGTCCGCATCAACACCAGCAGGCGCTCGATGACGACGAACAGGCTGAGGAAGCCCATGACGATCAGGGCGATCGCCACGAAGCGGGCCATGAAGCCCATGCTGTGCCAGATCTCGAGGAGAGACAGTTCCATGATAGTGCTTTCTTCGCCTCAGCCGGCGGTGAGCTTGAAGGGGAAGTTGACGATGATCCACACCGAGATCGGCTCGCCGTCGAGCTTCGAGGCGGTGTACTTCCAGGACTTGATCGCGGCGATGACGGCCGCCTTGAAGGCCTTGTCGGCGGCGGTCTTCGCCTCCTCGCCGGTCGCCGTGTTGGTGGACCGCAAGATCTTGGCGCCCTTGACGGTGCCGTCGCGGTGCACGTGCAGCTTGACGACGACCTCACCCTCGACGCCGCCGTCGCGTAGCTCGCCGGGGTAGGCCGGGGGCTTGTTGCCCGCGTCGGCGACCGGCACGCTGGCCTTCTCGGGGCGATCGACGGGCTTGGTCGGATCGATCGGCTCGGCGGCGGGCTTGGGCGGCGGCGGCTTCTTGACCTCGGGCTTGGGCGGCGGCGGCTTGTCGACCTTCGGCTTGGCCGCGCCGGTGCCGGTGCCCTGACCTGTCCCATAGTTCTTGTCGGCGGCGGGCCGGGTCTGCTCGGGCGGCGGGCCCTCGGGGATGGTCTTCGGGACCTCCACGCGAGGCTTGGGCTTGGGCTTCTGGACCTGCGGCTTGGGGGCGACCTCGGGCGGCGGCGGCGGCGGGTCGTCCTCGACCTCGGGCTCGGGCTCCTCCTGCACTGCGAAGTCCTTGATCTCGGCCTCGAGCGTGACCTCGACCTGCGGCTCCTTGCTGCGATCCAGCGCGACCCACGATCCGAACAGCACCATGTAGCTCAGCGACGCGATGATCAACGAACGCCGGTTGCGGCGCTCGAACACCTGGTCGCGGGTCACATGGTCGAAGCCGTGGAACATCGGTTCGCGGCGAGGATGGAAGGCCGGGTTTGCATGGCGATGGCGCGAATGTTCCGTTTGCGTGACATCGTTTTCGTCGTATGTCTCGGCCGCATGACACCGCGGCCGCGAGCAGGTCACAGCACGGTCACGAAGGGCCGTGGCTGGCCGCCTGCGTGGGTTTGTAGGGTGGTACCCTCGCGACACGTGCGAGTCGTCGACCTCGGCTGCGTGCTCGGGCCCAGGGCTCTGCTGATCGACGTCGCGTTCGAGGTCAGCGACGGACCCCTCGCGCTGCTGGGACCCTCGGGCTCAGGCAAGAGCCTGACGCTGCGCTGCCTCCTCGGACTCGCACCGGCGACCGCGCGCGTGCGCGGCGAGCTGCATTTAAAGGATGGCCGTCAGGTCGCGCTCGCGGACCGCAAGCGGCTCGCTGCCCTGCGCGGGCGCGGGCTGACGCTGCTGCCACAAGAGGCGGCCGCGAGCCTCGACCCGGTGCGCACGGTGGCGGCCCAACTGCGCGAGCTGCTCAAGTTGCATGGTGACGGCGATGACACGCCGGAGTCGTTGCTCGAGCTGGTCGGGCTGCGCGGCGAGCTGCTGGGTCGATACCCCCACGCGCTCAGCGGCGGTCAGGCGCAGCGGGTGGCGCTGGCGCTGGCTCTGGCGTGTCGGCCCGCGGTGTTGTTGGTCGACGAGCCGACGGCGTCGCTCGACACGCTCGCGCAGCAGCAGGCGCTCACCGTGTTGCAGACGACCTGCGCCGCGCGGGACGTCGACCTGGTGTTCGTCAGCCATGACCTGGCGCTGGCGGCCCGCGTGTGTCGGCACGCCGTCGTGCTCGACAGCGGCTGCGTAGTCGAGGCGGGGACGATGGCGGAGATCTTCGGGAGTCCGGTGCATGTCACGACGCAGACGCTGGTCGCCGCGGCCCGTCGCGCCGACGAGCTGTGGCGCCTGGTGGAAGCACCTGGCCCGGAGGACATGTCGTGAAGGACATGTCCGACGTGCTCTCGGCGCGCAGCCTCGGGGTCGCGCTCGGCGGCCGCACGGTCGTCGAGGCGATCGACCTCGAGCTGGGGCCCGGCTCGGCGGTCGCGGTCGTCGGCCCGTCGGGCGCGGGCAAGTCGGCGCTGGCGCGGGCGCTGGTCGGGCTCGAGCCGGCGCTCTCGGGCTCGCTGCGGTTCGCTGGCGTGGAGCTGCTAGGGGCCGAGCGCGCGGCCTGGGGTCCGCTAAGACGCGCAGTCCAGCTTTGTTGGCAGGACCCCTCGACCGCGCTCGACCCGAACCTGACGGTGAGCCAGGCGATCGACGAGGCGCGGGTGCTCGCCGGGCTGCCGCGCTGGCGCCCCGACGACCCCGGTTTGCACGCGCTGCTGCGTCGCGTCGCGCTCGACCCCTCGCTGGCGCGGCGCCTGCCGAGGAGTCTCAGCGGAGGGCAGCGTCAGCGGGTCGCGCTGGCCCGGGCGCTGGCGGGCGAGCCGACGATCCTCATCGCCGACGAGATCACCAGCGCGCTCGATCGACCGGCCGCGTGGGGGCTCGTCGATCTGCTGCGAGACCTGCGACAGGGCGGCCTCGGGCTGCTCCTGATCACCCACGACCTGTCCTTGCTGTCAGGTACGGTCGACGAGGTGATCGTGCTGTGTCAGGGCGCGGTCGTCGAGCAGGGTCCGACCGCCGAGATCCTGCGCGCGCCGCAGCATCCGATCACGCGCGCGCTGCGGGCCGCGGTGCCGCGCTTGCCGTGATCGGCTTAAAGCTGCCGCCAGCCGCCGCGCCGACGCATCTCGAACAGACCGAAGCGCAGGTCGAGCACCAGCTCCGCGCTGGTGTACGGGAAGGTCACCTGGACGGTCGCGCCGATCCGGCGGGTCCCGAAGCGCAGGTGTAGGCCGCCGCCGAGGCGGTCGCGTACCGCGTAGAAGCGGCCGGCGGCGACATCCTCGCTGGTCGTGAGCAGCAGCGCCTCGCGGCCGCGGGCCCAGCCGAGGTCGAGGCCGCCGGTGAACCACGCCTGCGACAGACTGACCGTGCCGAGCATGTAGTGCGCGCGGCGCTGGAACTCGACGGTGGTCTCGTCACCGTCGGCGGCGGTCGCCGGGTAGAGCACTTGATGGTAGGTCGCGCCGACCTCGAGCAGGCGACCGCGAAAGAACGCGACCGCGACCTTCGGCGACCAACGAGGCACGCGCTGACCAGGTAACCAGTGCGCCTGGACCCCGAGCGTGAGGTGGTCGAGCAGACCGAGCGCGAGCTCGACGCGGTAAATGTGCGGAGTGCCGAGACCGACGCCGACGCCGAGTACTCCGTGGTCGAGGTGGCGCGCCGAGCGAGCGACCTCGCGGGTGAGATAGCGCCGCAGTCGTTGGCGTCGCGTCTCGGTGCGCGGCTCGGGTCCTTGCGAAACCTCAAGTCGTCGCAGCACGGTCGCGTCACGCGGGTCGCTCGCGGCCGTCGATGCGCCCGGACTCGCCGCGGGCTCACCTGCGAGGGCGACCGCCAGAGATGCGATGAGAGGAGCGCTCGGCAACCGCCACCAAAATGCCGCAAACCGTGAGGATGCTCAACCTTATCGCACGTCGGGCCGCCAGGGCCGGTGCGCATACTGACCGGCGATGTCGACGAAAAAGCCCCTCTCTCGTGCCATCTACATCGTCGCTGCCAAGCGCACCCCGTTCGGGACCTTCGGCGGAGCGCTGAAAGATCTGACGGCCACCGACCTCGCGGTCGTCGCCGCCAAGGCCGCCCTCGCCGCCGGCAACGTGAGCCCGGAGATCGTCGATGCCGTGTGCGTGGGCAACGTCTCCCACACCTCGGCGGACGCGCTGTACATGGCGCGTCACGTCGGCCTGCGCTCGGGCGTGCCGGTCCCCGCGCCCGCCCTCACGGTCAACCGCCTATGCGGCTCCGGCTTCCAGGCGATCGTCAGCGGCGCGCAGGACATCCTGCTCGGCGACGCGGAGGTCGTGCTGGTCGGCGGCACCGAGAACATGAGCCAGGCCCCGCACGCGGTGCGTGGCATCCGCTGGGGCACCAAGTTCGGCCAGGACGGCAAGCTCGAGGACACCCTGTGGTCCTCGCTCTTCGACCCCTTCGCCGGCTGCGCCATGGCGATCACCGCGGAGAACCTCGCCGAGAAGTACAAGATCTCGCGCGAGGAGTGCGACGCGTACGGCCTGCGCTCGCAGCAAGCCTGGGCCGCCGCGCAGGACGCCGGCCGGTTCGCCGCCGAGCTCACCTCCGTCGAGCTCAAGGGCCGCAAGGGCGTGGTCCAGTTCGCCGCCGACGAGCACGCGCGCCGCGACGCCAGCCTCGAGAGCATGGCCAAGCTGCCGACCGCCTTCAAGAAGGACGGCGTGGTCACGGCCGGCAACGCCTCGGGCATCTGCGACGGCGCGGCCGCCCTGGTGATCGCCAGCGAGGAGGCCGTGCAGAAGTACGGGCTCAAGCCGCTCGCGCGGGTGGTCCAGTGGCACGTCGCCGGCGTCGACCCGACGATCATGGGGATCGGCCCCGTGCCTGCGATCCGCGGCGCGCTGGCCCGCGCTGGCCTCGCGCTCGGCGACCTCGACCTCGTCGAGATCAACGAGGCCTTCGCGGCCCAGTACATCGCCTGCGAGCGCGAGCTCGGCCTCGACCGCGACAAGACCAACGTCGACGGCGGCGCGATCGCTCTCGGTCACCCGCTCGGCGCCTCGGGGGCCCGCATCACCGCCCACCTGGTCCACGAGCTCGCTCGTCGCGGCGGTCGTTATGCCGTCGGCTCAGCCTGCATCGGCGGCGGCCAGGGCATCGCCCTCGTGCTCGAGAACGCGTCCTGAGCTCACAGGGCCAGCGCGACCTGGATCGCGAGCAATATCAGGAACCCGATCACGAACAACAACGGCAGCCGGCCCTCGAGGCCGGGTGCCGGATCGAGGTCCTCCCGCGGCAGCATGGGCAGCGGTGCGGTCCGCACCCGCTTGCGAACCACGACACTGTTCTCGTCCGACACATCCTCACGATAGCGGAGGACCCCGGCCATAGCAGCGGCAAAGGTCGCGCCCGGGAAGTGACGAGGCCAACACCTGCGGTTCCCGGATGGCACCCGGTATCAGTACGCAGCGAGCGCCCGCGCGAGGGCGACGACGCGGTCGTGGATCCCGGCGGGGCTCGTTGCCACCAGCGCACCGATCACCGCGACCATCGCCGCGCCGGCTTGCGCGGCTCGCATCGCGCCCGTGGCGTCCAGCCCCCCGATCGCGACCAGAGGATGTGCCGAGGCCTCGCACGCACGCGCGAGCGCCTCGAAGCCGACCACCGGCTCCGGTAACGCCTTCGTGCGGGTCACCTGCACAGGGCCGAAGCCGATGTAATCGACCGGCAGCCCCGCGCTCGCGCGCACCTGGTCCATGTCGTGGGTCGAGACCCCGACGATGAGATCGCCGCCCGCCCGCAGGGCCGCAAGGCTTTCGCGCCAGACCGACGGCGGGCCCAGGCGTCGCAGGTCGTCCTGTCCGAGATGCACGCCGCGCACCAGCGACGGCCTCGCCCGCGCGGCGTCGAGGTCGTCGTTGACGATGAGCGGGACACCGGCGGCGAGGCACAGCGGCGCGACTTGCTCGATCAGATCGATCCGCGTCGACGTGTCCGCGCCCTTGCAGCGAAGCTGGAGGTACCGCGGGCCCGGCCCCTCCGGCCGCGCACCGATCAGGCCCCGGGCCGCCGCCGCCGCGTCGAGCCCACCCGCGTGGGGCCAGTCGAGGATCGCGTACAACCCGACCATCGCCGGCTTGTACCATGGGCCCAGGAGCCCCGCGTGACCGACCTCCTCGCGGCGCGCGCACAGATGGCCATGTCGCTGGCCTTTCACATCATCTTCGCGATGGTGGGCATGGCGATGCCGCTGCTCATGGTGCTCGCGGAGGGCCGATGGCTGCGCCGCACCAGCGCGGCCGCGGTCGCTGCGATCGTCTGCCTGTGGCGCCGCCGTTTGTATGCTGCTCGCCTGGCCGTCGCCCCGGCCGCGCGGCGCAAACCTGACACACAGTTGACATGATGCGTGAGAAGTCGCGGCATGTGCGACCTCGCGCGCGTGGGCCTCGCTGCTATCTTTGCCCGCCATGGCTCGCAGCAGCACCAGTCGCAGCACCCCCGTGTCGATGAGCGACCCGGCCGAGGAGTGGGACCTCAACAACGCCGTCCGCCCGACGATCGCCGCCGACAAGCCGTTTCGTTTGGCGAGCCCGTTTCCGCCGGCCGGCAGCCAGCCGCAGGCGATCAAGGAGCTGGTCGAGGGCCTGCGCCGCGGGGACCGCTACCAGCACCTGCTCGGCATCACCGGCAGCGGCAAGACCTACACGATCGCCAACGTCATCGACCAGGTCCAGCGGCCGACGCTGATCCTCGCCCACAACAAGACCCTGGCCGCCCAGCTCTACGGCGAGTTCAAGTCGCTGTTCCCCGACAACGCGGTCGAGTACTTCGTCTCCTATTACGACTACTACCAGCCCGAGGCGTACATCCCGTCCACGGACACCTTCATCGAGAAGGACTCCAACATCAACGAGCAGATCGATCGCCTGCGCCACGCGGCGACCTACGCGCTGCTGAGCCGGCGGGACGTCATCATCATCGCCAGCGTCTCGTGTATCTACGGCATCGGCGCGGCGGAGGCCTACTACGGCATGGTCGCCACCGTCGCGGTCGGCCAGACCCTCGACCGCGACCAGTTGCTGCGGCGTTTAGTCGAGATGCAATACGAGCGCAACGACATCGACTTCCACCGCGGCACCTTCCGCGTGCGCGGAGACGTGGTCGAGGTGTTCCCGGCCTACGAGGACGAGACCGCCGTGCGCATCGAGTTCTTTGGCGACGACGTCGAGGCGATCAAGGAGATCGACGCCCTGCGTGGGGTCCCGCGCGGGACCATGCAGCGCGTCACGATCTTCCCGGCGAGCCACTATGTGACCCCCGCCTCGCAACTGCGCAAGGCGATCCAGGGCATCAAGGAGGAGCTGCAGGTCCGCCTGTTCGAGCTCAAGGAGAAGATCCGCCTGGTCGAGGCCCAGCGCCTCGAGCAGCGCACGATGTTCGACCTCGAGATGCTCGAGGAGATGGGCTTTTGTTCGGGCGTCGAGAACTACTCGCGCCACCTGACCGGCCGCGACCCTGGCCAGCCGCCGCCCACGCTCCTCGACTACTTCCCTGACGACTACCTGACGATCGTCGACGAGTCGCACCAGACGATCCCGCAGGTCGGAGCGATGTACGCGGGCGACCGCAGCCGCAAGACCACGCTCGTCGAGCACGGGTTTCGTCTGCCCTCGGCGATGGACAACCGCCCGCTCAAGTTCGAGGAGTGGGAGGAGCGCTGCCACCAGACGATCTTCCTGAGCGCCACCCCGGCCTCCTACGAGCTCGGCAAGACGCAGGGCGTCGTCGTCCAGCAGATCATCCGTCCGACCGGCCTGCTCGACCCGGAGATCTTCATCCGCCCGAGCACCAATCAGGTCGACGACCTGCTCGAGGAGATCCGCGATCGTACCAGCCGGGGCGAGCGCATCCTGGTGACCACGCTGACCAAGCGCATGTCGGAGGACCTCACCGAGTACTACAGCGACCTCGGCATCAAGGTCCGCTACCTCCACTCGGACGTCGAGACCCTCGACCGCGTGGAGCTGCTACGTGGCCTGCGACGCGGCGAGTTCGACGTGCTGGTCGGCATCAACCTCTTGCGCGAGGGCTTAGACCTGCCGGAGGTCAGCCTGGTGGCGATCCTCGACGCCGACAAGGAGGGCTTCCTGCGCGAGACCAAGAGCCTGATCCAGACCTGCGGCCGCGCGGCGCGTAACCTGCACGGCAAGGTGATCATGTACGCCGACCGCATCACCAAGAGCATGCAGGCGTGCATCGAGGAGACCGGCCGTCGGCGCATCGCCCAGGCCGAGTACAACGAGCTGCACGGCATCATCCCCCGCAGCACGCACGCGCCGATCAACGTGCTCGAGGCCGACGCCAAGCCCGAACTGGCGCCCAAGAAGCAGAAGGCCTCCGACCTGCCGATCGGCCTCGGGCCGCTCACCGACGCCGACCTGCTGCCGGAGGAGCTCAACGGCAGGATCGCCGAGGTGCGCGCGCAGATGACCGAGCTCGCCAAGGCCCTGCGCTACGAGGAGGCCGCCAAGCTGCGCGACCGCCTGCGCGTCCTCGAAGCCCGCAAGCTCGAGTTCATCTGAGGCTCGTTGTATGACCGACGAGCGCACCCTCGAGGCACAGGCCCGTGAAGCCCACGAGCGTCGCTACATGGTCAAGCTCGGCCAGCGCATCCGCGCGGTCCGGGAGGAGCGCGGCCTGACCCAACAGGCCGTCGCACGGTCCGCGGGCATCGCCACCGACATGGTCTCTCGCCTCGAGAACGGCCACTACACGAGCCCCGGCCTGCGCACGCTCCTGCGGATCGCCGAGGGCATGGGCGTGTCGCTGGCGCTGCTGCTACCGGATGCGCCGAGCGCCCCGAACTCGGCCCCGGAGAGCGCCCTCAAGGCCCGCCTGAGCGCCCTGGCCCACCGCGCCGAGCCGCACGAGCTCGACCTGCTGGTCGACATCGCCAGCGTGATCGTCGGCCGCTCGCAGCCCTGAGGTCAGGCCAATTGCGAAGCGCCCGGGACCGACGGCCACCGGGCGCTGTCGCTACGCGCTCAGAAGTTGAGCGTGTAGCCGACGCCCGCGCCGCCGCGCAGCAGCGTCGGGTACACGGCGGTCTTCGGCGGCGTGTTGGTGGGCTTCCAGTTCTCCCACTTCTTGTAGCGGACGCGGTAGCCGATGCCGACCGACAGCAGCACCGCGCCGAGCAGCGCTGCGGCGGCGGTGGCCGGCACTGAGAAGGTGTTGTTCTGCTTGTTCTTGCAGGCGAAGGAGTTGGCCGGCTCGTCGCACTTGGTCAGGAAGAAGCTGGTGATGACGCCAGCGATGCCGAGACCGAACAGCGAGCCACCGGCGATCATCAGGCCGGTGCCCTTGGCCTTGTACTTGCCGTTGGCGACGGTCGGCTCGGGCGGACGCTGCGGTCCCACGGGCGCCGGTGGCGGAGCGGGTGGCGCGATGACCTCGGGCGGCGGCGGCTCGGGGGTCGGCTCAGCCGCCTCGGCCGGCGTCTCGCCGGGGACCTCGGTCGGCGTCTCGCCCGGCGCCGTGATGGCCCCGGTTCCGTCGACGCCTCGGTTCGAGTCCTCGGGCGTGCCGGTCGTCGGCGTCGTGCCGGTGGCCGGCGGCGTGGCCGGGGCGGTCGGGGCGGTCGCCTGGGCCGCGTGCGCCTCGCTCGAGTGACAGGGCAGCGCGACCAGAGTGGCGGCCAGGACAGAACAGTGGATCCGTGAGGTGAACGAGGCCTTCATGCTGCTTCCAGGGTTCGGGACGCCGACTTCGGCCGAGTATCGTACGGGGACCGCAGCTTCACAAGCCCCAAGCCGGCGCCACGGCTCCGCGGTATTCCCCCCGCGATCGGACATCGAAGCGACGCCCTGGTCCGGATCTTCACTAGCGCTAAAACCGCGTTACACTGGGCAAACGCCATGCCGATGCTCGCAGACCTCGATCACCCCCCGCGGTCCCGGACGCGGGACATGCTCCTCGGCGCCTTGTGTGGCCTGCCGCTGGTCGGCTTGCTCGCGTGGTTCCTGCTGCCGAGCCTGATCCACAGCGTCACCGGCGGCGCCGGCGAGTATGACCAGCGTCTGCGAGCCGAGGACGCGTACATGCAGGCGGTGTGCAGCCAGGCCTTCGACCTCGCCCGCGACGAGCAGCTCTGCGAGTGCGTGCTCGCCGTCGAGTTCCCCGCGCTCGACTGCCGCCAGCCGTTCCTGCGCTGGAGCCTCGACCGCCACCACGCCCGCTGCGCCGAGCCCGAGGTCCGCAAGCCCTCGCTGACCTTTTGTAGCTGCATCGACACCCTGGCCGGGCGGATCAGCGAGGCCGAGGCGGAGGGCGAGACGCCGAGCGGCGACATCCAGCGCGTCGGCAAGTGCCTCGAGTTGCCCGACGCGTTCCCGTTGCCAGACCTCGAGGCGCTGACCCCTGCGGCGCCCTAGACCAGCGCGTAGCGCATCCGCCAGACTCTCTGACCCCGCGCGAGAGTCGTCGCCTCGCGGCGGCTCTCGGCCACGAATGGGTTGCCGCGCCAGAAGCTCCACGGCTCGAGCATGTTGGTCAGGCGCGGGTCGGCCTCGACGACCTCCATGATCTCGAGCGCGACCTCGAAGACGTCGCTGGCGACGTGCAGCTCGCCGCCCGCCCGCAACTGCGCCGCGATCACCTCGACGAGCGCCGGCTCGATGACCCGCCGCTTGTGGTGGCTCTTCTTGAACCATGGATCCGGGAACAGCAGGTGGAAGCGGTCGACGCTGGCCGGCGCGAACACGCGGTCGAGGTCGACGTTGAGGTTGGTATACGCGAAGCGCAGGTTCTCCAGCCCGAGCTCCTGCGCGCGTACGCGGTTGCGGGCCAGGCAGGCCTCACGGATCTCGAGTCCAGCGACCAGCGACCGGGGGTTCTCGGCGGCGAGCTGGAAGCTAAACTCCGCGTCGGCGCAGCCGAGCTCGACCTCCACGCGGCAGTCCTGGGCCAGCGTCGGCGGGCGCTCGACGGGCCGCGCCCGCACGTGCATGAAGTGCTCGCCGAGCGGGTTGACGTGCTGACGGATCTTGCGCACGAGTTTACCTGCCCTTTCGGACAGGTCCGGTTCTAGCGCTTGGCCTTCGGGATCTTGGCGGCGTCGGCGATGAAGCGCTGCAGGCCGACGTCGGTCAGCGGGTGCTTGATGAGCTGATGAATGACCTTGAGCGGGATCGTGGCGACGTCGGCGCCGAGGCGCAGGGCCTCGAGCACGTGGGTCGGCGAGCGCACGGAGGCGACCAGCACCTCGGTCTCGAAGTCGTAGTTGTTATAGATCTCGACGATCTGGGCGACCGTGTCCATGCCGTCGTGGCCGACGTCGTCGAGGCGGCCGACGAACGGCGAGATGTAGGTCGCGCCGGCCTTGGCCGCCAGCATCGCCTGGATCGGCGAGAAGCACAGCGTCACGTTGGTGCGGATGCCCTCGCTGGTCAGCTCCTTCACGGCGCGCAGACCGTCGGCGATCAGCGGCAGCTTGACGACGATGTTGGGGGCGATCGCCGCGAGGTCGTGGGCCTCCTCCATCATCTCGTCGAAGTTCACCGACAGCACCTCGCCGGAGACCGGGCCGTCGACCAGGTCGCAGATCTCGGCGAGCACGTCGCGCATCGGCCGACCGGTCATGGCGACCAGCGTGGGGTTGGTCGTGACGCCGTCGAGCAGGCCGAGCGACATGGCCTCCCGGATCTCGGCGATGTCGGCGGTGTCGATGAAGAGCTTCATGGGCCGGGGTGGTAGCACGGGGCGGCCTGCGCTTGTCAATGCCGGCCATCCGCACTAGCCTCCGCGCGTCCGCATGCCCACGCCCAAGCTCGGTATCCTCGCCAGCGACGAGAAGGCCTTCCATCCCGCCCGCGAGTCCGACCCCGTCTCGCTCGTCGTCCTTCGATCCACCCTGGTCAACCCGCCCCGTGCCGCTGGTGCGCGCTCGGTCGCGGAGAACATCCTCAAGCTGCACCCGTACGCCAGCCTCGTGCCCTACGTCTGGCACCTGGTCACCCATGGCCCGGAGGACCACCTGCGCGAGCTCGCCTCGCGCTCGCTGCC
>Ga0105046_10002339_pt1 | contig 29903 bp, 27 predicted proteins | sample MAT03_FD_78385 | JGI IMG/M metagenome (GOLD analysis project Ga0105046, IMG submission 78385) | Freshwater microbial communities from Lake Fryxell liftoff mats and glacier meltwater in Antarctica - MAT-03 (megahit assembly) | ecosystem: Environmental > Aquatic > Freshwater > Ice > Liftoff...
GCCAGAAGCCAGAAGCCAGAAGCCGTTTTTATCCGGACTGCGTCTGCCAAATGATCCATGGCCGAGCGGGTGGTGGCCGAAGTACAAGGGTGAGCAACTGCGCAACATTGCCGGTTTGTGCATCAAAGATGCCGCTGTTGACGCTGTCAGTATCTTGAGAAATTTGAACGTTGTACTGGTGTTCAATACAACCACAGGCGAAAGACCCGTGTCTGCAGCCGGATTGGGGTCGATTGGGGGCCGCCACCCTTGCTCGAGGGGTCGCTTCAGCCTCGGACCTGCGGCGCACCCAACCGCGCCATCTCGCGCCTGAACATCGGCGCGGTCAGCGTCAGCACCGCCACATAACGCACCACGTGCAGAACCGTGACCACCGGCACGCCCAGTTGCAGCACCTTGGCGGTGATGCACATCTCGGCAATGCCGCCCGGAGAAGTACCGAGCAGCACGGTGGCCGGATGAAGGCCCGAGAACTGCGCCAGCACCCAGGCAAAAGCTGCGCTGGCGCCGATCATCACCAGGGTGCCCAGCGCCACCGTGGCCAGCCAGCGCGGCGCCGCGCGTGCAAACTCAGGGCTGAAGCGCGCACCCAAAGCCACGCCGATGAACAACTGCCCGCCATTGGTCACCGCTTTGGGCAGCGACGACAACTGCACCCCGCTGACACTGAGCGCTGCAGTGACCAGCAGCGCCCCCAGCACCCAGGGGTTAGGCGTACCCAGCCGCCACAACAGCCCCATGCCGGCAGCGCTGGCGGCCAGAAGCAACGCCAGCCCCGGCAGGTTGAAGCTGTGGGTATTGCTGCTGCTGGCATCCAGGCCGTGGATGCCCAGGCTTTGGTAGGCCACCGGGATCAGCACCACCACCAGCAAGACACGCAGCGAGTGCGCCGCTGCCACCCGGTCCACGCGCGCGCCATGGCGCTCGGCCAGCACCGCCATCTCTGATGCACCGCCGATGGCCGCGGCAAAGAAGGCGCTGGCGCGATCGCCGCCGTTGAGCCGCCACAAGAAACGGTAGAAGGCATAGCCCATCAGCAGCGCCCAGACCACCGCCGCCAGCACCACTGGGGCCAGCGGCAGCAGCAGTTGGACCACCTGCGGCGTGAAGTACAGGCCCAGCGCCATGCCGATCAACCACAGGCCGATGTTGCGCAGCCGGTCCGAAGCGGCCATGGGCGCACCCAGGACGCCCAGGCAGGCGGTGGCGAGCAGCGGGCCGATCATCCAGGGCAGCGGCACGCGCCAACGCTCGGCCAGTGCGCCCGCGACAATGCCCAGCAGCAGGGTCAGTGCGAGCCGCAGCGGTCTGGGCCAATCAGCCATCCGTCATCGACCGCGTCGGGCGGTCCGTGCTGGTGGCTGGGTCAGCCCTGGGCGCGGCCCTGTCGGCGTTCCACTTCATGCAAGTCAGCGCTTACCCCCGTCACGCTTGCGCCGTGGCCAGGCGCGGGTAGCCGGTGTAGCCGTGGGCATCGCCGCCATAAAAGGTGGTGTTGTCCGGCGCATTCAGCGCTGCGCCCAGGCGCAAGCGCAGCCGCAAGCCCGTGCGGCCGCCGCCGATCGCGCCCGCCACGGCTTGCATCACTTCCAGCAAGAAGCGCACGCGGTTCTTCACACCGCCGCCATCGGCGTCAACGCGGTCATTGATGCTGTCGCGCAAGAACTGGTCGATCAGGCAGCCGTTGGCGCCGTGCACTTCGACGCCGTCAAAGCCGGCTTCGATGGCGTTGAGTGCGGCTTGTTCGTACTCGGCCACCACGCCGGGAACTTCATCGGTAGCCAGGGCACGGGGTGCAGAGCAAGGCGCAGAGCCGCCGGCAATGCAGGTCTTGCCTTTGGCCGACTGCGCCGTGCTTGACACCGGCGCTTGGCCGCTTGGCAACAACGAGGTGTGCGAGACGCGCCCCACATGCCACAACTGCACGACGATGCGGCCCCCCTCGGCATGCACGGCATCGGAGATGCGGCGCCAGCCCAGCGCGATGTCGCCCGCCTGAAAAGGGTCAAAGAGTGAGGTGGGCATCGTTGAAGTACAGGGCTGGGTAGAGAAAACGGCAGGCGCAGGGCAGGCCTAGAGCAAGCGCCAGAGCGTAACCCAGCAAGCTTGGATGGGCACAAACAGCAGGCATCCACCACGACAACTGGCTTGCAGCAGCGAGCGCGGCTGTTGAGACCGGCATCGCCAGGACGTGGCACAGTCCACCCATGCTCGCTTATCGACACGCCTTCCATGCCGGCAACCACGCCGATGTGCTCAAGCACACCGTTTTGATGCTGGTGCTGCGCTACATGAACCTCAAGGACAAGGGCTGGCGCTACATCGACACGCATGCCGGCGCTGGTGGTTATTCGCTGCAGGGCGAATATGCCCACAAGCACAACGAGTTCGAGCAAGGCATCGGCGCGCTGTGGGCCAGGCCAGACCTGCCGCCGCCGCTGGCCGAGCTGGTGCAACTGGTGCACGGGTTCAACAGCGACAAGGCCATCGCGCCGGGCCAGGCGCCACCCGCGCCGCGCCAGTACCCCGGCTCACCCGCTGTCGCGCGCGCGCTGATGCGCCGGCAAGACCAGTTGCGGCTGTTCGAGATCCACCCCACCGACCACAAGATCCTGGCCTCTTATCTGGGCGATCAACCCGGCATCGAGGTCCACATGATTGACGGCTTCGCAGCGCTCAAGGGCCAGTTGCCCCCGCCGAGCAAACGCGCGGTGGTGCTGATCGACCCCAGCTACGAGATCAAGACCGACTACACCCGTGCGCTGGCTGCGCTGCGCGAAGCGCTGCAGCGCTTCGCGCAGGCCGTGGTGCTGTTGTGGCTGCCGCAGGTGCAACTGGTGCAGGCCGCAGAGCTGCCCCAGCGCCTGAAGGCCGCTGCCGACAGCGCCGCGCCCAAAGGCTGGCTGCATGCGCGGCTGACGGTGGCCCAGGCCGACGCGCAAGGCTTTGGCATGATGGGCAGCAGCATGTTTGTCGCCAACCCACCGCACACCTTGTTTGACGAGTTGCAGCCGCTGCTGCCTTACCTGGCCACTGCGTTGGGGCAGTTTGACGGCGCAAAGAGTGCGCTGGACAGGTCAGCAAAGAGTTGAGCGGGCAGAGGACGAGGGATGCCGCAAGCAGCTGAGATCCCTTGATGCGGGAAAGCTCGCCGAACATCGGGTGCGGGTTGGCAGCACGCAAGTTCACACCCCGCGCTGCCGATCGGCATGAAACTGCCGTCGCCAGGGCTCGAAGCGCCCTTCGTCCAGCGCCTGCCGCAGCTCGGCCATCAAGTGGACGTAGTAGTGCAGGTTGTGGATGCTGGCCAGCATCGGGCCCAGCATTTCGCCGCAACGGTCCAGGTGGTGCAGGTACGCGCGGCTGAAGCCGCCGGCGCCTAAGCCAGTGCCCAAGTCAATCTCTGAAGCGCAAGCTGCTGCGCCGCTGTCTTCGTCCAGCGAGCGCGCCGCGGCGGCAGCGGCCGGCCCCCCCGCACACGCATGGCAACTGCAGGTAGGGTCGATCACGGATTCATCCTGACGGTAGCGCGCATTGCGGATTTTCAGATCCCCGAAGCGCGTGAACAGGTGGCCGTTGCGGGCGTTGCGGGTCGGCATCACGCAGTCGAACATGTCCACGCCCTGGGCCACGCCCTCGACCAGGTCTTCAGGCGTGCCCACACCCATCAGGTAGCGCGGCTTGTGGGGCGGCAAGCGCTGCGGCGTGTGCGCCATCAATCGGCGCATGTCTTCTTTCGGCTCGCCGACGCTGACGCCGCCGATGGCATAGCCCGGAAAGTCCAGCTCAGCCAGCGCCTGCACAGATTCTTCGCGCAACGACTCGAACATGCCGCCCTGCACGATGCCGAACAAGGCGTTGGGGTTGGCCAGGCGCTGAAACTCCTGCTGGCTGCGCGCGGCCCAGCGCAGGCTGAGTTGCATCGAAGTTCTGGCCTGGGCTTCGGTGGTCAGCACACCGCCGGTCTCGTAAGGCGTGCATTCATCCAGCTGCATCACGATGTCTGAATTGAGCACGGTCTGGATCTGCATGCTCAGCTCGGGCGTCAGAAACAGCTTGTCGCCGTTGACCGGCGACGAGAACTTGACGCCTTCTTCGCTGATCTTGCGGCCTTTGCCGTCGGCATTGCCAAGGCTCCAGACCTGAAAGCCTCCGCTGTCGGTCAGGATCGGCTTGTGCCAGCCTTCAAAGCGGTGCAGGCCGCCAAACTGTGCAAGTACATCCAGCCCGGGCCGCAGCCACAGGTGAAAGGTGTTGCCCAGGATCATCTGCGCGCCCATCTCGTGCAGTGAGCGCGGCATCACGCCCTTGACGGTGCCGTAGGTGCCCACCGGCATGAAGATCGGCGTTTCAACCACGCCGTGGTTCAGTGTCAGGCGGCCACGGCGGGCCAGTTCTTCGGTTTTGAGCAGTTCAAATTTCAGCATGCGCGGATTGTCATGGCTTCGCACCACGCGTCATTTGGCTCGACAGGGCGGGGCTCGACAGGGTATGGCTCGGCCGGGCGCGGGTCAGCTGGAGGCGACTCAGCCGGACGCTGTTTCGGCCCGCGCCAGGCACATCGAGTCGCCATAGCTGAAGAAGCGGTAACGTGACTCCACCGCATGCCGGTACAGCGCCATCACATGTCTGTGCCCTGCAAATGCACTCACCAGCATCATCAAGGTGCTCTTGGGCAGGTGGAAGTTGGTGATCAACTGGTCGACCACACGAAACTGAAATCCCGGCGTGATGAAGATGTCGGTCTCGCCGGTGAAGGGCTTGAGCTCACCGCCCCGGGCCGCGCTTTCCAGCGCCCGCATCGTCGTCGTGCCCACCGCCACCACGCGCCCGCCAGCGCGCTGGGTTTGCTGGATGGCTTGCACCGTGGCTGCGCCGACCTCGAACCATTCGCTGTGCATCTGGTGCTCGCTGAGTTGCTTGACGCGTACCGGCTGAAACGTGCCAGCCCCCACGTGCAGCGTGAGCGCGGCGCGGTGGATGCCACGTTGTTGCAGCGCTGCCAGCAGCGGCTCGTCAAAGTGCAGCGCAGCGGTGGGCGCAGCCACCGCGCCAGGGCGGGCGGCAAATACGGTTTGATAGCGAGCTTCGTCCTCAGCGCTGTCGTCGTGCGTGATGTAAGGCGGCAGTGGCACATGGCCATGCTGCTGCAGCAACGCAAACGGGTCGGCCGGGAAGCGCAGGTGATAAAGCGCGTCATCCGCCCCCGCCCGGCCCAGCACTTCGGCCTCAAAAGCCTGCTCAAAACGCAGCCGGGTGCCTGGGCGCGGAGACTTGCTGGCGCGCAGGTGGGCCCAGACTTCAAAGGGCGGCAGCACACGCTCGATCAAGGCCTCGACCGCGCCACCGGTGTCGCACTTCTCGCCCCGCAAGCGCGCCTTGATGACGCGGGTGTCGTTGAACACCAGCAAGTCGCCGGGCTGCAGCAACTTGGGCAGCTGATGGAAGACATGGTCTTGCGGCAGCGCGCCGCGTCCGTCGAGAAACCGCGAAGCGCTGCGTTCTTTGGCTGGATGTTGGGCAATCAGCGCCTGCGGCAGCTCGAAGTCGAAGTCATCCACTGTCAAAGGCGCGGCTGCACCCACTGTTGCATCTGCTTGCGCGGACGGCAGGCCGGCACTGGCCAGGGGCCTGAAAGGCGGGGTCACCGTCATGGCGGGGCCTAAGTTGCGAACGAGTCCAAAATTGTTCCATGCTCCCGTCTCCGGCGCCAGCCAACAAACCCAAGGCCCCAGCCAAAAAACTGTCGGGGCCGGCTCAGGCCCTGCACAAGCTGGGCCTGCGGCGCGACATCGACCTGGCGCTGCACCTGCCGATGCGTTATGTGGACGAAACGCGGCTGCAACCCATCGCCAGCCTGCGCGACGGCGACACGGCGCAGGTGCAGGGCCAGGTGTTGGAGAGCCGGGTGGAGACTCGCAGCCGACCACAGTGGATCCTGCGGCTGGCCGACGCCAGCGGCGAGCTGGTGCTGCGATTGTTCAACTTCTACCCCTCACAGCCCAAGTCCGTGCACAGCGGACAGTGGCTGCGCGCGCGCGGCGAAGTGCGAAACGGCTTTTTTGGCCGCGAGATGGTGCACCCCGATTGGCGCGCGGTCACGCCCGACACCCCGCTGCCCACCACGTTGACGCCGGTTTACCCCAGCACGGCGCAGCTGCCACAAGCCTACCTGCGCAAGGCCGTGGCCTCTGGCTTGGCGCGCGCACATTTGACGGAGTTGCTGCCTGCGCACTGCATTCCCCCGGGGTTTCCAAGCTTGCGCGATGCCGTATTTTTTCTGCACCAGCCGCCCGCGCAAACGCCCATCCAGACGCTGGAGGACCACAGCCACCCAGCCTGGCAGCGGCTGAAATTTGAAGAGTTGCTGGCCCAGCAACTGTCGCAATCGCAAGCCCATGCAGCGCGCGCGCTGCTGCGTGCGCCCGCGCTGCGCAGCCAGCCGCAAGGCTTGGCGCAGAAGCTGCTGGCGGCTTTGCCCTTTGCGCTGACGACAGCACAACACCGGGTGGTGGCAGAGATTCGGCAAGACCTGGAACGCGCGCAGCCGATGCACCGGCTGCTGCAAGGCGATGTGGGCTCGGGCAAGACCGTGGTGGCGGCTTTGGCAGCCGCCACCAGCATCGACGCGGGCTGGCAGTGCGCGCTGATGGCGCCCACCGAGATCCTGGCTGAGCAGCACTTTGGCAAGCTGGTGCAGTGGCTGCAGCCGCTGGGCATCACCACGGCCTGGCTCAGCGGCAGCCGCAAAGGCAAAGGCCGCAAGCACATGCTGCAGCAGCTGGCCAGCGGCGAAGCGATGCTGGCCATCGGCACCCATGCCGTGATCCAGCAAGACGTGCACTTTGCGCGCCTGGGGCTGGCCATCGTTGACGAGCAACACCGGTTTGGCGTGGCGCAGCGGCTGGCGCTGCGGGCCAAGTTGAGCAACGAGCCTGCCGAGCCGGGCGTGGATACGGCCAGGGCGGCCAGGGTGGCCAGGGCTGCGAAGGCAACAAAGGTCGCTGAGGCGGACGGGCCCGCGACTCAAGCCACAGTGCGGGTCGAGACGAGCAACCCCAGCAACACGATTGACACCCTCAGCCTGGAGCCCCATCTGCTGATGATGAGCGCCACGCCCATCCCACGCACGCTGGCGATGAGTTACTACGCCGATCTGGAGCTGAGCACGCTGGACGAGTTGCCACCCGGCCGCACGCCGATCCTGACCAAACTCTTCGCCGACAGCAAGCGCCCGCAAGTGATCGAGCGCATCCGCCAAGAGCTGCAACAAGGTCGCCAGACCTATTGGGTCTGCCCTCTGGTCGAAGAAAGCGAGCACCTGGACTTGCAAAACGCCACCGCCACGCACCAGGCGCTGAGCGAATCACTGTCTGGCTGCGAAGTCGGCTTGCTGCACGGCCGCATGACGGCTGCCGACAAAGCGGCCACGATGGCGCGCTTCACTGCAGGCGAGCTGCACCTGCTGGTCGCCACCACCGTGATCGAGGTGGGCGTGGACGTGCCTAACGCCAGTCTGATGGTGATCGAACATGCCGAACGTTTTGGCCTGGCGCAACTGCACCAGCTGCGCGGCCGCGTCGGCCGTGGCCAGGTGGCCAGCGTCTGCGTGCTGCTCTACAGCGCGCCGCTGTCGCCCACCGCCAAGGCGCGCCTGAAGGCGATGGCAGAGACCACCGACGGCTTCGAGATCGCGCGCCGCGACCTGCACATCCGCGGGCCTGGCGAGTTCATGGGCGCACGCCAAAGCGGCGATGCTTTGCTGCGTTTTGCCGATCTGGCCACCGATGAGCCGCTGCTGAAAGAAGCCCGCGCGCTGGCGCCACGGCTGCTGCAAGAAGATCCGCAAGCGGCGCAGGCGCTGGTGGATCGGTGGTTGGCCGGTGGAGTGGACTACTTGAAGGCTTGAGATCCAAACACGCGGTCAATCCCAGTGCTGCGCACTTGAGTTCAAGTTTGGCAACAAAAGCAAGCGCTCGGGGCGGGTCGTCCAAAGCAACGTAGCCAGCCATCCCCAAGCCAGGCCCGGAGTGGTAGCAGCCATCAGTACCAAGAGAACGATCTTGGCACCGTTTGCTTCAGCCCTTGCGCAAACTCTTGCGCCGCGCCTTGACCGCGCCCGCCAGTTGCTCCAGCACCGCCACCGAGTCATCCCAGCCGATGCAGCCATCGGTGATGCTCTTGCCGTACTCCAGCCTGGCCGGGTCGTCTTTGCCTGCGCTGAACTTTTGCGCGCCTGCCTGCAGGTGGCTTTCGACCATCACCCCGAAGATGCAACGGCTGCCGGCCGCCATTTGCGCGCCCACATCCTTCATCACCTCGATCTGGCGCTGGTACTGCTTGTCGCTGTTGGCGTGGCTGGCGTCGATCATCAAGCGGCAATCGAGCTTGGCGGCCTCGATCTCGGCGCATGCTGCTGCCACACTGGCGGCGTCGTAATTGGGCGCTTTGCCGCCGCGCAGGATGACGTGGCAATCCTTGTTGCCTTTGGTTTCGACGATCGCGACCTGGCCGTTCTTGTGCACTGACAGGAAATGGTGCGCCCGGGCCGCCGCCTGAATCGCGTCGATGGCGATGCGGATGTTGCCGTCGGTGCCGTTCTTGAAGCCCACGGGTGCTGACAAGCCCGAGGCCAGCTCGCGGTGCACCTGGCTTTCGGTGGTGCGCGCGCCGATGGCACCCCAGGCGATCATGTCGCCGATGTACTGCGGGCTGATCACATCCAGGAACTCGCTGCCCGCCGGCACGCCCAGCCGATTGATGTCGACCAGCAACTGGCGCGCGATGCGCAGACCTTCGTGGATGCGGTAGCTCTGATCCAGGTAGGGGTCGTTGATCAGGCCCTTCCAGCCCACCGTGGTGCGCGGTTTCTCAAAATACACGCGCATCACCACTTCCAACTCACCCGCATGCTGAGCCCGCACAGCTTTGAGCTTTTCGGCATAAGCCAGCGCCGCCTTCGGGTCGTGGATAGAACAAGGGCCGATGATGACCAGCAAGCGGTCGTCGTCACCCTGCATGATCTTGCGGATCGCGTCGCGCGTTTTAGCGATCAAGCTCTCAACCGCTGTGCCGGCGATCGGGAAGAAACGGATCAGGTGCTCGGGCGGCGGCAGCGGCGTCACGTCGCGGATGCGCTGATCGTCGGTCTGGCCGGTTTTTTCGCTGAGCGCATACCAGCCCTCTTGGGCGGCAGATTTGGGACTCATGGCGATTTCCTTCTTGTGATGTGGTGCGTGCAGAAAACAAAAAACCGCCGGGTTTGCCGGCGGTTTGCTAGGGGGTGCGAACTGCAGTCTTTGACTACGCGCTTGCCTCTCCAGCCGCCGAGCGGTGCGAGAACCAAAAGTAGCTAAAGAAAAAAACTGCGGATTGCATGGGTCGCAAATGTAGCAGAAGGAGCTGTGCGTGGCCTTGGGTGCGGGCCTGGGAGCAAACAAGACTCAGGGGCGGCACCGATGTCGCCTCCACTGGCCGAGCGACCTGCATCCTGCGAGTGAGATACTCATCATTTCCAACTTTCTTAGTTTTTATCTTTCAGGAGCTGCGGCCATGGCCAACCTCGTTCGTGTCAAGGACAAGTTTCAAATCACGCTGCCTGTCAGCGCCCGGCGCCAAAGCGAGGTACGGGAAGGCGACTACCTGGAAGTCTCGGTAACCGATGAAGGCGGGTTCCTGTTGCGGCCCCAACAAGTCCTGGAGGCCGGCAAGCGCCAGGAAACGATGCTGGCGTTTTTGCATCGCAGCCGAGGCTTGACGCGGCCCCGCAAGGACATTGACCAGGGCTTGGAGGATGAGCGCGCTTCGTGGGGCAAGTGAGAGGGGAAAATGAGCAGCCCGCAGCGCGTCTACCTTGATGCCAACATCCTGATCTATCTGGTAGAGGGTGCGCCCGGCCAGCGGCGCCCGGTTGAACTCTTATTGCAGCCACTGCAAGCTGCGGGGGCTCGATTCATCACCAGCGAGCTGAGTCTGGCCGAGGTCGTGGTCCATCCCATTCGAAGCAGCAACGACAGCCTGGTGAGCTTGTATGAACAGCTGTTCGACGAGCATCTGAGCACAGAGCCCATCAGCCGGCAGGTGCTTGTGCTGGCAGCAAGGATGCGCGCGGAAACGCCTTCTCGGCGCATGCCCGATGCGATCCATATCGCAACGGCTGTGCTGACAGGCGCGCACACCTTTGTCACCGGCGACAAAGGTATCAAGAGCCTGGCGGGCGCTATGCAGTTGCTCACCGTGTAGAGCCAGCCGTACCGGCCCAGGTCAGCGGGTCAATCCAGCCCGGTCTTGTGCGCGAGCCGCGCCCGGGTGTCGTCACGGCGCCATTCGGGCTGCACCCTAGTCGGAACAGGCAAGGCGGTGCCTAGAATCGGCTCTCTCTGTTGTCTGTGCGCGTGTTTCGTTGCCGCGCCGCCTTCTTTCTTTGATGAGCTCCCACCCCGCTGGCCGCCACAGGCTGATCGAGTTGTACCGCCTGATGCGCCGCATCCGCGCTTTTGAAGACGCGGCGGAAGTCGCCAGTCAGGGCGGCGTCGCTGCATGGGGCTTGGCCGCTGCTGCCAAACCGGCGTTGGTGCGCGGGCCCTTGCACTTGTCCACTGGCCAGGAGGCGGTGGCTGCAGGCGTGTGTTCAAACCTACAGCGCAAAGATCTGCTGACCAGCACCCACCGTGGGCACGGCCACACCTTGGCCAAAGGGGCAGACCCGGGGCGCATGATGTGCGAGCTGTTTGGCCGCGCCACGGGCTACAACAAGGGCAAGGGCGGCTCGATGCACATCGCCGATTTCTCGGTCGGCATGCTGGGCGCCAACGGCGTGGTGGCGGCCGGCATCCCGGTGGCTACGGGTGCTGCGCATGCGCTCAAGATTCAACACCGCCCGGGCCAGCCGCAGCACATCGTGGCGTGCTTTTTTGGCGACGGCGCGGCCAACCGCGGGCCGTTTCTGGAGGGGCTCAACTGGGCCCAGGTGTACCAGTTGCCGGTGCTGTTTGTGTGTGAGGACAACCGCATCTCGGCCACCACACCCACCGGCCCGATGACGGCGGGTGCGGGTGTTTCGGCGCGGGCAAAAGCGCTGGCACTGCCAGGCGTCAAAGTGGATGGCAACGATGTCGAAGCGGTCGATGCCGCGGCCGCACTGGCCGTGCAGGAGATTCGCGCTGGCGGTGGCCCGCGCCTGATCCATGCCGTGACCTACCGCTTCAAGGGCCATGTCTCGGTGGACCCAGGCACCTACCGAGACCCGGCCGAGGTGCAGGCGGCGCTGAAGAATGACCCGCTGCTGCTGGCTCGGCAGCGTCTGCTGAGTCTGGGCGCCAATGCTGCCGAAGTGGATGCCATCGACCAAGAAGCGCAAACCGAGATCGAGCACGCGTTGACGCAGGCCGAGGCAGCCCCTTGGCCCGAAGCTTCTGCGGCCTACGACGACATCATGGACACCGGTGCCGGGGTGTGGCGATGAGCACCCAGACCCTGAACTATTCACAAGCTGCAGCGCTGGCACTGCAAGAGGCCATGCTGGCCGACGAGCGCGTGGTGGCCCTGGGCGAAGACCTGGGCCGCGGCGGCGTGTTCGGCCAGTACCGTGGCTTGCAAGAACGCTTCGGCCCGCAGCGCATCATCGACACGCCGATCTCGGAAGCCAACATCATGGGCGCCGCTGTCGGCATGGCACTGGCAGGCTTGCGACCGGTGGTCGAGATGCGGGTGATCGACTTTGCGCTGTGCGCGATGGACGAGATCGTCAACCAGGCCGCCAAGAACCGCTTCATGTTCGGCGGCCAGGGGCGTGTGCCGCTGGTGGCACGGTTGCCGATCGGCATCTGGTCGGCATCGGCGGCGCAGCATTCGCAGTCGCTGGAAGCCTGGTTCGCGCATCTGCCTGGCCTGGTGGTGGTGACCCCGGGCACGCCGCAGGACAACTACTCGCTGCTGAAGGCAGCGATGGACTGCGGCGACCCGGTGATCTACATGGAGCACAAAGAGCTCTGGGGCCAGACCGCTGAAGTCGACACCACGCTGGCCGTACCGCTGGGACGCGCCAATCGTTTGCGCAGCGGCAGCGACTTGTCGGTGGTGACCTGGTCACGCGGCATCGAGCCGGTGCTGCAGGCCCTGGACCTGCCCGAACTGAAAGGCGTGCAGGCCGACGTGCTGGACTTGCGCACGCTGTGGCCCTGGGACCAGCAGGCGGTGTTTGACAGCGCCGCACGCAGCGGCCGTTTGTTGGTGGTGCACGAAGCCGTGCAGGTGGCAGGCTTTGGCGCCGAAGTGGCTGCTGCTGCTGCCCAGGCCACGGGTTGCCGCGTGGCACGCCTGGGCGCACCCAGAATCCCGGTAGGCTATGCGCAGGTGCTGGAGAACGAATCGCGGCTGTCTGCAGCCAAAGTGGCGCAAGCGGCGCTGCAATTGCTGCAAGCCAAGCTGCGCTGACTCGTCGCCATGGATCCGCGCCCAGTGCCAGATCACGTGCCAACTTTCATTTTCTCAACGACAGGAGACATTCAGATGAACACTACCCCAACAACCACCCCCACAACCACCCCAACAACCCGCCGCCGCTTCCTGCAAAGCACAGCCGCCGCCGGCACGCTGGCCACGCTGGGTACACCGCTGTTCGCGCAGCCCGCCGACCTGACTTTCAAGTGGGCCAACAACATCCCTGCCACGCACCCGTCCAACGTGCGTATCCGTGAAGCTGCAGAAGCGATCAAAAAAGACAGCGGCGGCAAGGTCGAGATCCAGATCTTCCCCAACAACCAGCTGGGTGGCGACACCGACATGCTGAGCCAGGTGCGCTCAGGCGCGATCGATATCTTTCCGCTGTCGGGCCTGATCCTGCAGACCCTGGTGCCGCTGGCCGGCATCAACGGGCTGGCTTTCGCGTTCAAGGACTACGACACGGTGTGGAAGGCGATGGACGGCGACCTGGGGGCATTTGTGCGCCGCGCCATCACGGGCGTGAACCTGCATGTCTTCGACCCCATCCTGGACAACGGCTTTCGCAACATCACCACCTCCACCAAGCCGATCAACACGGCGGCCGACCTGCAGGGCTTCAAGATTCGCGTGCCGGTGAGCCCGCTGTGGACCAGCATGTTCAAGGCCTTGGGTGCTGCGCCCACCGGCATCAATTTCAGCGAGGTTTATTCGGCGCTGCAAACCAAGGTCGTCGAAGGGCAGGAGAACCCCTTGGCCATCATCGAGATCGCCAAGCTGTTTGAAGTACAGAAGTTCGTCTCGATGACCGGTCACATGTGGGACGGGCAATGGATCCTGGCCAACGGCAGGCGCTGGGCGGGCACGCCGGCCGAAGTCAAGACGCTGATCAACAAGCACGTCACCGATGCGGTGATGAAGCAGCGCGAGGACATCAAGCAACTCAACCTCGGGTTGGAGACCTCGCTGCAGACCAAGGGCATGGTCTTCAACCGTCCCGATGTGGCGAGCTTCCGCGACGCCTTGTCCAAAGCCGGCTTCTACAAAGAGTGGCGCGGCAAGTTCGGCGAAGAGGCGATGGCCGCTTTGGAAAAGTACTCGGGCAAGCTGGCCTGAAATGAGCCTGAAGCAGTTTCGCGCGGAATCAGCAGGCCCGCGCGCGTAAGCCCTTGGACAGCGCAGTCATCCATTCTTTGATCGAACCTGAGCACAGCGACTTGACACGCGCAACGGCCCGCTTGATGCGGCCGCTGGAGTGGACTTGCGCAGCGCTGTTGACGCTGATCATCAGCCTGCTGTTCATCGGCGTGACCGCGCGCTACGTGTTCTCGGTGCCGATGATCTGGATCGACGAAGTGGTGTCGATCTCGTTCCTGTGGCTGGCGATGCTGGGTGCGGTGATTGCGATGCACCGCAACGAGCACCTGCGCCTGACCTTGTTTGTCGAGCGCCTGGCTGAACCCTGGCGCGGCCGCATGCAGGCCTTTGCCCTGTGCGCGATTGCTGTCACGCTCTTGGTGATGACGCCGCTGGCCTGGCAGTACGCGGTGGACGAATGGGTGATCCGCACGCCGGAGTTGAACCTGCGCAATGCCTGGCGGGTATCGGCGATCGGGTTTGGCCTGGCTGCGATGCTGCTGCAACTGAGTGTCTTTGCGCTGCGCACCGTGAAATGGCAACAACTGCTGGGTGCCGCGCTGGTGGTGGGCGCCATCGCGCTGGCTTTGTGGTGGGGCCAGGACATGTTCCGTGGCCTGGGCCGGCTCAATCTGGTGCTTTTCTTGGGCGGCGTGCTGGTGGTGTGTTTGCTGTCCGGTGTGCCCATCGGTTTTTGTTTTGCGCTTGCCACGCTGTGTTACCTGGGATTCACCACCACCACGCCATTGACGGTGGTCATCAGCCGCATGGACGAAGGCATGTCGAGCCTGATCCTGGTCTCGGTGCCGATCTTTGTGCTGTTGGGTTGTTTGCTCGACTCCACCGGCATGGGCAGGGCCATCGTCAACTGGCTGGCATCTTTGCTGGGCCACATCAAGGCCGGCATGTCTTATGTGCTGCTGGGCTCGCTGTTCATCGTCTCGGGCATCTCTGGCAGCAAGGTCTCGGACATGGCCACGGTGGCGCCGGCGCTGTTTCCGGAGATGAAGCGCCGCGGCCACAAACCCAAAGAGATGGTGGCGCTGCTGGCCACCGGTGCTGCGATGGCCGACACGGTGCCGCCCAGCATCGTGCTGATCGTGCTGGGCTCGGTGGCGGGGGTGTCGATCGCCGGCTTGTTTCAAAGCGGCTTTGTGGTGGCGCTGGTGCTGCTGTTGGCGCTGCTGGTGCTGGCGCGCTGGAAGGCCAGGCACGAGCAGATGTCGGGTGTGCGGCGCGCTTCACTGGCGCAGGTGGGGCGCTTGTTGCTGCTGGCCGGCCCGGCGCTGGTGCTGCCTTTTCTGATCCGCGGTGCGGTGGGCGGCGGCGTGGCCACCGCTACCGAAGTCTCGACCATCGCGGTGCTGTATGCGATGGTGATCGGCAAGTTGCTTTACGGTGGTCTGAGCGCGCGCCAGGTCTACAAGATGCTGGTGGATACGGCGGCCTTGAGCGGCGCCATCCTGCTGATCCTGGGCACCGCCTCGGGCATGGCCTGGGCGATTGCGCAAAGTGGCGTCATCCAGCAGATGTCCACCTTTCTCACCCACATGCCCGGCGGCGTGGTGGCCTATCTGCTGGTGACCATCGTCGTCTTTCTGGTGCTGGGCTGCATCCTGGAAGGCTTGCCGGCCATTTTGCTGCTGGCGCCCATCATGTTTCCGATTGCCAAGCAACTGGGCATCCATGAGATCCACTACGCGATGGTGGCTGTGACGGCGATGAACATCGGCCTGATGATGCCGCCCATCGGTGTGGGCTACTACATCGCCTGCCGCATCGGCGATGTGTCGCCCGACGAGGTGCTGGGCGCCATCTGGCCGTATCTGGGGGCGCTGATGGTGGGCCTGCTGGTGATCACGGCGGTGCCGTGGATCTCAACCGTGGCGTTGTAGAGGTCGATTCGCAGCAGCCGCACGCCTGTGCTTCTGCGCGCTTGACAGCTTGTCAGCTTGTCAGCTTGTCAGCTTGCCACTCACATGCGGCGCAAAGTAGGCAGGCCCACCCCACTGGCATCAAAGCCACCATCCACCGCCAGCACCTGGCCGTTGACGTAAGCCGCTTCCTTGCTGCACAGGTAACCCACTGCGCTGGCAATTTCTTCCACGGTGCCATATCGCTTGAGCGGAATGGCGTCGAAGTAGTCACGGCGAATCGTCTCGTCGTGCACCTTCCTGGCCATCTCGGTCTCGACCGGGCCCGGCGCGACGGCGTTGACGCGGATGCCGGCGTTGCCGTACTCAATCGCCTGCTGCTTGGTCAGGTGGATGAGGGCGCCTTTGCTGGTGCCGTAGGCCACCCGCATCGTGCTGGCGCGCAGGCCAGAGATCGACGCGATGTTGACCACCGCGCCGCCGCCGCCCCGCAGCATGACGGGCGCCACGGCCTGCGTGCACAAGAAAGGGCCATCCAGGTTGGTGCCCATGACATAGCGCCACTCATCAAAACTGGTGTCGCCGATGCGCTTGAACACGGCCACGCCGGCGTTGTTGACCAACGCATCGATGCGGCCAAAATTTTGGTCCACTTGCGCCACCGCTGCCGCCACTTGCTCAGGCTGAGAGACATCGGCGTAGATGGCCAACACCGGCGTGGTTGACTGGGCGAGTGTGGCTTGGGCCAGCGCGTGCTCGGTCTTGCGCAGGGTGTCTGCATCGTTGTCGATCAGCGCCACACGGTAGCCGTGGGCCAAAAACCACTGGCCGATGGCCAAGCCGATGCCGCGGGCACCGCCAGTGACGATGGCCACGGGTGCGAGAGCGGCAGAAACGGCAGAAACTTCAGATGCAGAAGACATGGTGAGGGCGGCGCCAGCAACTGGCCGCAAGAGTGGAATGCAGCCCAGATGCTAGCCCGCCTTGTCCTCAAAAAATCAGCGCAAAAGCTCAGATCAAAAACTCAGCTCAAAAAACTCAACCTCCAGCGAAGGGCAACGAAGAGTGGTGCACGACGATGCGCAGCTTGCCGGCGTCGTCTTTGACGAACTTCCAGGTCTTGTCCACGGTGGTGATCTTGCCGTCTTTGCCTGTGATCATCACATGGCCCATGGTGGTGGCCGAATCACCGGCGATGAACACCGCCGCATTGCCGATCTCGCACTTCGTCCAGCCATTGAGCGCAAAGCCGGTGTCTTTGGCAAAAGCCGGGTCGCCACCCACGAAGTAGGCCAGCGCACCGGCACGGGTGGTGCGAAAGGTCTGCGGCACCACCGTCAGCGTGGGCTTGAACAGCACGGCACCCATCTGATAACCGTAGGCTGCGTCGATGACTTTCCCAGCCAGCGCTTTGGCCGCTGGCTGGCCACTCTTGGCGTGGGTGCTGCTGATGTCTACCAGCGCTTGGCACCAGCCTTTTTGTGCAGCCAGCACCTCAGCTTCTGTCACCGCCTGGTTGACCACGATGCCCTTGGCATGAGCTGGGGTGGCCAGCAAACCGGTCGCAGCCAACGCAGCGATGGACAGGGCAGTGCGCAACTTGGGGGTCTTCATTTTTCGGCTCCAGATGAAAGGGTGATCAAGATTCGGGTGTGCAGGACGACAACCTGTCGCCCTGAACGCCTCGCTATTGCAAGCCCTGCACCCCAACCTACGCTGAAGCTGGCATGAGGCCCGCCTGAAGCCTGGATGAACGGCAGATGAACAGCGCTGCCGGCAGCACGCGGCAGCCACAATCGCCCCCATGCTCCGCAGACGCCTGACCTTCGCGCTGGCCGCGCTGGCCGCTGCCGCCGTGCTGGAAGGCTTGGTGGCGCTGTGGGCGCTGGGCGTGGCCGAGCACAAACTGCAACGCGGCCGCGTAGTCAGCGACATCCAGCTGGGCTTTGTCGAGTTGTCAGCCACCAAACAGCGGCTACGCAGCTGGGTGGCGCAGTGGCAACTGCAAGCCGGGGCCGAGACGGCAGAGCGCGACCGTTTGCTGGCGTTGATGGCCAGCACCCTGCAGCGTTTGCAACAGCTGTCTGTACAAGCCGCCGCGCTGGCTGCGGTCGATACCTCGGACGCCACAGAGCCGATCCACCCACAACGCCAGCAAGCGCTGCAGGTGTTGTCGCGCAGCCTGCAAGAGCTCGAACGCGAATTGCAAAACGTTCAGCCGCTGCAAGCCGGCACCGATGCACGGGCCGCTTGGCTGGCTTTGAACAACAGTTTTGACCTGAGCCAGGGCACCGATCTGCGCGGCCTGCTGACGCAAAGCATTGCCCGCGAAGCCGCTGCCGTGGCCCAGGAGCGCGACGCCGCCAACGCCACCCTGGGCTGGATGCGCGTGCTGTGGCTGACGGTCGCGCTGACTTTGGCGCTGGGCGCGCTGCTGATGGCGGCTTACTTCACACGCGCTTTGCGCCGGCCTCTGGACCGCTTGAGCGCCGGTGCCCAAGCCCTGCAACGCGGCGACCTGAGCCACCGCATTGCCGCCGATGGCGCTGACGAATTTGCCGCTGTGGCCCACAGCGTCAACGCCATGGCCGCAGAGCTGGCCCAGCGCCGCAGCCAAGAAGCGCGCTTGCGCCAAGAACTGGAAGCGCTCGTGCAGGCCCGCACGCTGGAGCTGCAAAGTGCACTGCAAGCCTTGCGTGACGTGGACGCCCGGCGCCGCCAACTGTTTGCCGACATCAGCCATGAGCTGCGCACCCCCACCACCGCCATCCGCGGCGAAGCCGAGATCACGCTGCGTGGGCGCGACAAGCCGGTGCAAGAGTACCAAGCTGCGCTGCAACGCATCACCGACACCGCGCGTCAGCTGGGCCTGGTGATCGACGACTTGCTGACCATGGCGCGCAGCGACATCGACACGCTGGCGCTCGATCGCCAGCCGCTGGATTTGGCGCAACCACTCACCGAGGCCTTGGCCCAGGCCAGTGCCCTGGCGCGGCAACGCAACATCACGCTGCAAGCCGAGCCCTTGCCGGCCCAGGCGCTGCCGCTGTTGGCCGACCCGCAGCGCTTGCGCCAGTTGCTGTCGCTGCTGCTGGACAACGCGGTGCGCTATTCGCATCCGGGCGGCCTGGTGCGCACTCGCGTCTCGCGCCTGGACGGGCCCGAGCCAAGCTGCTGGGTTGAAGTCAGCGACGCTGGCATCGGCATCCCGCCAGAAGAACTGCCCCATGTCTTCGAGCGCAATTTTCGCGGCGTGCAGGCGCGCCTGCACCGCGCCGATGGCTCTGGCCTGGGCCTGGCCATCGGTGTGGCGCTGGCGCGTGCACACGGCGGCGAGATCACGCTGCACAGCCAGCCGGGCCAGGGCACGACGGCCAGGCTGCGTTTGCCGCTCAGGCGGGCTACGGCGCCAGCGCAGAACGTGACCGCGGCAAACCCATCCGCTGCGCGACCTGAAGCCCTGTCAAGCCGTCCTGCATGAACATCCTGGTGATTGAGGACGATGCCCGCATCGCAGACTTCTTGCAGCGGGGCCTGCGCGCCGAAGGGCACCACGTGCAGGTGGCGCGCACGGGGCCAGAGGGTCTGGCCATGGCCATGCAAGCAGCTCGCGACCCGCATGCCGCAGAGGGCACCGTGCTGATGCTGGACGTGATGCTGCCCGGCATGAACGGGCTGGAGGTCTGCCAGACGCTGCGTGCAGCGCAAGTGCAACTGCCGATCCTGATGCTCAGCGCCATGAGCACGCTCGAAGACCGCGTCAGCGGGCTGCGCCTGGGGGCTGACGACTACTTGTGCAAGCCCTTCGAGTTTGAAGAACTGCTGGCGCGCATCGAAGCATTGGCCCGCCGCGGCCGGACGCAGGCCGAAACCCGCGCCAGCCGCCTGTGCGTGGCCGATCTGGCGCTGGACCGCGACGCCATGCGCGCATCCCGCGCCGGGCAGCCGCTGCAGCTGACCGCCCGCGAGCTGGCCTTGCTGGAGTTGCTGATGTCAGCCCCTGGGCGCCTGTTCAGCCGCGAACGCATCCTGGCCAACGTCTGGGGCACCAACGAAGACCCACTGACCAACATCGTCGACGTCTACATCCGCCGCCTGCGCAGCAAGATCGACGAAGGGCAAGACCATCCGCTGATCCACACCCTGCGTGGGCTGGGCTACAGGCTCGAAGACCTGCAAGGCGGCGTGGGCTGAGCTGGGCCTTTGCCCGTTAGTGGACGCGACTCGGCTGGCCCGCGCCAAAGATGCGCGCTCGCTTCAACCTCCTGCGCCACCCCTTCAGCCGATGTCCCTTAAACCATGCAGGGTTTAGGTTCTTGCGCTTTGGCCCAGTGTGTCGGCCTTGTGTATCGTTTTGCCTTGAAACTTCCTCGTGCAGCCTGATGAAACCTTCTGACACTCCGTCCAGTCACGCCAACGGCGCCACCCGGCCCTGGATCAAATGGCCCCTGATCCTGCTGTTTCTGGGGGCAGTGAGCGCCTTTGTCTGGCAGCAACTGCCTGGCGCTGGTTACTCGACCGACCTGACGCGAGTCGGCGCTGGTCAACCAACGCTGGTGCTGGCCCAACATGGCCACTATGTGGGCGGCGCAGAGGTGATGGAGCTGATGAACGACATCCGCGCCGATTACGCCGGCCGCGTCGAATTCCTGGTCGCACACCTGGCGATGCCCGACGGGCAGGCCTTTGCTGAGCGCCAGGCGGCTCACGACGGCACGGTGCTGCTGTTTGACGCCAGCGGGCGTCGTGTGGCCTTGTTGCATCAGCCCAAAAGCCGGGAGGAACTGCAAAGCGCTCTGGCAGAGGCCTTTGGCCGGTGACTTTTCCCTGATTGGCTGCAAGACAATCGCTTCAGGCTGACGGTTTGCAGCCGATGAGCAACCTGCCCAAGCTCAACTGATCTGAGCGTCCAAGCCCGCCTGCGCCAGGCTGGTCAACACTTCGGCCACATGCGCCCGATTGCGTGTCTGCAGCACCAGCTGCACTTCCACATGCTGGGCAGTCAGGCTGGTGAATGCGCGCTGGTGGTGAACTTCGTCGATATTGGCACCTGCCTCGGCCACCACGGCGGTGATGCGGGCCAGCACACCCGGTGTGTCGCGGGCGTTGACCATGATGCGCACCAGGCGGCCGGCACGCACCATGCCACGCTCGATGATGGCGGCCAGCAGCAGCGGGTCGATGTTGCCGCCGCATAACACCAGGCCGATGCGGCACCCAGCAAAGCTGGCGGGGTGTTTGAGCAAGGCGGCCAAGCCGGCTGCGCCTGCGCCTTCGACCACGGTTTTTTCGATCTCCAGCAGCATCAGCACCGCTTGTTCGATGTCGCCTTCATCAACCAGCAGCAGCTCATCCACGTGCCGGCTGATCAGCGCTTGCGTCAGCCGGCCTGGCTGACCCACCGCGATGCCTTCGGCGATGGTGCTGATGCCCTGCGCATGCTGGGTGCCCTTGACGGCGTTGACCATCGCAGGAAAGCGCGCGGATTGCACGCCCACGATGCGTATTGAAGGCTTGAGCTGGCGCGCGGCCAGCGCCATGCCGCTGATCAGGCCGCCACCCCCCACGGCTACCACCAGGGTGTCCAGGTCGGGTTGTTGCTGCAGCATCTCCAGCGCCACAGTGCCCTGGCCAGCAATGACGTCGGCGTCGTCGAAGGGGTGCACAAAGGTCAAACCTTGCGTCTCGGAGAGCACCAGGGCGTGCTCGCGCGCCTGATCGAAGTTGTCGCCATGCAGCACCACCTCGGCGCCAAAACCTGCGGTGCGCTCGACCTTGACCATCGGCGTGTGGCGCGGCATCACGATCACCGCTTTCAAACCCAGGCGGCGCGCGTGATAAGCCACGCCCTGGGCATGGTTGCCGGCTGATGCAGCAATGACGCCTGCCGGCGGCGGCTGGTTCGCCATCAGCAGGCTGAGCTTGTTCAGCGCGCCGCGCTCTTTGAAAGAAGCCGTGAACTGCAGGTTCTCGAACTTGAGAAACACCCGTGCGCCGACGATCTCGCCCAGGGTCTGGCTTTCCACACAAGGAGTGTTCAGCACGTGGCCCTGCAGCCGCTGTGCAGCGGCCAGGACGTCGTCAAAGCCTGGACTGTTCACGGCGCGCTGGAGGCTGCTGGCAAACAACGGCCGATCGCTGCCCTGAAGCTCAGGCCGTGCCGCCCACGGTCAATTTCTCGATGCGCAGCGTCGGCTGGCCCACGCCCACCGGCACGCTCTGGCCTTCTTTGCCGCACACGCCCACACCGCTATCGAGTTCTAGGTCGTTACCGATCATGCTGACGCGGTTCATCGCATCGGGCCCGTTGCCGATCAGCGTGGCGCCCTTGACCGGATACTGGATCTTGCCGTCTTCGACCCAGAAGGCTTCGCTGGCCGAGAACACGAACTTGCCGCTGGTGATGTCGACCTGGCCACCGCCAAAGTTGGTGGCATAGACACCGCGCTTGATGCTCGCGACGATCTCTGCCGGGTCTCGTTTGCCGGCCAGCATGTAGGTGTTGGTCATGCGCGGCATCGGCAGGTGGGCGTAGCTCTCGCGGCGGCCGTTGCCGGTGGCTTTGACGCCCATCAGGCGGGCGTTCAGGCTGTCCTGGATGTAGCCGCGCAGGATGCCGTCTTCGATCAGCACGTTGCGTTGGCTGGCGTGCCCTTCGTCGTCGATGTTCAGTGAGCCGCGGCGGTCGGCCAGCGTGCCGTCGTCCAGCACCGTTACGCCTTTGGCCGCCACGCGCTGGCCGATGCGACCTGCGAAGGTGCTGCTGCCTTTGCGGTTGAAGTCACCTTCCAGGCCATGGCCCACCGCTTCGTGCAACAGCACGCCAGGCCAGCCGGGGCCCAGCACCACGGTCATCTCGCCAGCGGCCACAGCGCGGCTTTCCAGATTGGTCAGCGCCGCCTGCACGGCATGGTCGACATAACTGCCAATCATCTCGTCGGTGAAGTACGCCAGGCCATAGCGGCCACCGCCGCCGCCGCTGCCGACCTCGCGCCGCACTTGCCCGCCCACCTTCTGCTCGGCAATCACGGTGACGTTGAGCCTGACCAGCGGACGCACATCGGCAGCGCGTGTGCCATCGGCGCGGGCTACCAGCACGACGTCGTACTCGGCGCCGACGCTGGCCATCACCTGCGCCACGCGCGGGTCTTTGGCGCGCGCCAATTTCTCGACCTTTTCCAGCAAGGCCACCTTCTGTGCGCTGTCCAGTGAGGCGATCGGGTCCAGGGGTGCATACAGCACGCGGCTGGGCGCCACCTTGCGCTTGGGCGCGAGCTTGACGCGACGATTCTGGCCCGCCGCTGCGATGGTGCGCACGGTGCGGGCAGCGTCCAGCAACGAAGCGACGCTCAGATCGTCGCTGTAGGCAAAAGCTGTCTTTTCGCCGCTGACTGCGCGCACGCCCACACCCTGGTCGATGCTGAAGCTGCCGCTCTTGACGATGCCTTCTTCCAGCGCCCAGCCCTCGCTGCGAGTCGTCTGGAAGTACAGATCAGCGTCGTCCACGCGGTGCTCGCGGATGGTGGCCAAGGCTTGCGCCAACGTGGCTTCGGACAAGCCAAAGGGCTCGAGCATCAGCGACTCGGCGATGGCCAGACGTTCCAGCGTCGGTTCACGAGAAATCATGGAGGACCTTGCAAAAGAGACAGAGCCTGCATTGTAGGCAGGGGGTGGCGGCGGGGCTTGCTGCAGGACTTGCTGCGGGGGCTCGCAGCACACGTTTGACCTTTCGCTTGACCTTTCTTTACCCACTCTTCACCTGGCGATCGTGAACGCTGGCCATCGTCAGGCCGTTGTTCAGGTGCGGGCCAGACGCCACAAGCATCCAAGCCACTGCATCAGACCTACGCCCCAATCTCAAACCTCGAAAAGGAAAACTCATGAACACCCGAACTCTGTTGTCTGCCCTGGCCTTGAGCCTGATTTCAGTCGCCGCCAGCGCCCAGGACGCCGGCAACACACAGACCCCACGCATCGACCAACGCCAGGACAACCAGGCGCAGCGCATCGACAACGGCGTGGCCAGCGGTCAACTGAACAAGCGCGAGGCGAGACGCCTGGAGCGCCAGCAAAGGGGCATTCATCGGGCTGAATCGGCGGCCAAGGCAGACGGCTCGCTCAGCAAACAAGAGCGGCACAAGCTGCGCCAGGCCCAGCGCAACAGCAACGGTGCGATCGCCAAGCAAAAGCACGACCGCCAGCGGGTGCCTGATGTACTACCGGGTGGGCCCGGTACTGGCGCCGAAGTGTCTCCCGGCGGCTGATCAACCCGAACCCGGGCGCTGATCCTCTGCGCTGGCGCCGGAGGCTGGTGCCTTGACGGCCGGCAAAGTTGGTGGGCGCTCGCGCCGAGCCAGCCACAAAGTGGCGACGCTGATCACGACACCGCCGATCAAGGTGCTCTGGCTCGGAATGTCGGCAAACATCAGCCAGCCCAGGGCCGCAGCCCACAGCAGGTCCAGAAACTTGACCGACTGGGTCGCAGAGATGTCGGCCGCGTGGAAGCTGCGCGTCAGACAATAGTGCCCACCGCTGCCCAGGGCCCCGCACAGCGCAAAACCCAACCACTGCCACAGGTTGGGCGCCTGCCAATCCCACAGTGCCAGCGGCAGGCTCAAAAGTGTGACCGTCAGCGCTTGCCACAGCACGATGACGCCTGCAGACTCGGTCCGCGTCAGCACTTTGGTCATCAAAAAAGATGCTGCAAACACGGGTGCGGAGGCCAGCATCAACAGGTGGTAGCCACCACCACCGCCGCTCTCGCCGAGGCGCGGCCCCAGCACGATCAACACACCGGCAAAGCCGGCGACGGTGGCCACCCAGCGCTCCCAGCGCATCGGCTCGCGCAGCCACAACCAGGCGCCCAGCAGGATGAACAACGGCGCGGTGAAGCCGATGGCCGTGGTGTCGGCCAGCGGAATATGCGGCAGGGCCAGGAACCACAGCACCAGACCCAGCGTGTGCACCACACCGCGCCACAGGTGCCCGCTGATGCGCTGCGGCCGCCAGGCTGCCAGACCGCCGCTGCGCATCACCAGCGGCAGCATCACCAGCAAACCGAACAGGTAGCGCAAGAACTGCGTCTGCATGGGATCGAGTTGCTGCGCCAAGACCCGCATGATGGCGTTGAGCACCGAAAAAACCAAGCCCGCCGCCGCCGCCCACAGCAGGCCGTGGTAAGCCACGGGGATGCGCGGCGGCTGGCTCTGGCCGGGCTGGGGCGCATTCAAGGTGTGGGTCCGCTTTCGTCTGCTGCGGGCGTGGCGCTGCGCCCGGCCTCGGCAACCGTCGCGCCAGAGGCAGCGCCAGGGCTCTGATCCGGCTCTGATTCGTGGCCTGCATCAATCTTTGCGTCCCGCTCTGCTTCCCGTCCTGCATCCCCTCCTGCATCCCGCCCTGCATCCTGCTCTGTATCCCGCTCTTTATCCCGCATCTGCAAAGCCACGCTGTACAGCGCCTTGCGTGGCGCCCCGCTGATCTGCGTGGCCAGGTCCACCGCCTGCTTCAGCGGCAGCTCCCGCATCAGAACCTGCAGGCAGTGGTGTGCTGCAGTGGGCAAACCCGTAGGGTCGGCTGCAGCAACGCCGCTGGCTGAAGCGGCGGGGCCAGGCGCATGCATGACCAGCACAAACTCACCGCGCTGGCGCTTGGGGTCGGCCGCCAGCCACGCCGGCAGCTCAGCCGCCTGGAGCGTGAGCACGGTTTCGAACTGCTTGCTCAACTCTTTGCACAACGTCACCTGGCGCGCAGGTTCGGTCTGCGCCAGATCCTGCAACAACGCGCCGATGCGGTGGGGAGCTTCAAACAACACCTGAGTGTGGCCACTGGCCAGGGCCTGTTGCAGTGCCTGACGCCGCGCGCCGGCCTTGGTCGGCAAAAAGCCCCACACCGTGAAAGGCCCTGCGGAGACATCACCGGCTGCACTCAAGGCCGCCAAGGCGCTGCTGGGGCCGGCAATCGGCACCACAGCAAAGCCAGCAGCCGCCACCGCCGCCACCAGCAGTGCACCCGGGTCACTGACCGCAGGCGTGCCGGCATCAGAGACATAAGCCACCGACTGGCCGGCGCGCAGCCGCGTCAACACTTCCTGAGCGCCGGCTTGCTCGTTGTGCGCATGCACCGCCAGCAGCGGTTTGTGCCAGCCCAAGTGACGCAACAATGGCGCAGTCACGCGCGTGTCTTCGCAGGCCACGGCGTCGGCCAGGCCCAGCACATGGATGGCGCGCAGGCTGATGTCGGCCAGATTGCCGATGGGCGTGGCCACCACGTACAAGGTGGCAGGTGGGTAGCTCTGCTGCCCAGCAGCCAAGGCTGCTGCGCGTTGCAGCAAGGAGGGGTCGGTGTTCAAGAAAAAGAGGCCCCTCGGGGACAGCGGGCGCGTGGTCGGGGGCGGGGGTTCGGGCGCTGCGAGAGGCAATGTCGAAATTGAGCTGAAAGGTGCGGCCGTGGGCGCCAGCAAAAAGGCCACCCAAAGAATGACCACCCAAGCAATGACCACCCAAACGGCGGGGGACAAGGCCGAAGAACTGGCGCTGGCGTTCTTGCTGTCCAAAGGCTTGCGCCTGGTACAGCGCAATTATCGGGTGGCGCGCGGGCCGGCGCTGCGCGGCGCGGAGATCGACCTGATCATGCAAGACCGCAACGGCACCTTGGTGTTTGTCGAAGTGCGCAGCCGCAGCAGCCGCAGCCATGGTGGCGCTGCCGCCAGCGTGGGCCACCGCAAGCGCCAAAGCCTGCTGCTGGGCGCGCAGCACTACCTGATGCAGCTGCAGGTGTTGCCGGCCTGCCGCTTTGATGTAGTGGAAGTGGAAGACGAGCGCTGCAACTGGCTGCCTGCAGCCTTTGATGCCTCCCGTTGAGTACCTGTGGGGGCTTTTGCCGAAAACCCGGGCCCAACAACCGGGCCCAACAACCGGGTCACAACAACCGGATTACAACAACCGGATCGCTCGGGCCCTGTCATATGATGCAAGCTCCATGCTTGAGCAACGCATCCAGCAGCAGTTTTTCGATGGCGCAGACCTGCAATATCGGTGCGCCGAAACGCTGGCGCGGCCACTGGCTGAAGCTGCCCAGGCGTTGCACAGCACCATCGTTTCAGGGGGCAAGGTGCTGGTGGCAGGCAGTGGTGCAGGCCAGGCCTTGTCTGGGTACCTGGCGCGGTTGTTCAACACCCGCTTTGAGCGCCACCGCCCGCCGCTGGCTGCGTTGGCGTTGACAGAGCAGCCCGCGCAACAAGTGCTGGCACTGGGCCTGCCAGGCGATGTGCTGCTGTACATCGACGACGGCGAGGGACACAGCTCGCGGGTGATCACGGCTGCGCAGGGTAAAGACATGACGGTGGTGGTATTGGCCGGCCGCGGCGCCTCGACCTTCGACGAATTGCTGGCCGAAACCGATGTGCTGGTGGCAGTGCCGCACGACCGCAATGCCCGCATCGCCGAGATGCATCTGCTGATGCTGCATTGTTTGTGCGATGCTGTGGACTTTGAGTTGATGGGAGACCCCGCCTGATGAGCATGTCCGTATTCCAACGCCCCGCAGCCACGCTGAGCCTGCGCCTGGCACTGACGACCGCCTTGCTGAGCACCTCCGTGGTGGGCTTGAGCGCCTGCGCGCCCTTGTTGTTGGGCGGCGCCGTGGTGGGCGGCGCCATGGTGGCCACCGACCGCCGCACCACCGGCATCCAGCTTGAAGATGAATCGATCGAGCTCAAAGCTCAGGCCCGGGTGCGTGGCTTGGCCACATTGGGCAGCATCAGCGTGACGAGCTACAACCGCGTGCTGTTGTTGACTGGCGAGGTGCCGGCCCAAGCCGATCGTGCCCGCGTGGCAGACGTGGTGGCTGGAGTGGAGAACGTGCGCAGCGTGGTCAACGAGCTGGCCGTCACCGACAACAGCAGATTGGGCGAGCGCTCCAGAGACGTCTGGCTGGCAACCAAGGTCAAGGCCTCGATGGTCGACGCCAAAGACTTGCAGGCCAACGCCTACAAGGTCGTGGTGGACCGCGGCATCGTGTACCTGATGGGCCGCGTCAGCGAACGCGAAGCGGCTCGCGGCACTGAAGTCGCGCGCGCCATTCCTGGCGTACAACGGGTGGTGCGTGTGTTCGAGATCTTGAGCGAAGAAGACCTGGCGCGAATCGGCCGGGCCACAGCTACGGCCGGTGCCGGCGCGGATACCACGCCCAAGCCCTGACCCGCGCAGCTTCAGGCGGCGCTGAAGAAGCAAGCTGACGAAGCCGAGCGCCAGAGGGCGCAAGGGAACGCCAGGCCACCCCCCAAGTTTCCCATTCCCCCTTTAGGGGCCTGGCGCGCAGCGGCAGGTTTGGGGGCACCTCTGAGGAAACGCCGGGCCGCCCCAAGTTTCCTCATTCCCCCTCGGGGGGCCTGGCGCGCAGCGACAGGTTTGGGGGCACTATTCTTCCTGTCGCAAACGCTGAATCAGGCTGGAGGTATCCCATCTCTGGCCGCCCATCGCCTGCACCTCGGCATAAAACTGGTCGACCAGCGCGGTCACTGGCAGTTGCGCGCCATTGCGACGCGCTTCGTCCAGCACCAGGCCCAGATCCTTGCGCATCCAGTCCACAGCAAAGCCGAACTCGAATTCGCCTTTGAGCATCGTGCTGCCCCGGTTGTCCATCTGCCAGCTCTGGGCTGCGCCTTTGCTGATCACGTCCAGCACCAGCGGCATGTCCAGGCCAGCGCGCTGCCCAAAAGCCAGGGCTTCAGCCAAGCCTTGCACCAACCCGGCGATCGCCACCTGGTTGACCATCTTGGCCATCTGGCCAGCGCCACTGCCACCGATGCGCGTCACCGCCCGCCCAAAATGGGTTGCCACTGGCTGCATGCGCGCAAAGGGCTCGGCGTCGCCCCCGCACATCACCGTCAACTTGCCGTTGACCGCACCAGCCTGGCCGCCGGAGACCGGCGCGTCGATGAAATGCAAGCCCAAAGCCCTGGCTTGCTGGTGCAGATCTCGCGCCACTGCTGCAGATGCGGTGGTGTGGTCGACAAACACCGCATCAGCAGCCATGCCGGCAAAGGCACCCTGCGGCCCCAGACAGACGGCTCGCAAATCGTCGTCGTTGCCGACGCAGGCAAAAACGAAAGCGGCGCCGGCGGCAGCTTCACGGGGCGTGGGTGCGCTGTGCCCGCCATATTCAGCCACCCAGGCGCTGGCCTTGGATGCCGTGCGGTTGTAGACCATGACCGGGTGCCCGGCGCGGGCCAGGTGGCCAGCCATCGGGTACCCCATGACGCCCAGACCAAGAAATGCGACCTTGGAAGCAGCAGCGCTGGCTGCAGTTTGTTGTGTACTCATGGACCGTATCGTGCCACGGCTCCGGCTGTCTGCGCACAGACGGCCTGGCAGCCAGGCGCCTCGGGCCGCTCGCCCCGGTTTTCTCGAAGAGGTGTCATGCGGGCGGCCAAATGGCGTTCAAATAACCCCAAGGCAACGCTGAACAAGTCCCTCGCGGCGCCCGCATCCCTGCTTTGGGCGGTCGGCGGTGTTGCAAATCCTCGCCATAGTCCAGGCTATGTCTGCGGTTTGCGCCTTGCATCCCATCCCAAACCAGGGCGCGGACACGCGCGGGAACTTGTTCAGCGTCGCCCTAACCGCCTTGCAGCTTGCGCAGGCGGCTGCGTGCGTCGGCAGCCTGGCTGAACTCGGGCGCCTGCCGCAAGGCTTCACGAAAGGCCGCAGCGGCCTCTTCGCTGCGCCCCAAATCCGTCAGCACCATGCCCACCATGTACTGCGTCTCGGCAGCGCTGAGCTTGTCCGGCTTGGACAGGTCTTGCAGAGACTTCAAAGCCAACACGCTCTCGCCACGCCGGTGTCGCACCCAGGCCAGAGTGCGTTGCAGCCGCAGGTCTTGAGGCGCCAGTGACACGGCTTTTTGCGCCCAGGCCAGGCCCTTGTCGGGCACATCCTGGCGTTGTGAAGCCAGCCAGGCGGCATTGTTGAGGGCCAGCGCATGCGTGGGGTCGAGCTGCAGCGCGGCACGGTAGGACTGGAAGGCAGCATCCAGCTGGTTGAGCTGGTGCTGTGCCAAACCCATGCCTACCTGCGCCTCCACCACCTTGGGGTGCGCCTTGGCCACCTGCATGAATTCGGTCAGCGCCTCCTGCGCCCGGCCCATGCTCAAAAGCAACTCGCCCTTGTCGATGCGCACAGAGAAAGAGCTGCCCGGCGCGGACAGGGCGCGGTCGAGCATCTGGAGCGCCTGCTCAGTCTGACCGCGCAGCACAAGCGCCTTGGCGTGGCCGCTCATGGGCAGCGCGTTGCCCGGGGACAGCCGCTCGGATTCAGTGAAGCGGGCGATCGCATCGACGCCCCTGCCTTGTTTGAGATAGACCATCCCCAGCGCGTACTGTGCGCCTGCCATGCCGGGGTCCAAAGCCAGAGCCTCCTGGTACAACTCGGCCGCTTTGAGCAGGTCTTGGCGGAC
>Ga0105046_10002340_pt1 | contig 29898 bp, 23 predicted proteins | sample MAT03_FD_78385 | JGI IMG/M metagenome (GOLD analysis project Ga0105046, IMG submission 78385) | Freshwater microbial communities from Lake Fryxell liftoff mats and glacier meltwater in Antarctica - MAT-03 (megahit assembly) | ecosystem: Environmental > Aquatic > Freshwater > Ice > Liftoff...
ACCTTTTCATCAACCCTCATCAACCTTTTCATCAACCCACATCAACCTTTTCATCAACCTTTTCATCAACCCTCATCAACCTTTTCATCAACCTTCATCAACCTTTTCATCAACCCTCATCAACCTTTTCATCAACCCTCATCAACCTTTTCATCAACCTTCATCAACCATAACCAACACTGCATACATGACCAACATCCTCGAACTCGACATCACCATCAAAGGCAGCAAGCCCAAAATCTGGCGCCGGGTGCAGGTCCCGGCAGGCATTACTTTTTATGAATTGCACTACGTCGTCCAGTTCGCGATGGGCTGGCAGAATGACCATTTACATCAGTTCATTGTGGGCAAAGGAGAAGAGTACATCCGCCCGCCGCATGAAACAGATTTTGAAGAACTAACTGACTCCCGCGTGACTAAAATCAGCGAACACCTCGCAGCGCCGAACAACAACATCGTTTACGAGTATGATTTCGGCGACAGCTGGGAGCACGACCTCGTGGTCAAAAAAGTGTTCGAGGCCGACCCGAATCAATATTACCCGGTGCTGGTCGGAGGCGAACGTGCGTGTCCGCCGGAAGATTGCGGCGGTATATGGGGATATGCCGACCTGCAGGAAACCTTGAAAAAGCCTGGGACTAAAGCGTATAAAGAAATGGTCGAGTGGCTCGGCGATGTTTTTGATCCGGAGGCATTTGAGGTGAAAAAAATGAATGACGCCTATTTTAAGAATTTCATGGAGAAAATGAAAGAGTGGGATATTCTTGCTCCATCGTAAACCATCAATCTTCCTACCTTGCCTGTCTAAAACGGAAACAATATGGCCGCGAAAGCATCTACTAAGACAGCCCCCAAAAGCGAAAAAAAGAAGAAGAAAAAGGAAGATAAAATACCCTACCACCGCCGTCCTGACGGTATGGCTATGGAAAAGTGGCAGATTGCGCTGCGGCGGCAGTTCGTACAGGACAATGATTTTTCGATAGAAAAAACTACTGCCGAAATCGTGTATGCCGACTATGCGGTGACCAATCCCGCTTCCCACAGCACCTATAAAGTCGCGCTGCGAAGCCCTGATCACCGGGGCCACAACTTCTGTAACTGCTACGATTTTCGTGTCAGCCGCCTCGGCACTTGCAAACATATTGAAGCCGTTTTTCGCCTGATTGCCAAAAAAAGGTTGAAAAAGCACCTTAAAACCCCGGTGGAGCGGGCCTATTCCTCGGTCTATCTCGGCTATCGGTCAGGCAAGTGCATCCTGCTGCGCATCGGCAGCGAGCAGTTGGAAGAGTTGGCTGCTCTTTCGATTGATTATTTTGACGACCATTTTCAACTGACAGAACCAGGTTTTGCCCAATTCGAAGTTTTCCTACAAAAAGCGCGCGCCCTCAGTCCTGATTTCCAATGCTATGACGACGCGCTGGAGCACATCCTTGAACACCGCGAACACCAGCGCAGGGTGAAAAAAGTGGACAACATGAGCGTCGAACAGCGCGAAACCTGGCTTTCCGGCCTCGTCAAAGCCGAGATGTTCCCGTATCAGCAGCAGGGTGTGCTGTTCGCTTACCAGCATGGGCGGGCGATCATCGGGGATGAAATGGGCCTCGGCAAAACGGTGCAGGCCATCGCCACCGTCGAACTCCTGCGCCGGGAAGCGGGGATTTCCAAGATTCTCATCCTGGTGCCCACCTCGCTGAAATACCAGTGGAAAACCGAGATTGAAAAATTCGGTGGTCAGGAAGCCAAAGTGGTGGAAGGTGTGGCTACCGTTCGGCACCGCGAGCACCGGGAAGGGGAAGCGGTGTACAAGATTGCCTCTTACCATTCCGCTCTTTTCGACAGCCAGGCGATGGACGACGCAGGCTACGACCTCATCATCCTCGATGAAGCCCAGCGCATCAAAAACTGGCGCACCAAGATTGCTCAAAGCGTCCGCCGCATCCGCTCGCGCCACGTGCTGGTGCTCACAGGCACGCCCATCGAGAACAACCTGGAAGAACTTTACGGACTGGTGCAGTTTGTGGATCCTTTTGCGCTCGGACCCCGGCACGTCTTTTTTCCCCGATACCAAACCACAGACGACAATGGCCGGGTCATTGGCTATGAAAACCTAGGGGAGATCCGCACCCTGCTTACCCAACGCCTCATCCGCCGCACGAAAAAAAAAGTGCTGCCGCAATTGCCCAAACGCACCGATAAAAATCTCGTGGTGCCCATGACCCAGCCCCAGCGCGAGATGCACCGGGAGTTCGCTGACCAGGTGGCCAAACTTGTGCTCAAATGGCAGCGCATGAAATTTCTGGACGAGCAAGACCGCCAAAAACTGCTCAAAAACCTCAACATGATGCGCATGGTGTGCGACAGTACGTACATCGTGGATCAAAGCACCAATTATCAGACGAAGGTGGACGAACTGCGCAACATCCTTTCTGAAATACTCGAAATCGAGGGTGAGAAGGTGGTGGTGTTCAGTCAGTGGGCGCGTATGAACGATCTGGTTGTCAAGGAGTTGGTAGATATGGGTGTGGGCTATCGGTACTTGCACGGCGCAGTGCCGGGCAAAAACCGGGGCGCACTTTACACCGAGTTCAACCAGGACCCCGAAGTGCGCGTTTTCGTCAGCACCGATGCAGGCGGGGTGGGCCTCAACCTCCAATCGGCTGCCTGGCTCGTCAACCTTGACATTCCCTGGAACCCGGGCACCCTCGAACAGCGCATCGGGCGTATTTACCGCCTCGGCCAGGAAAAGCCCGTCAATATCATCAACCTGGTGGCGCAGGAAAGTATCGAGCACAACCTGCTCGGTGTTATCCAGTTTAAAAAAAGTATGGCCGCCGGGGTGCTGGACGACGGCGAAGACGCTATATTCATGGGAGACAGCAAGTTCAAGCAGTTTATGGCATCGGTCGAAACCATCACCCGCGATACGGTGAGCGGCATGGCCTCCGTGGCACCCGACGAGATCGAAAAGCCCGCCGCTACGGTCCAGCACGATGAATCAGAAGATGTCGCGCCTGACGCAGCAGCCGCGCCTGTTGAGCATGTTCCTGTCGCGCCAACAGACATTCCTGACGACCTGAACACGGCCGACGAAACCGCAATTCACCCACCATTCTATCCTCAATCCGCCCATTCTCAATCGCCGGAAGTATTGGTGCAGAACGGGTTACAGTTTTTTACTCAACTCGCCCGTACCCTCAGCGACCGCAAGGCCACAGAACAACTGGTCAAAACCATCGTCCAAAAAGACGAAAAAACAGGCCAGACTTTTGTGAAACTGCCCGTTGGGAGCGAGCAAGCCGTAGAAGAAATGCTGAATGTACTGGGTGGGTTGTTCAAAGCATTGGGTGGGCAGCAGTGATTTCTGTTCTCCCCTGAATCTATGCCAACCTGGGAAATGTCGTCCTTGCTGTTTTTATGAAATGACCGGCACCCGTACTTTGCCCTATAGATAACTTTTTTACCCGATTTTCACCCCCATGGCATTCGCCCAACCGTTCTGGCTCCTGTTGCTGCTCCTGCTTCCCGCCCTCGTGTGGGCGTACCGGCGCACGGCCCTGAAGCGGCACGTGGCGCTTCAGGTGTCCCGTCAGTCGGCGATGCGCGGGGTGCGCACCTGGGTGGTGTATGCCCGAAAGTGGATTCAGGGCTTGCGGTGGATCGTGCTGGTGCTGTTGATCCTGGCGATGGCCCGTCCGCAGCGCAAGTGGTTTGAAGAAAAAATCGAAGCCGAAGCGCTGGATATCATGCTGGTGGTGGACGTGTCGCCGAGTATGCTAACCAAGGATTTTATCCCGGATCGCCTCACGGTAGCAAAACAAGTAGCGGGCGACTTCGTAAACCGCCGCACCTACGACCGGCTGGGATTGGTTGCTTTTTCCGGCGGAGCGTTTATTCAATGTCCGCTCACCAACGACCGGCGGATGCTCCGGGCTTTTATCAACAACCTGCAGGCAGGTCGCTTGCCCGACGGAACTGCCATCGGCCTGGGCCTGGCGACAGCGGTCAATCACCTGAAAGACAGCGAGGCAAAAAGCAAAGTGGTCATCCTGCTCACCGACGGCGAACAAAACTATGGCAGCATCGGTCCGATGCAAGCGGCTGACATTGCGCGTGCGCTGGGCGTTCGGGCGTACACCATCGGTCTGGGCACGGAAGGCACGGTGATGTCGCCCACCTACCGCAACTTCGACGGCTCGTTTGAATTTGCGGCGCGCACGATGGTTTTTGACACGAAATTGCTGGAAGATGTGGCGCGGCTGACAGGCGGGCAATTTTACCGCACCCGGTCGCCTCAGGATTTGAGGGGCGTGTACGCGGAGATTGACCGGCTGGAAAAAACCAAAATCACGACCATTGCGGTACGCCGTACGCAAGAATTGTTTTTCTGGCTGCTGGCAGTCGCATTTTGTTTGCTGGTGCTCGAAATGCTGCTGCGGTGGGGACCGTTAAGGGTGATTACGGTGTGAGGGGCAGGCAGCACGAATAGAAAAAAGAAACTATCCTGCCACTGACACGGCAAAAAACAGGAGCCATCCCAAAATTCGGGATGGCTCCTGTTCAAACAACCAAATAGGTGACAGCTGTTTTTACTGTGGCAGCACTACTTTGTCAATCGCGTGCACCACGCCATTGCCGGCTTGCACATCCGCTATGATCACCTTGGCCTTGTGGCCTTTTACGTCCACGAGCGTCACGCCGCTGGCATTTTTCTCGATCGTAATTTTAGCGCCTTGCAGCATTGTTACCTGTTGGCCGTTCACCAGATCAGTCGAGCGAACATTGCCTGTGAGAAATACATGGTAGCGAAGCACTTGTTCAAGCGTCGCAACCGGGATATCGCTCAGTTTTGTGGCGCCCAACTCCGTGAGCAGCGCTGCGAAGGCGGCATTGGTCGGCGCGAATACCGTGCTGGTAATGGCCGGGTCCGAGAGGATTGCAACATAGTTAGCGCTCAATCCGGGCGTAGTGAGAGCAGCCACGAGGGTGCTGAATTCAGGATTCAGCAAGGCATGGTTCACAATGGTTGGTATGGCGATCACTTTGTCCACGATGTGCACCACTCCATTAGAAGCAATCACGTCAGCGGTTACAACTTTGGCATCATTTATTTTTACGTCTGTACCTTTCTGCGCAAATAGGCTGATCGGATAATTGGTAGTGGCACCAATCTTTGTTGCCAAAGAGTTGACATACCCGGCAGTTGGTACTGCTGCGGCTTTCACTTCGCCGCTCAGAACGTGGTTCAGCAAGATCGTTTTCAAGGTTGCAACTGGCACATCTTCCAATTTGCTGAAACCATTGGCTTGCAGAAAAGCAGCAAAGGCCGCGTTGGTCGGTGCAAACACGGTGAAAGGACCAGCGCCGTTGAGTGTGGTCACCAGATCAGCGCGCTGGAGCGCAGCCACGAGCGAACTCAGATCGGAAGTGGCTTGAGCGGTTTCTACAATGTTTTTAGCTGTGGGAGTGGTATCATCGTCGCCGTCCTTGCAAGCCGTAAAAGACAAGGCCGCGCTGAACAGGAGGAGCATTCCAAAAAAGTACTTATTCATGGTGTAGTTTTAAATTTTGTGAATGTAAATTGAAGTCGCTTTTGCAAAAACGACCCTTGTAACAGGTTTACTCATATCTTGTTTAGTATTTTCAACTGTTAAAAATGTAAAAATTAAATAAAATTGCAAAAAATATGGAGAACCCGGAACTACTTCATCTCTTGTGGGTGCTTGCGATCTATGCTTTGGTCCTGTGGGTATATTGGCGATGGCGGGCACGCACTTTGCGGCAGTTGGGTTCGCCCGCGCTGGCCGAACGGCTGCTACTGGGCTTTTCGATGTCGCGGTTTTGGCTAAAGAATGTCTTTTTCGCGGGAGCCCTGGCGTTGCTGGCTGTTGCGATTGCCAATCCGCGTCGCTCCGAACTGCGCACCCCGCCGCCCCAGGAAAGCGCGGACGTGCTGATCGCGCTCGACATTTCGCAGAGTATGCTGGCGAAGGATGCGCCGCCCAGCCGCCTGGAACAGTCCAAAGCCTTCATTCAAAAACTGGTGGTCGCCCTGGAAGGTGAGCGGCTCGGGCTCATCTTTTTTGCCGGCGAAGCGTATCCGCAGATGCCGCTTTCGACCGACCTGGAGGCACTCATGGTGTTTGCGCGCAACGCCAGTACGGATTTTGCGACCGACCAGGGAACGGACTTCGGGGAAGCGATGGAACTGGCGGTCCGCTTGTTCGAATCGGACTCAAAAGGGGGCCACGCGCTCGTGCTGATTTCTGACGGAGAGCACCACGAAGCCAGCGTCCTCCTGCAAGCGAAGAAGGCCCATGAGGATGGCATGGTCATTCACACGGTTTCGGTCGGTTCGGCTGCGGGAGCACCCATACCTGCGGGAGGGGGAAATTACAAGCGTGATTTCAGGGGGCAAATCATCCATACGGTTGCCAATGAGGCATTGCTGCGGGACATTGCCCGTGCGGGAGGTGGCACCGCATTTTCAATCAACGATGCAGATGCGGTGCGGTTGATCGCTCGGGAAGTGGACAGCCTCCAGAAAAACGTGGTCCAGGTACAGGGGCACATGGAGTATGTGTCTTATTTTCAGTGGTTGTTGTTGCCGGCGTTGTTGCTGCTGGTGTTGGAACAGGTGTTGTGGTGGCGGAAAAGCGATAAAAAAGTTTGAAGTTTGAAGTTTGAAGAAGCGTCTTCGTTCCTAAATTTTTCGAAATGCCTTATTTTTTAAGAAATATATCCACGTCTATCTTGCTTGTGGCGGTATGGCTATCTCCGCTTTCTGCGCAGTCCGGCCATGGGCAGGCGCAGCAGGGGGATCGTTTGTACGACAAGAAACAATACGGTAAAGCAGCAGAAGCCTACCGAAATGCCCAGTCGCATCCGGCAGCGGCCTATAATGCAGGCAATGTTGCTTTTCAGCAGGCCAAGTACAAGGAAGCAGTTGATTTTTACAAAAAAGCCGCCGCAAATGCCACCTTGCCTACTGACCAGTCGGACGCCAACTATAACCTGGGCAATACCTATCTCCAGCAGGAAAAATACGCCGAAGCGATTGCCGCTTATCAAAAAAGCCTTCGCCTGCAGCCCAATCGGGCCGACGCAAAGAAAAATCTGCAAATCGCCATCAAGAAACTGCGGGAGCAGCAAGAACCGCCCCCACCGCCCCCGCCCAACTCACCGCCGCCGCCGCCGCCGCCCGCTCCAAAACCACAGCGCAATTACCTCGACCGGCCGCAGCAGGCACCGCGTAAAGAACTTGCTCCCGGTATGCTCACGCCGGAAGCCGCCCGGCAGTTGCTGGAGACCGCTGTAGCGCCGCAAGAACAAAAAAGTGCCCGGGAATACCGCGAGTTATCGCCTTCCACCAAGCCGTCGCGGGTGAAAAAGGATTGGTGAAGTCACTTAATAAACGCCGCTCCGCAGTGCTCCACAATCTGCTCCTCCACCTTTTTGGGATTGTCGAGCAGGTCGAAAAAATCTTCCAGGTAGCCAGTCGTGTACTGTCTCGATTCTTTGTCGAAATGCGGAAACTGTTTGCAGAAGCCGATTAATTCAGGCTTTTTAGACTGAAAAAGTTTCAGCGTCGGCTCCCAGTCCTCCGGTCGGCGGCATAGGCCGAGGAAATAGCGCGTAGTGACATTGGAGATTTTCAAGCGCTCTGCAGGCAATGAATAGGAGGTATGAGCGAACCCGGAGTAGTCAAAGTCATACGGCACACCGATGGGCAATGAATCGCCCTGAATGTGGGCGACAGCGATATTGTGGCGATTGTACACGTACCAGTCTGTATTGCCGATCATGAATTCGAACAGGCTGAGCACATCGAACTCCCGGGGTTGCAATCCTTTCGGACTGATTCGGGTCGGCTTCAAGATCTGGCTGTGCAGCCGTTGCGCCATTTCTTCAAAGGGTTCGATGAAGAAGGCAAAACCTTCCGCTGATTTTTCCTGTTCATCGGTTGTTTTGAATTTCAACTTCACCAGTTGGGTGCGCAAACTTTTGTCCGTCAGGATGTTGTAAAGTCGGTACGCCGCGTATTCGCGCAGGACGTACTGCTCATAACCAGGTTCGTCTTTACAGATCACCACCATTTCAAGCGCCTGGATCGGTTGAAATCCGTTGGCTACCAAAAACTCCCTGGGGAACCTGACTTTGATGGGAGGGATATCACAAATCTTGCGGCGGGAGCGTCCTTTAGGCTTTACGTCTACGGTCACCTCCCGTTGAACCCCTGATTTGTCTAAGTATTGGAATTTGGCGGGCTGATAGATATTTCCCTCCTTTTCACGCAAAAGTTGCTCGAAATCCAGTTCGATCGTCATTGTAGGAGCATTTTCGTGAAACAAATGCTGGAACATCGTAGGCAGTCTGAGGGAATCGGGTAGGGGAGCGGTGGCACTTTGAGCCAAGAGCCCGGGAAGGAACATGCCTAGCAGAAAGGAGAGGAGGGCCGACTGTTTCATCGAAACATTGTGTTTTCAACAAAGGTAAACAATCGCTGTAAAAGATGCCAGGCGCATTGTGCGGCGTTATCTTTGTCAAAAAATGCTCATGTGGAAATACCTGCTTCTGATTCAGGCGTTGTTGATACCGGTTCTTTTTGAGAATGTCTGCCTGAAATCGCAAGCAGACAATCCACAACTCCCCTTCCTCCCAACTGCTCCCGCCTCCCGCGCCTTCGAACTTCAAACTTCGAACTTCGAACTTCAAACTTCAAAAGACTCCCTTTTCCCACTCCTGTCGCTGCCCCTTCTCGCCCGCTTCGCCACTGCCGACAATTTAGGCAATACCTATATCGTCACGGCTGCCAACAGCATCGAAAAATATGCGTCTGACGGACGGTTCCTGACCTGGTACAGCGACAACCGGCGCGGGCAAGTGACTTGGCTCGACGTGTCGAACCCGCTGAAAGTATTGGTTTGGTACGCCGATTTTCGCACGGTTTTATTCCTCGACCGCAGCCTGACCCAACTCGGCGAGGTCAACCTGATTCAAGTCGGATATCCCGATGTGCGGGTCGTAGCCGCTGCACTGGACGGCAATCTGTGGCTCTACGATGAAGTCAATTTTCGCTTGCTGAAAATCACGCCCGAAGGTGAAAAACGCGCTGAAAGTCAGTCGCTCAATCTCCTGGAATACACCCCCCGCCAGCCCGCCTTGTTGCGCGAACAGGACAACCGAGTCTATCTGGCAGATCGCACGGCAGGCTTGGGTGTGTTCAATGCATTCGGTCAATTCGAGCGCACCTGGAAATCTGCACAGGTAGTCTCTGATTTCCAGGTAGTTGACAATCAGTTGATCTACTTGTCGGACAGCAGCATCGTAGCCGAGCGCTGGCCGCTGCCAGAACACGCCGAAATTCTACTGCCCGACTCCCTCCGTTCGTTGCCCAAATGGTTGGGGCCGCGCCGGCTCTTTGTGCAGCAGGCGGGGACGTTGAAGGTTTTTACGGTGCGGTGATTTTCTGCGGGTAATTTCCTTGCGGGTAATTTTCTGTAGAGTAATTTTCCTGCGGGTAATTTTCTGTAGAGTAATTTTCCTGCGGGTAATTTTCTGTAGAGTAATTTTCCTTGCGGGTAATTTTCTGTAGAGTAATTTTCCTGCGGGTAATTTTCTGTAGAGTAATTTTCCTGCGGGTAATTTTCCTTGCTGTTATCTCCCTTTTGATTTTTCGCCTTTTCTCCGGGTATCAATGATGTACTGGATTTTCCAGCCGTCGGCAGTTTTCACCAGTTGAAACGAATTGGTGCCGGTGTGCGAGACTTTGCCATTGACCAGAAACTTGTAGGGCGTCCATACGCTCGCCAGCGACTGCTCGGCTTCGATGTGTCCGAACTCGATTTTCTCTTCGTATTTCTTATCGGAAGGTGAACCGACAAAAGCCACGAACTCATTAAAATCTTCTGTGAACACCCGCCACTTTCCTTCTTTGTCGGCCATAAAGGTTTGCAGTACGGGCGCTTCGGTACAAGTGCTTCTGAGCAGGACGGTGTCTCCTTTGTTCATGCCATCGAAGAAGCGATTGACCACTTCTTTGATGGCTTTGTCCTGTTTTTCGACCTTTTCTTTTTGAGCCATAACGGCAGTCAGCGGAAGGAAAGCGAGCAGCAAAAAGAGAAGTTTGAGCGAGAATAATGTCGAAGCAGGTGTCTTTTTACAAGGTGGGAGGTAGTACATGGTGTGTTTTTTTGCTCAAAATGCTGGGCCTTTTCGGCAGGGGCATAGTTTTTCGAGCAAAATACCCCTGAAAGAGGCAGAAGCGACTTCGGAAAGGTGAACGTCATTTTTGGTTTCACACGACGACACGACGGGGGGGCACACAACGACACGACGGGGGGGCACACAACGACACAACGACACGACGGGGGGGTCACACAACGACACAACGACACGACGGGGGGGCACACAACGACACGACGACACGACGGAGGGGGCACACAACGACACGACGACACGACGGGGGTAGGCTTCATATTCAAGTCAATTCGTTGTGCCGTCGTGTCGTCGTGTGAAACCCCGTCGTGTCGTTGTGTCGTCGTGTGAAACCCCGTTGTGTCGTCGTGTGAAACCCCGTTGTGTCGTTGTGTCGTCGTGTGAAACCCCGTTGTGTCGTCGTGTGAAACCCCGTTGTGTCGTCGTGTGACATTAAAACGTCTTCACCAACGAAACCAGCTCCTGGCGGTGCAGCCATGCAATAAGCGCACTTCCTGCAAATATTGCTAAAGCCAGACCGAACAACAGCCCGTTGTCGCCTTGTATCTCGATACCCAGCAGGGTGAGGTGAGAAAGGATGGCCCCGCTGATGATGCCGAGGGAAATTAAAGCGCCGATACCAGCCGTGCGCGGTATCAGCAACAACACGGCGGCCACCAACTCGGCTATACCGGAACCGATGCGTCCCCAGGGTTCGGCGCCGAGGGTCTGAAAAATGTAGACACTTTCGGGAGCGGCGGTGAATTTGAAATAGAGGGTTTGAACGAGGATGGCGGCCACGATCAGGCGCAGAACAAGGGAAAGGGTTTTTATGATGAAACCACTTAAATTTTTGAAAATCAAAATTTTGTACAAAGGTAAGATCCGCTCAGGGAAGCAATTGTCCGCGGGAAAACACTTAGTCTTGAAGGGGATACCGTGCCTGTGGTAGAAATTACCATCTTCGGTGTAAATTTTTTGCCGTTCAATCGGTTGATTTTCAGGCGTAGTACTGCTGAACATTCAAATGGATTTCTACCTTTGCACGGTTTTTGTTTAATCCTTTAATCTAAGAACTATTAAAATATTGGTCTCACATGAAAGTTTTTCTACCGATTAAATTGCTCGTCTTCGTTGCCTTTGCTGCGACGATGACTATGCAATCCTGCGGCGACTCGTTTACGACTTCACCGCTACCCACCAACGATGCCCATCAGTACGACAGCGATGTTTATTATCGCTGGAATGCGCTGTTCATGGACATTGACCGCTACGCGAAAGGTTATCGCCCAAGTCCCGGTCCGCGCACATTGGCCTATTTAGGCTTCGCGGCTTACGAAGCCGTACTGCCGGGGATACCCGAAAACAATTCGCTTGCAAATTTCTATACTGGTCTGAGTATCCCGGCCGTCGAATCAGGCGATCACTATTGGCCTGCTGTAGTCAACCAAAGCTACGCTATACTGATGGAGCGCTACTTTTTCCACATGAAAAACGACCAGTCGAATTTGTTTGGTCGTATTGCGCAGCTCCGCAAGGAACTTCATGACCAGTACGCCCAAGAAACGACTTCGGAAATGCTGGATCGCTCCGAGAGGCGTGGCGAATCGGTGGCATTGGCGGTTTATCAGTGGAGCGCCGGCGACCAGGTGGGTCACAACGCTTTTTTGAATGCTCAGCCAGTTAATTACTCCCCGCCGGTCGGCCCAGGCTTGTGGGTGCAGACAGCAGCTGGCGACGATGGACGCGCCATGTTCCCGTACTGGGGCCAGGCCCGCACTTTTGCACTGCCACAATCGGAGCGGCTGGCCAGAAAGCCGATTCCGTACAGCGAAAACAAAGCGTCGCTGTTCTACAACCAGGCTGAAGAAGTGTACCATACTGTCAATTTCATTAAGCACTATGATCCGAATAATACCACTCAAGTTGCGCAGGCGTATGAGCAAAAATGGATCGCAGAGTTTTGGAGCGATGACATGCTGGGTGTGACGTTTGCGCCGCCAACGCGCCTGGTCGCCATTGCCAACCAGGTAGTTGCGAAAGAGGGCCTTGACCTGGCTGTTTCGGCCGAACTTTTTGCTAAAATAGGCATGGCACTCAACGACTGCGGAGTGGCTGTGTGGTACTCCAAATATTTCTACAATGTAGAACGCCCGGCATCCTACATTCCCCGAGTGCTCGCTCAGGAATACCCGGAGGCTGCGAATTTTTCGACCATTCTCACCAACCCTTACACCGGTCAGGCCAATATCACACCGGCGTTTCCGGCTTATCCTTCGGGACATTCCGGTTTCGGCGGTGCAGGCGGCAAGATTTTGTCATCGTTCTTTGAGTTCAACGCTTCTCACCCCGGCACTTACTCATTCACAGACAACTGTCACTTCGCCCGCACTGAATTCCTCGGGATACCCCGTTCATTCCGCTCGTTCCGCGACATGGCAGAAGAAGATGCTTTCTCCCGCGTTCCGCTCGGCGTTCACTTCCGCATGGACTGTATAGAAGGGCTGCGTATGGGTGAACTGGCTGCACAGCGTGTGCTGGAGTTGCCCTGGAAAAAATAATTGATTTGTTTGACCTGACAAAAGTCGCCCCGCTTCGATTGATTTCGAGGCGGGGCGATTGTTTTTGTAGGAACTGACGCGGATTGGCAGATATGAAAGAGATTGCGTGTGCAGAATGAGTTAACTTTGAGTCTGCACAAATCACGCTCGCTTATGAAAGCACTCCAACCGCCTTGTTCTACCTGGTCACGTGCGTCCTTATTGACCATATTCAACTACATTGACCACATTTTTCGATTACCCCGTTCTGCCTGGCCGCTTGCGCTGGTGCTCTTTTTCCCGTTTTTTAAAGGTTGGGCTCAATCTCCTGCTTTCCAGTGCGGTACTGCCCATCTACATGACCACTTGTTGTCTGAAAACCCTGCGGTACGAGCGACGCAGGACGCACTCGAGCAATTTATTTTACAACAAACGGCCAGCGCAGCAGACGACAGCACGGGTGCTACACGATTTCTTCTTGCGCCCTACACCTTGCCGGTAGTCATCCACATCGTCCACCAGAACGGCCCGGAAAATCTGAGCGATGCCGACGTCGAAACTGCCATCGCCCACCTCAACACGGCGTTCTCGCACAGCGGCTACTTCGGTCAGCAGGGATTGGGTGACGACGCGATGATCCAGTTCTGCCTCGCCCGCCAAACGCCCGACGGGCTGCCGACCAATGGCATCACCCGCAGGGTGTCGCCCCTGACCGACGTGGTGATCGAAACGCAGGACCTTGCGCTGAAGAATATAAGTCCATGGGATCCAACCCGCTACATCAACATCTGGGTGGTACGTGACATCAACAGCACCGCGATCGGGCCGAATGTGGGCGGCTACGCTTTTCTGCCTGCTGCCCATGGATTGCCCTACGATGGGATTGTGATCTTAGCCGACGGCTTGGGTACCGAACCGCGCCGCGTTAGCAACCTGGCGCATGAGATGGGGCATTATCTGGGGCTGTACCACACCTTCGAAGGCGGTTGCGTGAATACCAATTGCCTGACTGATGGCGACCGCGTGTGCGACACGCCGCCTGACCGTGCCACCGGATCGGCCTGTAATTTCAACTCCTGCGCGACGGACGCGGACGACGTTTCGGTGAACAACCCCTTTGCTACAGATGTGGACGACTCTACCTGGAATTTGATGGACTACTCGCCGTCGGTCTGCTACTCAGGCTTCACGCCTGGACAGTCGGTTCGGATGCGATTGTCGGTCGAGGGTGCGCGGGCAAGTTTGCTCCGATCGAAGGGTTGTGCGGAACCTTGCCCGGTTGCGTTGACAGCCGGGTTTGAGGTGGCGGGCAGTGGCAACCTGGTAGTAGGGGATTGGCTGGTGGTGACCAATACGTCGGTGGGGGCGACCCAGTTTCAGTGGTTCGAAAACGGGGTTTTGTTCTCGAACAGCGCGATGCCGACGGGATTTCAGTTGCCGGGCACGGGCATCCGAACCTTGATGCTGGTGGTGGGCAACGGCGATGCGCGTTGTACGGATACGGCGCAGGTACTGCTTTCGGTGCGCTGTAATATCACGGGTGGGATCGTGGCTTCGGACACCATGCCTGCGGTAGGAGAGTTGGTCACATTCACGGCACAGACGCCGGGTGCGACCAATTTCAGTTGGACGGTGGATGGCGCGGTGGTGTCCAGTTCGGGTAGTTTTTCTCAAATTTTTACTGAAAATGGCTATGTCACGGTGAGATTGACAGCCTCGAACGGGTATTGTTTGTTGACACAAACCCTACAGGTGAACGTAGGAGAAGTTTGCCCGGAGTACTTTTTTCGCCAATATGGGGAGGAGCAACTTCCATCCTCCACGCGCTTTCGAAATCTGGATGCGTTGTCAGATGGCGGTTTCATGTTGTCCGGCTATTTACTCACCAAGGGCGGTGCGATGGCAAAGTGTGATGCGCATGGAGCCGTCGAATGGGTCAAATATTTCCCCGAATCGGGGTATCTCAACAGCGTGGTATCTACACCGGATGGCGGTTATTTGGTCAGTGGTTTTGCCGATTATATACAGACGACCGGTTTTGTGGCAAAGTGTACGGCGGACGGTCAGCCGCTCTGGACCAGGAAAATCGAGGATGTGAAAAATGGGCGTGTGTTGGCAATTGTATGCAAAGCGGGGGGCTATTACATGGTTGTGCAAAAGATATCGTCTTTGTTGTCCATCACCTGGGATGTATTCAGAACAGATGAAAACGGCAACGTCCTGTGGAGCAGGTCACGGGAAGACGGAAACTGGGCCGTCAGCGCCAGAAGTACCAGCGATGGCGGTTTGGTATTGGTCCGCAATAATTCCTCAATTGTAAAATTAGACGCCAACGGCGAATTAGTGTTTGCCAAATTCTATACCATGCCACCGGGTTTTCCCGGGTTTTTATATGATTCTCCCCGTTCGATGGATGTAGACGGACAAGAAATTTACGTCATCGCGGGAAATGCTGGCATTATCTGGAAGACGGATTCGATGGGCGAGGTGTTGTGGGCGCGAAGGATGCAGCAGGAATACCAACAAATGGCCGTGTTGCCGGGTGAGGGCTGTGTGGTCATGAAAGGGGATTATTCCTGTAAGCTTGCCCGTACCGATGGGAGTCAACTTTGGCGCACGCAATATGCCGTGAACGGTTTTAACCTTGTACTGGGGAATAGATTCCTGAGCCGTCTGGAAGGTCCGAATGCCAACCGTTTCATGCATATTTCAAAAGAATTCCCGTCCTGGTCGCCCATCCGCGTTTTTACCGCTTCTACGGAGGATGCTACTATAGCCCGGTGTATAGGAGTCTTGCCCTCTGTTCAGCAAAATTTGCCATTGTTCATGCAGGCCATTGCCGATTCGGCGGTTGGTTTTGAAGACAAAAACCTCAACCTGGCGACGATCCTGTTGAATATACTGACAGATACCACCCCATTTACAAACTCGATCATTTGTTTTGATCAGCGCTGCGCTGAAATCTGCAACAACGGACTGGACGACGACTATGACGGCTACGTGGATTGTTATGATGCAGAATGCCATTGCCCCAACCCGCTGCCAATCTGCGCCGACAACAGCCCTGAAAGCGATATTTCAGGTGCCATTGCGTGGAACAGTACGGCTGATGCAGTCAGTGTGGCCGGAGTGCCGTTGGTGGCTAACCTGAATCCGACGATTGACAGCCTGCCGGAAATCATCGTGCCGGCGGCTCCGGCGCATATCAACGATCTTGCGACTACCCTCCTGATCTTCAAAGGAGACGGCAGCAACGCCGATGCGCCGGAAGCGTTGGAGGTGCCGGGCGGTTTTGGAAGTTTGCCTATGGTACATCCGATGGTAGCGGATTTGGACCACAATGGGAAACCTGAAATCGTCATCGCGTGTGCGGACAGTGTCCTGCGCATTTTCACAAATTACCTGCCCGGTGCCAACCCGCCTATGACACTTTGGATGGAGAGCCAGGATAAACTGCCGTTCACCGGACTGCGGTTGGGCGCGGTTGATTTTGACCACGATGGTATCGCAGAAGTGTACAGCGGTAATTTTATTTTTGGGCTCGACTTCGCTAATCCTGCTGCCCCGATATTGCGCTCTAACATTCCCAATATATTACAACCAGTGCTCTATGGTCGGCTCAATCAGGCAAATTTGGTCAACAGCAGTATAGCAGCGGACCTGGTAAAGACTCCCTTGGCGCAGTGCATAATGCCTTCCAATGGCTGCCCGGATATGGAAGTGGTAGGAGGAGGTGCAGTTACTTTAATCGTCCAAAGTGCAGGAATTTTTAATGGCTTTATGACGAATTATTGTTCCATGTGGCCTTTTACGGGTTTTGGGTATTCTACAACAGCAGATATTGACAATGATAAACATCTGGATGTGGTAACGACGGAGACACAAACAGTTGAATTCTGTACGCCTGTGACCGGTAACTTGCGTACCTTATTGTTCAGTTCGACTGGCACGGCCGGTCTGCCTTGTGTCGCTAATGTTCATAATGACCTTCAACAAGGCTTTGCAACCGATTGGTCTGATGTCGTTCTAGCAGCAGGCAATATCCTCTCTTGCTACACGGCTCAATCTGCCAGTAACCTGATCAATCTTTGGTGGCAGATTCCTATACAAAGTGATGCTATGGTTGCGATCGCCGCCACCGCTTTCGATTTCAATGGCGACGGATATGATGAGATCGTATTGCACGATCAGGCTCAATTGCGTGTGCTCTACGGCGGTCCGGCTCCCTTCCCGCCCGGAGTAACTCCCAACCGCAACTGGTTTGCGATCCCGGCGCCATCTCTTCCTTTCGACAACTACGCCGTCATCGCCGATGTGGACGGTGATCTCGAAGCCGACATCGTTTATACAACCTATGATTCTGACACGGACAAAACCACTCCTGACGATCGCCGGGGCAGGCTTGTAGTGGTCAAATCTACCGGAAAACCCTGGTACCCGGCCCGCCCGGTCTGGAACCAGTTCAACTACCTTCCTGTCGCCATCAACGACGACCTGACGGTACCGCGCCAGCAGCAGGCCCACCACTTGCCCCTGCCATTGCCCAGCAGCAACCAAAGACCGCTCAACAAATGCCTGGCGCAATTGCCACTGTTCGATAGCCTCTACCACGCCGTGCGCCCGCTCGCCGACGTCTCGCTGCGGATAGACAGTGCCCGTTGCGCTGCGGCGGGCGACAGCCTTCGCGTCTGGGTCACTGTCTGCAACACGAGTGAGAAACCGGTGGCTGCCGGACTTCCGCTCGCGTTTTACACCGCCGACCCGACTCTTACCAATGCGACCTTGTTGCATACTGCACCCCTGCCGGGTCGCCTGCTGCCCCAGCAATGCCGCTCCTTTGCACTGATGCTGCCAGCCGCGTTCAATCAGGCCCTGTTCGCAGTGGCCAATGACGACGGGAAAACGCCACGCCCTTTCAACACAGCCACTTCGTTTCCTGCCGCCTTCGGCAAAGAATGCGGCTATTCGGATAACATCGCTTCGTTCTCAACACCTTATGCCGTGAATAAACTGGATCTCGGTCCTGATTTGAAACTTTGCAGCAGCAGCACGGTGACGCTGAACGCCGGAGCAGGCTTTGCTTCTTATCGCTGGAACGACGGCTCGCAGGCATCCAATTACACCGCGTACTCGCCCGGCACCTATTGGGTGGAAGCCCTCGATGGCTGCGGAAAAGTCTATTCCGATACGCTCCGCATCAGTCTTGACCCACTTTCTGATCTCCAACTTTCGCCCGATGTTGCAATTTGCTCTGGTGATTCTGTGCAACTGACCGTTGGCAATGGTGCGTTTGTAAAAATCGGCTGGTCACCTTCCATCGGGTTGAGTTGCACCGATTGCGCCGACCCTGTGGCATGGCCTGCGGTGACGACTACTTATACTGTCACTGTAAATAACAACGAGTGCATTGTGACGGATACCGTTCGGGTAGACATCCAGGCCGTATTGCTGGAACTGGTTCCTCAAAATCCCACCTGCAACACGCCCGGCAGCATCGTAGCCCAGACTGGCAGCAACGGCCCCTTCCAGTTCAAATGGTCGGACGGCAGCAGCGAGGCTGCGCTTATGAACCTCCCGCCCGGCGACTATGCACTCACGATCACCAATCCCACTGGCTGCGCGGATTCTGATACGACAGCGCTCGCATTGGTTGCACCAGAAAGCGCTGCGATCACAACAGATTCGGCGCGTTGCTACGGACAGTTCAGTGGCCAACTCAGCATCGGCGAGGTACAAGGCGGCCTGCCGCCGTTTGAGTACCGGCTAGGTAATCAACCCTTTGCGCCGGATTCCGTGTTTGAAAATTTGTCTGGTGGAGATTACAATCTTACCGTCCGCGATGCCAACGGTTGCACCTGGACCGCCGTAGCCACCGTACCGCAGCCACCGGTTCTCACCGTGACCCTGACAGGCGATACTTTAGCCATTGCCGGTGTGCCGCTGGTGCTGACTGCTGCTGTCAACCCATCTATGGCGGTGTTACAACAGATCGCATGGTCGCCGCCCGAACTGTTCCCAAATCCCAATCAACTTTCACAAATCATCGTATTACAGGGACCTGCGTTCATCGCGGTGGCCGTCATTGATGAACACGACTGCCCCGCAGCCGATACGCTGGCGGTACAAACGGACAAAACGCGGTTTGTATTTTTTCCCAACGTACTCGCTCCGGGCGGCAACGCATTGGCGGAGAACGGGCGGTTTACGGCCTACGGAAGCGAAGCGGTAGGGCTGGTGCGGTCGCTGCGGGTATACAGCCGATGGGGCGAGTTGGTGTTCGAGCGGCTGGACTTTGCGCCGAATGATCCTGCGTTGGGCTGGGACGGGACTGCACGGGGTAGGGTGCTTCCACCGGGCGTATTCATCTGGACGGCGGAAGTGGAATTTACCGACGGGGAGCGAAAGTATTTTGACGGGGAAGTGACGGTGCTGCGGTAGAAAAACGAAACACGCTCTTTTCTGTCACCTAAGGGACGTGTGAAAGATAACTTGTGAACTTCCCTCAAAACGGGTTGTCATGCCGTATCCGCCGACTGGCGGAGAAGACATGACAGATCAGGAGTAGGCCAAAGCGACAAGTTATTGGTGCCGCGTTCCTTAATGAGCAGTTTTGAAATCACCTTTGAAATGCATCCGAATCCAACAATCAACCCTACCTACCGGCATTCTTCTGCCCGATCCTTGATGGTAGCGGCCAAACTTGCGGCCTGATGTAAGTGGGTTGTGACCAAGCTCCAGTTTGGAGCAGCCAGTATAGCCATGCAGGCTTTTATCCCTTCTTGAGCGGCATTAAGAACAGGTTCACAATTGTTGAGTCGGCTTGTCAGCAATTCGGTATCATGAAAAACCCGCTCGGCGTTCTCCACTTTTTGCGACAGGATATGAAAGTTTTGCGATGCCAGTCCGTCGGCTAAATCGTGCTCAATGGTTTCGGCATTGGATCGGATGACATCAGCGAGTGAAAAGCTACGCTCCACCGGTTTTTTTGTAGTATCCTGAAGGCAGCCAACTACAGCGCCCTGCATCCTGACTGCCTGTTGTCGGGCTTCTTGCGCGCGCAGGACCAATGAATTCAAGTCTTTATCCCGGGTGTAAGAATTGAGCCAATTGCAGTACTGGCGACCCAACTCTGCTGCCGAACGTGCCTCATGGCAGTACAGCCCAGTCAATGCCACAACTTCAAAATCGTTAGAGGATTCAATCAGTTTGATCAGTAAATTAGCTTGATTTGGAATTTTAAGGGTGTTTGTCAATCGTTCTTCCAAGAGTGTGGCGATCCCGGACACCCATTTTAATGTCTCTGGACTATCCCCTTCCTGCGCCTTCATAGAAGGTATTGAGGACAGCATCAATACGGCAATGGCAATCAAGAGCCCATGGTTCATTTTTTGTATTTTATTCACATTAAAAATTGGTTCAAAAATCGAACAGCTCCCCAAGGATCGATTTCTTTTTGCCCCTTGGGACATAATGCTCGTTGTGTCTTTTGAAATCAGACATTCTCGGATTGGGGTTGTCATCTGGGTCGGTGTGATCGTAATCACTTTTCTGGCGAGTGGTTGGTTCATTGGCTCGCTCGATGAGTTTATCGAGTTCACCTCGGTCGAGCCATACGCCGCGGCAATCTGGGCAGAAGTCAATCTCAATCCCTTGGCGTTCATAAATCGATAATACGGTGTTGCATTTTGGACATTTCATAGCGAACAATGGTTGAATGATAAGCGTGTGGTGATCAATGTTATTTTTCGTGGCTCAAGTCCAAATTGATATAAGTGTTGATGATAAAGCCCGTATTGTGTTGAAATACATTGCGCCCATTGGGGCTGCCGGGCAGGGTGATTTCCCGAGGAAGTTGGACAATTTGATTAAAAAAACCGCCCTCAATTCGAAGTGTTTTGTTAAAACGATAGCCCAGCAAGAGTCCGATCCGGTTTTGGTCGAATACGTTTTCGTTGACGTTTTTCCCAAAACCGATAAAGATTTCGTCGTAGGCGGCGGCGTATAACTCCTTGTCATCTATCGTTTTACCCTGGAGCGGGCATTGCATTCGAAACATATAGCGCAGGCGGTTGACGAAGAAGTATTCGTCTTCGCGGGTCACTTCTGGTTTGGTGTATCGGCCTATCCAGCGTTGTTCGAGCATGAACCGATGCGACACATCCAGGCGTCCAGGTTTATCGGTCAGGGTCACCATTTGAAATGCCCGATGTTCTGTGAAGTCCCTTCCAAGTCCATTGATCGGGTAATCACCGTAGTTAAAGGTTTCGATCCAGGCATAACCGGCACGTAGCTGTACTTTTGGCTTGGCTTGGTAATTCAGGCCGACCCGTGAAAGCCCCTGCTGCTGGTCGGTCACGAAATTTTCGCGCCGCCATTGGTATTCGGTGTGGATGCCCCATTTATTGTTGAGCTTGAAGGTAGCAAATCCTGCCCACCAGCCCACTTTATTGTAATCGTTTATGCGGGTGTTTTGGGCTAATGAACTAACGGCCAGTGAAATCAATAATGAAAAAATAAAACCGGAGCGTAAAACCATATTGAAATAAATTATTTCCTGTAATAAGTCGGTAAAAGGGTATAATGATACGTATTGCGTTCAATATTGCCTTTTTGTGAAAAAATCTTGTACGCTGCGGCTATATACACCTGTTAGTGTGACTGCAAAAACCTGCCCGCTCCACTCGTGTAAATTTAAGATGGTATTTCCTTCCAGTCCAGCCAAATCCAATTCTGTTTGACTGATTTTGCCCTCAGCACTGCGTTCTATTTGATAAATCCCGAAACTGGAATGCATGATAAGACGGCTGTCTATGGTAGTATGTCCTTCCATAACGAAGAGGAAATCCAAACCCGGATGGTGTCCTTGTAAAGCAACCCAGGAATTGCCTTGATTGGTTGAGAGGTATGTTGCATTTCCTTCATGGGCAAATAAGGTGTCACCAATAGGCAGCACCGGAAACAATCCAAGCTCAGAAGCTACCACTGCTACATTGCCGGTAGTATCTATCAAAAGGGTGCTTTGTTGAGACAGATCGGGAATGCAACGGACTAGAAACTGATCGTTTACCACACAAATTCCTGTATAAACATAACTTTCAGGAAGGTTTATTCGCTTAAATCTAACTTCATCCACCTCCCAAAAGTCGTTTTTCTTCATTTTTACATCAAATAGAAAAAGAGCCTGGCGATCTGAAGTGGTCCGAAAATTAGCCAATACCTGACCGGCGCCATTATCTGAAAAAGACGCATTGCTAAAGTTATGGGCAAAGCCTGTAATGTCTGCCCCCAGGTCGCTCATATTGATCCGTATTCGCTTAGCCCCTGCTTCTTCCGGATTGGCACTGGGAATAAAAATCAACACATCGGGGTCGTGTTGCGTTACCACAAAAAAGTCGCGATTTAAAGTTGATTGAAACTCAGTTTTCTCGTTGTGATAAGCATACCAGGATACGTTGCCATCAGGCTTCACGGTGCAGAGGGCATTTTCAGTTAAAACGTACAATTGATCATCCCAGATGGCGCTGTTAAAAGCGATCCTATTATGGTATAAAAATCCGGGCGCAGCTTTCCACGGTACAGGTGCCGACTGTACCGGTTCTTTTTTGCAATTGGGAAAGAAGCAGAGTGCCAGGCAACAAAATCCCAAAAATGAAAAGCGAATGAGCATAGGCGTTAAAAATTTAAAATGCAGCCGAACGCGGGTGCACGTCCGGCTGCCAAATCGAAATAAAACTGTATGAAACCAACGGAGAAAAACCATACGAATTGAACATGTTCTAAAGCAGCCATCATTCAATGGATAGAACTAGTATATGGTTTTGATGTACTATAAATATCCGATCCATTTTTGTCCAATTGGTGAAACGAAGACAAACCAGACCATTCATTTCTATTGCGGACTACGGGAGCGCTATTTACACCAAGCAGGTCTTCTGACGCGGTATTTTGGAAGCCTCTTATCCACTCGATCAGCCCATTGATCTCCTGTCTGGTGTTGCAATTTTGGCTCCGATCCGAATGAAACTGATATTTATCACTCATAATCAGGGTTGCTGGTTAAAGAAATTCAACTTGACCTGTCTCCAAATGGTAATAAGCCGGGATAATCTTGATTTTACCTTCCTTTACATATTGAGAAAGGATAGGGTCCAACTTTTTGAGCGACTCCACTTCTGCAAGTACGTTGGCTTTGCCTGCCTCTTCCAGTTTTTCCGGTTTGCCGATGAATTCCTTGATACCAGGCCTAATAATGTTTACCAAATCTTCGATATGACCCGGTAACTTGGTAGTACCAATAGCGCCGGCAACTGCTCCACATTTTTCATGGCCCATGACAACAATCACTTTTACGCCCAGCACTGCTACTGAGAACTCAAGCGACCCAAAAGAAGCGGTTGCGGGAGCTTGGCCGGCGGTACGGACAATAAAGAGGTCGCCCAAGCCTTGGTCAAAAATAATCTCTGAAGGCACCCGGCTATCACTACAGCCCATAATACTGGCAAAAGGGGTTTGCTTTTGAGCCTGTATAATCTTGCGATTATCATCGCGGTTGGGGTGTGCCGATTGATCGTTTATGAATCGGGCATTCCCTTCTTTGAGCCGCGCGATGGCTTCGTCAGGGGTCTGTGGATAAGGAAGTTCGGCCGCAGATGCCTTGGCAATAGAATCGGTTGTGGGGCTTAATTCAGGTTTGTTTTTTGATTTATCCCTGTCGGTTTGGCAGGCTGAGGCCAAGAGGAAAATGCAGGTTGCAAATGCCAATGAAAAAAATTGCTTTATCATGTGTGGTGGTGGCTTTGTTTAATGGAAGGACTAATTCCCTTCATTTCCTAACATGTTCACGATCGGCGTTTTACCATCTGTGATAATTGTCTTGGTATTGGGCGATGCGGAAAGTTTTTGGAATGCCTCTATTTGTTTGAATTTCAGAACGTTAGGAGTCAGGCTAACACTAATCAGGTCATTCGCCTTTTTGATGCCCTCGGCTTCTATCTCATTGCCGCGGGCTCTGGCTTCGGAATCAATGATGGTCGCATTTTTCTTGCCCTCTGCTTGTATCCTGGCGATTTCTTTGGCGCCTTCGGCATCAATTATCTGGCGCTGGGCTTCCTGTTTTTGGCGGTCCAATACAAACTGCATCCGCAAAGACTCTTGTTCTGCTTCCAGTTTGGATTCTATGGATTTTGACAATCCGGCCGGCAGGGTAATACTTTTCAAAAGCACGGCCTCGATGATAAATCCCTTGGGTGCGCACACTTCGACCAGCCGCTTTTTTATCTCTTCTTCTATTTCGGATCGCTTGGCACTATGCATATTTTTGGCATCGTACTTTGAACATACATCAGAGGCAGCAGAGCGGAAAACAGGCAGAATCAGCATTTCCTCAAATTCCATCCCGGTCTCTTTCAGAATTTGAGGCACCGCATTTGGCTTGATTCGGTATAAAATCGAACTTTCCGACCGTATCGTCAGACCTTCCTTAGAGGGCAGGTTTTCAATAATGGCCAAATTCATGGTCCGAATAGGCACTCTAATGACCCGGGTGGAAAAAGGATTGAACCCTACAATGCCAGGTTGCTTCACGGTATCTCCGATTTTTCCAAAAGTCCGTCTTACCCCAACTTGGTCGGGCATGACCGTCGCGCAGCTACTTATCAGTGTAGCCAGGGCTGCAATTGCAATAAAATTGATCCGAATAATTTTCATGTTTCAAAACTGTTTTGTTTATTTTGAAACAAAGGTGGTAGGGTGCGAATTAGAAACGCATAAGAGCCGATTAAGAACTACATTAGATTTATAAAATCTCCAACAAAATCCCTAAGCAGAACGGGGCAACAAAATTTGGGCGAGGGTCCCTTTCCCGGCTTCTGATTCTAAATAGATGCTGCCCCTGTATTTTTCTACAATGCTTTTTACCAAGGAAAGCCCGATACCACTGCCTTGCAGATGCCTGCTTTGTTTGCCCCGATAAAAAGGCTTGAACAGGTGTTCCAATTCATCGGGAGCGATGCCCATACCATGATCCACCACTTGCAGGCAGATGGATGGTCCTTTGAGAAAGAGTTTTACGGTCACGGCCTGGCAGTTGCCGTATTTGATGGCGTTGTCGAGCAAATTGAAAAAGGCCGTCTGCAAAATAATCGGATCGCAGCGTACTAGAAATAGGGCGGGGTCCGGGGATTCAATTTCCAAATGGAGCGAGTGGCCAGCCTTCGGATATTTGACCTGCAATGCATGGAGGGCTTGCATCAGTATCTCATCGGCTGGGCAAGCCTGATCGTTAAAATGGTTGTTGGAGTCAACGCTTGCCATGAGGAGCAGCTTTGCCACCAATTCGGTGAGGTTTTCTGCTTGCTCGCGTACATTCTCCAAAGCCTGTTGATATTTCTCAGGAGTACGGGTTTCCATCAAAGCGAGGTCGGCCTCTGCGGTGATAGCAGTAAGGGGGGTGCGCATTTCGTGCGATGCATGGCGAATGAATTGCTGCTGGCTTCGAAATCCTTGCTCAATTCGTTCCAGCATTTCATTAAAAGTAAGCGCAAGCTCTCCCAGTTCGTCGTGGTTGTTTTTAACGTCCAGTCGCAGATTCAGGCTTTTTGCTCCAATTGCACGGGCTTTTTTGATTTTGTTTGCAATGGGCTCCAGCATTTTTTTTACCCAAAACCAGCTTGCAAACGTCAATAAAAGCACCCCAATGAGGATTCCGGAGATAATCCCGGTCCGCAGGTTGCGGATTTTACTTTGGCCATAACGGTCAATGGCCGTGACGACCAAGGTGTGATGAGAGATTGGGTCGTGTCGAATGCCATAGTCGCGTTTTCCAACATGAGCAAAACAATAAGTGCACAGGTCAAACTGAGCGGTATCCAATACGTCCATCAAGTGCCTTTCCTCATTGGGCAGCACGATTTTGCCTGGGTCGGTGGCGTAAATAATCTTTTCTTCTGGCAGTACTCCGGGCGCCATCGCATTGAGGGCAGTAAATGGATGCAGCGGATCGCGCGCGATGAGCGAATCAGCCTCCTCCAATCGTTCTTGTATCTGCTCCCGAAATTCCTGTTCATAGAACCTAACAGAGAATGCATAGATAAAGTAACCTTCAAGCAACAGAATCAAGAGGGCCGATAAAGAAATAAACAAAGGGAGTCGCTGTCGAATGGTGAGCTTTGGCAGATGCATGGCGTTGTGGTTATTGCTTTAGGATAAAGCCCAGCCCGACTTGGGTGTGAATCAGTTTCCGCTCGAAAGGCTTGTCAATCTTATTGCGCAAATAATTGATGTAAACATCCACAACGTTGGTGCTTGGATCGAAACTCATGCCCCAGACCTCCTCCAGAATGTCCATCCGAGTCTTCAATCGGCCCTTGTTGCGCATCAAATATTCCAATAAGCGAAACTCCGTGGCGGTGAGTTTAATGGGTTCATGATTGCGAAAAACCTCCTTGGTTTCGTGGTTGAGGCTAAGGTCTGCCAAAGTGCTGATATGTTGCGCTTCGGGGTACTCCGTACGGCGCAACAATGCCCGCACCCTGGCGAGCAATTCGGGTACCCGGAAGGGCTTAAGCATGTAATCATCGGCTCCTGAATCCAAACCTTCCACTACGTCTTCGGTGCTGCTCATGGCCGTAAGCATGATGATGGGGATACTGTTATTTTGGCTACGGATTTGTCGGCATAGCTCCTGACCACCCAATACGGGCATCACAAGGTCTGTAATCACTAATTGGGGGCGGAGGCTTTCGAATAAGCCCAAGCCCATTTTACCATCAAACGCAACAAAAACCTCGTAACCAGCCTCTTGTAATGTTTGGTTGATGAGTGCTGCAATCTGTGGGTCGTCTTCTATAATCAGTATCTTCTGCATAACACCATCAAAACCCTGTTTTGTGTTCATAGTTCAATGTTATTCGTTCACAACCCCAGTTAAGCCCTAATAGTTTGCGCAAGTGCATTTTGTTGTAGAGTGTGTCAGTCAGCAATTACTAATTTGTTTACTGCAATAATTTTATTACCTTCTGTAAGCCGAACGAAGTATAAACCACTTGCTATATTTTCACGTGATAGAACAACGGTCTGTCCATTGATATTATTCAGTTGGACATACGCCTGTCCATAGATATTGTAAACAGTAAGTGTTGCATTTTTAAGTGGAATATTTGTCTGCAAAGTTGTTGCAGAAGAAAAAGGATTAGGAAAAATATTTATGGCAGATTGAGTTGTAACTTCTGTTATTTGTGTTGTTAAAAGCGAACAATTTTGTTGTGAAGTAATTCCACTGCCTGCTGTGATTAAATTCTGAAACAGCACCCCGGCAGCGGTATCATTCTTTAGATAATAATTAAGCCAAGGCAATAATAAATTAAAGGTAGTGGTTTGCTGGGCGGCAGGAGTTATTGTAGGCTGTGGTGTACAAGTACCTTCTCCAATATAACAATTCGTATTAGTCTTTGCAAACTGACAATGACTTCCACCCGTAATACTTACGAATGTTTTGCAAAGAGATGAAAGTGAATTATACATAGGCAATTGATGTTGTACGGGCGGAGTTACACAATCATTTGAGCCTGCAATAACGATTGATGGAATGGAGATGCCAGTTGCTGCTGCCACAGAAGATGGATTGGTATTGGCTGCTGCTAAAGTTGCAAGCGCAGTAATGCTTGTATCGTATTGAACAGATAGAAAGGCCGAGCCCCCTCCCATGGAATGTCCCATTACGGCAGATGTATTGGCAACTGCACCGAAAAAAGTAGAAGAAGAATTTGTTCCTTCGGCTTTCATAGCGCCAACCAAATAAGCAATGTCTTTTCCAAAATTAGTATGCGATGGAAAAATACTTTTTTCGGTGGTAGGAAAAACCATAATATATCCGCTGGGAACAATGGTATTCCATTCGGGTGCATAAGCACTCCACACCATGACAAAACCGTGTCCAAAAATTAATACAGGGAATTGTCCCGAAGCAATGGAAACATTATTTCCTGCTGTTGTAGAGGGATAATAAATTTCTGTCGTGATATTTCTGTTTGAGCGGGATGCATCCACAAATGTTTGCTGTTTATGCCCTACTTGAAAAGACTGCGCCCAACTTGTTATAGAACAAAAGGTAAGGAGCAAAAAAAGAATTAATGGTTTTATCATGTTTAGTGATTTTATGTCTATTAGTTTGTCTGTTTGTTTTTAGCACTTTCAGTGGGTGTTTGTCCTCAAAGTAAAGATATTATTAAGTTTCTGCAAGTGGGTGCCCCTGGCGACGTTGCGGGCTGGCGTTTCCCTTTGCTGAGGTGCAAACCCGCCAAATTCAGGTCGAAAGTTAGCGCCTTTCCAATTCATCCGCCTCAAACTTCTCGACGGTGCGCAGCACGCATTCTACCTCCCACCCGTATGGGTCCGCGTACAGGCGTAAAGGATGGGTATCATGGCCTCGTCGCGACGAGCGAGCGGCAGCCAACGGGTTTCTGCCCCCGAAAATGCCGAGCAGTTTGCTGAAGAAATTACCACTTTCCAAAACCAGCAAAAAACTGGCTAATATATTGATCTCCAAATTTTTAGATAAAAATTGGACAAGGTTCGCGTCGAATCAATTCAGCTGCGCTCAACCTGTTTTTTTTCAATTTTTCGATCAATTTCAAGACCGCCTCGCGGTTGCGAGCCGTGGTCATCCAGCGTGGCAGCCGCGATCCGAGGCTTCGTGGGGCGTTGGCTTGGTTACGTTCGCGGAGTTTCGGGCCGACGTGTGCGGCCAAAAAATCGAGGTGTTCGAGGTTGTAAGCCCACAAAATTTCACCCGAAAAATCGTCCTGCAACCAAACTGGCAGGTGAAAAAAGGGGTCAACGGGCGCGCCAAAAATCAGCAGATTGCCGCGTTTTTGCTTCCGGTCGTCGCGAAACGAAATGCCGCCCAGCGATTTGTTGAAGCCGCAACCGGAGTACGCGATCTTGACCTCCCGGGTATCAAAAATTTTCGAATCCGGGTCGTTCGATCGGACGAGCACCTTGCCGCCGCAGCGCGGGCAGACGACGAGGATGTTTCGGGCGAATTCGTAGATCGCTGTGCCGTAGGTGTGCCTGGCGCGTTTCTCCATTTTTCAAACGGGCATGTTGAGCATTCCCTTCTTCTGCGTTGCTCGTCGGTTAAAATGTCCCACATTTCGCCTTCCTCGCGCCTAGATGAAGAAAAATCTGCCACCCTGATTGATACGTCAATCGCTGGGCGCGGCCCCAGCGGGGTCGCCGTGCCCAAACGCCCGGCAGCGTGGCCCGCGGATCACCCGCGGCCCAGCACCCTACAGCAGCGCGAAAAAAAAATTTCATTCCAGTGGGTACCTATTTTCAGGTGGCGACACATTATGACAGACGGCCGGTGGAACGCACTATGAAACATACCAGTGCACTACGGTCGTGACCATATCTATCCTTTTCACTTCAAATTTTTCAACATCTGACTACCATGCAATTTTTCAAAAATTTCTTTTCCGTTGCCCTCCTTACTTTCGTCATCGCCCTATTCTCCACACCGCAAGCACATGCCCAAACCGGAGCGGGTGGCTCAACCATTCAAATGCACGCTGATCCACTGGCCGCTGCCTACATTAAGTTTGATGGCGTTGATGGAGAGTGTACTGTACGGGAAGGTCGCAACGTGGTGGGCAAAAACACCCGTACTGGCGACCAGCTGATTATCGTCGTGCGGAATGGTAAACTGGCCGCCTTTGGCTTGCAACCGACCAGCGGTGCGTTCAAAGCCATCCCGCCAAGTGCCAGCCCCTGCTTTACCATCACTTGCGGCACCTTTAACCCGCCCAAATGTTTCCCGATGCCCAATGGCGGATGTGTTTGTGTTTGCGGCCCCTGGATTACTTCCAATACGCCGGGTGGGAATTAAATGATTGGTCATAGCGATACAACATGGTACCCTGCGCATCTCGCACAGGGTACCATGTTCATTTGGGGGGTGATTTTTTTCCAATAAGTGGGGCTGTTGGAAAAAATACTCACTGATCACGCTGAAAAACTCCGCCTCATTGGTACTGTCGTAATAGTTAGGAACGGGCAAATAATAACTTGTAAATTTGATATGCTTTCTTTTCACCCAGATGACCCATCTTTTTGATTAAATAGCCCCACTATTCGCTCAAAAAGATAGCCCATCTGAGCAAAAACC
>Ga0105046_10002341_pt1 | contig 29895 bp, 20 predicted proteins | sample MAT03_FD_78385 | JGI IMG/M metagenome (GOLD analysis project Ga0105046, IMG submission 78385) | Freshwater microbial communities from Lake Fryxell liftoff mats and glacier meltwater in Antarctica - MAT-03 (megahit assembly) | ecosystem: Environmental > Aquatic > Freshwater > Ice > Liftoff...
CCCTCCTTGCGCGTGTCGCTCGCCGTTTCCGTCCAATTCGGCCAGCCACATCGCATGCACTTTCCGGAGCGTGGTCGCCGGATCATCGCCACGGGCGACCATTGCCGTTCGGACGCCGTCCGCCACGGCGCGCGACTTCACCTGGCCAGTCAATTGCTCGCTGGCCAATACGCGAACGGACATATTCGGATGGCCGAGCAGCGCAATCAGTTCGGCCGGGCGCAGCCTGGTCAGGTCTGGCATGGGCGTCATTGGAACCGCAGTGGGTTTCGCGGCTACTTCGTCCTCGTTAGGTGTGACACCTTCGCCAGTGTAGATCACTCGCCAGATTCGGCCGTAGCTGCGATCGCGACGTGGGTGTTTGAGCGGCACTTCGTAGTGGCCGATGATGCAGTTGTAGAAGTCGGCGATGTACATCGCGCCATCGGGACCGAGCTTGATATCGACCGGGCGGAACCAAGGGTCGTCGCACGAGAGAAAGTCAGGCAGTTCGATCGCCTTATACGTCGATCCGTGTTGTTCCAGGCGATCGCGATTGATTCGGCCCGTCACAGGATTACCGATGAATACCGTGTCGCGGTATTCGGCCGGGAATTGATCCGCGTCGTAATAAACCACGCCGGCGATCCCGGTCGATCCGTGCAGATGTTCGATCATCTCGGGCCCGTAGCCCAATCCATCGTGCGGCTTGCCAAAGCTGGGATACCAAGCACCGCGGAGGAGCATGTAGATCGGCTTGGTGTGGCAGTCCGATGAATAGAGATTGCCTAGCGGATCCATCGTTAGACCGAATGGGTTGACCTGACCGTGAGTGAACTGCTCAACGTGCGAACCGTCTGCGCGAAAGCGGTAGGTGTTGCCGGAGTTCATCTTCAAGGCTTTGTCGTCGGCGCCGCTGATCTCGGAGTCGTTATTGAATCCGTGGCAGGCATAGACCCAGCCGTCGACCCAGCGCGTGAACGAGCTGGCCATACCGTGCGTATCTCGGAAGCCAAATTGACCGAAGAGCAGGCTCGATGTTTCGTAAAGCCCGTCGCCGTTTTCGTCCGTTGCGCGCTTGATGTCTGGGATTGAGTAATAAATTAAGCCATCTTCGCGCGGCAGCAATCCAATCGGGATGTTCAGACCTTGAACGACGGTGACTACCCTATCCGGTTTGCCATCTGGGCCAATGTTATCAAAGCGTTTGACCACGTCGCGTCGCGGCGCGTCCCCTTCCGCTGGAAATGGATACTCGGTCGATTGCGTGGCGTAGAGCCGGCCATGCACGTCAAAGTTCAAGTTCATCGGCTTGCGGATGTCCGGCTCAGTAGCGACGAGCTGGATGTCAAATCCCGGCGGCAGATGGAACATCTTCAGCTGCTCTTCGGCGGAAAGTGCCTCGGTCGGAGCGACTAATTGCGGCGAGTCCGACGGGCCATCCGCGGCGACGGCCAGCGAGACCATGAGCATCACAAACGTGCAGCCAGCGCGGCCTACGAACCGAACCAAAGGCATGAGAAGTTCCAACTTCGAGTGGGATCCATGGGGGGCGCCTGAGCGCGGTGAACGCTCGGGCGAGGGACCTCCAAGCAGGGTTGAGAGTCCATGCAGCTAGTGTAAAACCGCGGATTCCGAGGGGCAAGCAGCGTTTCTGCCACAGGCGTGAACTCAATACGTTATTCGCGCAAAATAAAGGCCCTGAGACCACGTTCGACGGAATCATGGCCTTGATCGCCGCTAATCGGCCGCGCTGCGGACTGAAGTTAGTTGGTCTGTACTTCCTGCACTTTGAGGACTTCCTTTTCGCGGTCAACCTTCCTAGAGTCGCCGACCTCTGGTGTTTCGGCGTTTTCGTTCGCTTCGTAACTCAGGCCATTCCTGAGCATCGACTTCACCAGCCGCTCGCGAATGGGCTTGAGGTTTTTGACGAACGCCTCTGGATCTTTGTAGTCGCGCACCGCGTATTGCTCAGCGACCAGGCCGCCTTGATCGGCTTTGCGATAGCGAAAGACGTTGAACTCAACGAATGATTTGTCTTCCGGCCAGGCCAAGAAGTCGACGACCGCTTCGCCGTTTGCGTTGTTATCTGTCACGCGGCCGTTGGCGTCCGCGTTCATATCCATGGCGCGCTTGGCCATCGCGCCGCAAATCAGAAACGGATCATTCAGTTCCGGATAGTCTCGGAGCGACGCCAGCTCAGTCCAGGTTTCCAAGTCTTGGCCCTGCGGGATGAACTCGCGGATCGTTGGTTTGTCATCGTCGTTTTGCCAGGCGAGAAAGAGCGTCTGACCGTCAAACGTCACAGAGGGTTTGTCCGCGGTGGCCGAGTCGCTGTCCGCGCGCGCGATACCGACGCCCAATAGAACCGCAATCGCGAATGTCCCAAGGAAACGCATGATTCGCTCCCGATCATTGTTGACGTCTTGCCATTCAGTCTGGCTTGGGTTCGGTGCGATCAAAGCACGCGCACCCGTAATTGAATCGTAGGTCACGACCGCTTCGAAGGCGGATAGCAAAGCGACGCGGATCGCTCTTGGGCTGGCTGCTTTTGCGGAGAATACTGACGTGAAACGGAGGAATTACCCGCAGAATACGCATCGTTGCCTTGCGTCCGGCGCGCAAACAAAAACCCCTCGGTCGCGCTTGGCGGCCAAGGGGTTTGGTCGAGAGATCCACTCAAGGTCGGAGTGATTGTCCGACGCCAATGGATTTTGATTTCCGCAGAGTTTAGCAGGCGCCGCAGCAAACCGGTGTTCCACCGAAGCAGACGTAGCAGCAGCAGCCCGAGTTGCACAAGCAGCTCAAGCAATCGCAGCACGCCTGAATCATGTCGCAGCAGGCCTTGTCACCGCTGGTGCAACTGATGCATACACCATCTTTGGTGCATTCGCACTTGCACATGCCGTAGCACAGGTTGCACTGGCAGCAGGCGATACCGTTGCACGTGCAGCAGCAGCTGCAAGTGGCGCCGGCCAGCATGTTGCACAGACTCTGGAGCGTGGCGCAGCTCACGTCATCAGCGCACTTGCAATGAATCTTCATCCCGCCAGCACACTTTTCGAATTTCAGCGTGCAGCGTGGCACCACGCACCAGTTACCGCTGGTGGGCGCGCTGGTCGCTGGCGACTGTCCGCCGAGCGTCGGGGTTTGAAAGCTCAGGCCGGCGCGCTCCAACAACATGGCATTCGACATTCAAAGAACTCCTTTTCCTGGACTTGGCCGCTGCCAGAGACTGCCCAAGCAGCCACTAGCGTCCGGACGAGGAGTCCGGCGCCGCCGTCGATAGGTCCCAAACCTCAATCATAGAACTAGTTCGCGCATCTTCCACTGACACTGCAAACCAGCCATTTTTGCCCACCCAATGCTTCCGGTTAGGCAAGCCATATACGACATGAATCGTAGCGAAACCTTTTCTCGTTCCGCGGAGCAGGTTTACTTTAACGAACTTGTCGTTTGGTCCATGAAACTGCAGGAAAAGCTCCAAAAACGGCCGACGCTTGTAATGAAAGCATGACAGAGTTCTCGATACAGAGCATGTTGATAATCTAAGTGTCGTTACGCTGGCGCCCCCCGAAGTTACGCTAGCGGTCGGCCGACCCGAAGGACTATTGCAATGCCCGTTAACCGCTTTGCCGACCAGGTCCGAGAAGTAGCCGCCGCGCCTGTGGGGCTCCCTATGGGTTTTGCCCTGGTGCCTGTATTCTTCGTGCAGGCGCCTCAGCAGGTGAGCCTGATGCAGGAGATCTATCGCAGGGCGTATGAAGACGCCCAGCAGAAGGTCCGCATCTCGCAACTTGAGAAGCGGTTCTTTTCCGTCTGGAACTGACGGCCGGTTGATTGAAACAATAGGCTGCGTTGGACTTCGATCCAGGCTTAGATCATCAGCCGGCGAATGGGCGCGCCGGGTGAGACGATCATTGGTCGTCCCTGAGGATCATGAATGGCCTCATGCTCGGGAACGCCCAGCAGGTGGTAGACCGTGGACACCAGGTCCACCGGGGCGACAGGATCGGTCGTTGGATAGGCCGCATGCTTATCCGAGGCGCCATAGACCTGGCCCCCTTTGATCCCGCCTCCGGCCAGGACTGTGGAAAAGCAGCCGGGCCAGTGGTCTCGCCCATCTCTCCCCGCGCCAGCGTCGCTGTTGCGTTGTCCGACGCGCGGCGTGCGGCCAAACTCGCCCGTCCAGAGGACCAGCGTGTCTTCGAGCATGCCGCGGTTTTCGAGATCGTCTAGCAGCGCAGAAAAGGCCTGATCCGCCGGAGGCATCAGCCGATTCTTTAGATCGACAAAGTTTCGGCTGTGCGTATCCCAATAGACACTGACGTTCTTGATGCCATCGTTCGGCCAAAAGACCGTCACCAGCGGCACGCCACGCTCCACCAGGCGACGGGCTTGCAATACGCTTTGCCCATGCGGATGCAGGCCGTATTGCTCCCGCATGGCTTGGGATTCTTTGCTGAGGTCAAACGCATCGCCACCGGTGGCCGAGTCCAACAGCTCGAACGCCTTGCGGTAGTGACCATCCAAGGCGTCGAGCGCTCCGTCGGCGATTCTTTGCCGCAGGCCGGAATTGAACTGCCCTAAAAGCTCTCTGCGGCTACTAAATCGCGGACCGGAGATTTCCGCCGGCAACTCAAAATCACCCACGCGATAGTTCTCGCGGCTGGGATCTGCGTCGATCGTTAATGGATCGTACGCCTGTCCTAACCAGCCGGCAAACTGGCCGTGGCTTTGCTCGACGAACCGCGGCACATCGTTTTCAAGCTTTGGTCGCATCGAGACAAATGGTGGCAGCGGACCTTCGCCCCGACCAAGCCTGGCAAGCACGGCGCCGATATGCGGCCAGTCGCTGCGCAGTTTGCCGTCTGGCGGAGGTGGCTGGCCGGTAAGCAGGAACGAGGTGCTCGTGGTGTGATCCACGTTGGTGTGCGTCATTGATCGGACAATTGCCAGCTTGTCCGTGCGCTGAGCGAGCAACGGGAAATGCTCGCTGATCTGGATGCCAGGAACGCGCGTGGCGATTGGCTTGAACTCACCGCGAATTTCCGCCGGCGCGTCCGGCTTTAAATCCCAGGTTTCTTGCTGCGCCGGTCCGCCCCACATAAACAGCAGGATGCAGCGTTTGGCCTTGCCGAAGCTCGCGCCACCAAAATCTGCCCCACCGAACGTCTGCGGCTTGGCGGCGTCGGCGCCGATCGCGCGACCTGCCAACAAGCCCGGAAGTGACATCCCGAGCAATCCCAGGCTTCCGGCGCGTAGGACCTGGCGGCGATTTGGCCGAGCGGCAAAGAAGTTATTGCAGGCGGCGTGGTGGGTGGGCGGCATGCGAAAGCAATCCCGGTGGGCGCGAGGGCAGTTTCGACGTTCGACGCACGAAATAGAGCGCGGGGCAGGCTGCCTGGATTGTACCCGCTCTGACGAGCCATGAAAAACAGGGAATGCTTGTTTTGGGTCCTGGGCGAGCGCTGGTTTCATTCGCTTGGAATCGAGAATAGACTGGAAGCCGCCCGTGCAGCCATGTTCGATCGTGGTCGAAGAGCGACTACGGAAGCCCCCAGGCGCGTTCGATCGACGCAGCCTGTACCATGGATTGCTTCGGCGCAACACGACTCACCGCCCGAATTTCCTCGCGTATCCCACCATGCCGACTTTACCCAAATCTCTCTGCGCGGCCTTCGGGTCAAGGCTCGCTCGGCCCGTGCACCCCTTGATGACGCTCACGTTGCTGCTCGCGTTCGGCGCCATTCCCTTTGTCGCAATGGGCGCTATCGTCGATGACGATGAGACACCGGACGAATTGCGCCGCGGTCTCAGGGCGACGTACGTGGCTGCTGGCGTCGAATTCGCTCGCGACGAACCCCTTTCCATCGTGCTACTTGCGAAAGACGAATCGCCCGACGCGCGCCTCAAGCCTGGCGCTTGGACCGCAACGTGGCAGGGCATGATCGATATTCAGCGCCCCGGGCGCTATCGTTTTTACTTTCGAGGTAATGGCGCCGCAGAACTGACGATCGATGGCCAGCCGACGCCGCTGTTGGCGCTCGACGCTCAGCCGGCGGTGGAGGCTGGATTGAACCTGACGTTTGGCCCTCACCCGGTAGTGGTTCGCTTTACGCCCAAAGCAGGCGAAGCGTCGCGGTTGGAACTCCTTTGGGAAAGCGACTCCTTCGAGCGCGAGGCAATCCCAGCGAGGTCCTTTGCGCATCCGGCCAACGAGCCGTCGACTGCCGACCCATTCTTTCATGGTCGCTTGCAAGTAGAGGAGCACAGTTGTGTCGCCTGCCATCAGAAGAGCGACAAGCTGCCTATGTCCGCTCAACTATCGCGCCGCCCCGGTCCAAAATTGACAGGCGCCGCGTCGCGACTGAAGGCGGCTTGGATCTATCACTGGTTGGCTGATCCAGCCGCGTTTCGCGCGGAGGCGATCATGCCCAAGCTGTTCGGCGATGATGAGACAGGTCGCGTCGAGCGTTATGCCGTGACACAGTTTCTGGCAGCACAGGGAACGCCTCTGGAGATCATCGCGGATCCCCCGCAACCCGTTGTGTCGCAAACTGTCGCCGACGGGGCACTGCTATTCGATCGCGTCGGCTGCGCCGTTTGCCACACGCGGCAAGGAGATCGTCCGGCGGCGGTGACGCTGAAGAACCTGGCGCACAAGACAACGCCTGAGGGACTTGAGGAGTTTATCCGCAATCCAGGGTCAATCGCGCCTGCGGGTCGGATGCCTTCGTTCGTGCTCGGCAAGTTAGAAGTGCGACAGTTGGCCATGCACCTGAGCCACCAGGCGAACGACCAAACTGCGGAACTATCGCTCCCTGAGGCGCCTCCGTCAACGGCGGCCGTGGCGGCGTTTGACGCTATGAAACCTTCTGCCCCTGGTCGAGAAGCGTTCTTGGCGCTTGCTCCGGCCGAGCAATGGAAATCGCTTGGACGCGAGGTGATGCAGGCAAAGCGATGCGCTTCGTGCCATGAGATAAAAGAAGCGGGAGAAAAAACCGCGTGGAAGGCCGAGCCCAATCGATTTGACCTGGCCGCCGTGGCGGATCGTCCTGGCGCCGGTTGCATAGCGCCTATCGAGGCGTCCGAGCCCTCCGCGGCGCCACGCTTTGGCGCAAACATGAATCGCGAAGCGATCGCCACGTTTCTCAAGGCCGCGATTGCAGCGCCGGCTACTTCGGCGCCCGGCGAAAACGCGCGGCTGGCAATCGAACGGTTCAACTGCCAGGGTTGCCATGAGCGGTCCGGCGTGGGTGGCCTGTCGCCTGAAATGCTCAATCGTTTGGGAAGTGGCGACACCGCGGCGGCCGAGACTCAAACGCCGCCGTCGTTGACGCAGGTAACTGGCAAGTTAACGCACAAGGCAATGACGGACGTGCTCGAGGCGCACGAACGCACTCGTCCTTGGATGCACCTGCAAATGCCGCGATTTGCCAAAGAGCACGTTCACGATCTACCGCAGCAGTTTGCTGCGCTCGATGGTCAGCCACTGGTCGACGCGCCAAAGCCGCCCAAGCCCGCCGAAGATAACGCCGCTCCCGATCCCTTGGCAGAGGCTGGTCGAACGCTGGTCGGGAACCGCGGTTTTGGCTGCATCAAATGCCACGACATGCTCGGCGTCCCTTCCAGTGGCACGCGTGGACCAGACCTGGCCAAGACGCCTGCCCGCGTTCAGCAAGCCTGGTATCACCGCTGGATGAAAGATCCGCAGCGTATTCAGCCAGGCACGCGCATGCCCACGATTTTCCTTGAAGGGAAGAGCCCCTTCAAGGAAATCCTGGATGGCAATCCTGCCCGGCAGCGCGAAGCTATTTGGAACTATCTGACCGTCGCTAGCAGCATGGCAGCGCCTGAGGGTTTGGAAGAAGTGAAGTTGCAAACGCTTGTCGCGGATAGCAAGCCACTGGTAGTGCGAACGTTTTTGAATGGGACCACGCCGCGTGGCATCGCCACGCGTTTTCCGAATCAGGTGCACGCGGCGTTCGACGCGCAAATGGGTCGAATGGCCTTCGCCTGGAGCGGCGAATTTCTTGACATGGGTCCAGTCTGGAATGGCCGCGGCGGAAATCCGGCCCACGTACTGGGCAAGATTTTTTGGACAGCGCCCGCCGGCTGCCCTTGGGAGATCACGCCTGCGGAAGCTTCACCGCCCAGCTTCGCCGGCCGTGCCGAAGATGGTTCATTGGGCGCGCTACTGAAGGACAGCAAACTTCATCCAGCGCGCTATTCGTTCGGCGGCTACTCGCTGTCGGCGTTTGGTCCAACGTTTCGCTATCGCATTGCTGCGGAAGATGGCAAGGCAACTTTGACCGTCGCCGAACATTTGGACACACTCAAAGCCGAAGCAGGGCAGGGCGTGCTGCGAGAGTTGAAACTCGGCATTCCCAGAGGGCGGTCGGCCTGGCTCCATATCGTCGAAAGCGACACCGAGCCGACGCTAATGAAGGCCGCGGCCACGGCGCCACTTTCCAATGAGAAACAGGCGGCCGAGCCCACCAGTCTGATCCGGGTGGAACAAGCAGGTCAGCCGCTGCTGCTTCGCGTCCGTCGATCCAGCGGCGCCGCGGATTGGATCAGTGTGCGCAGCGGAGAACGCTATAGCGTTTTGCTCCGCGTCGAGCCCTCGCGTGAAGAGGAGGATACCGAGTTGGATCTCGCACTCTGGCGCCCGGCGGATAATGAACCAGAAACGTGGCGCAAGTTGATTGCGGAGGAACTGAAATGAACAACTCCAATCACCGCAACTCGCTCTCTCTCATGCCTCACCTTCGGTCGTTGCTACAGTGGCTGACGTGCTTGTTAATCCTCGCCGGGCTGGCGCAGCAATCTAAAGCTCAAGAGGATCTGGTCTACGTCAAGAAAGAGTCACGTGACGCCACGCGTCAGGCCTCAATGGAGGCAAGCGGCGCAGTTCGCTGGCCGATTACCTGGCAGTTGATCGGCCCATTTGATAACGCTGGCGGCAAGGGGCTCGAAACGGTCTTTCCGCCCGAGCAGGAGGTCAAACTCACTGAAACCTACGACGGCAAGGGTGAGAAAGCGCGCTGGCGCGGCGTGAATCTGCGAGATGGTCTAAAGGTCAGCCTCGCCCGTTTCAAGACGTCCGACGATTGCGTCTGCTACCTGTATCGGAAGTTCGAGAGCCCGCGCGCGATGTCGATCCGCGTTTCGATCGGCAGTGAAAATCAGATGGCGGCCTGGCTCAACGGCAAGCCTGTAGAGTTTTCCGGTAGTCGCAGCCGAGTGGCTCTGGAACAGGATACGATCACGTTGGATTTGCAAGCCGGCGCGAACGAACTGCTAGTGAAGGTGGCGCATGGCCGCGACGCGTGGAATTTCTATTTTAACCCGACGGTTTCCGCCCGCTTTCAGGTGAAATTGAATCGGCTGCTCGATCGCGACTTTCCGCTGCCGGGAGAAAGCGAGTACTACCGCATCGAGAGCCTGCCGCTGGAAGTCGATAGCTTGATCGAAGTCGGTGGACTGGCGTTTCGACCCGATGGCAAACTCTACGTGGCAACCCGCCGCGGCGACGTTTGGCTGCTCACGAATCCGCTTTCGGAAGACGTCGATCAGATTCGCTGGCGCAGATTTGCCGTCGGTCTGCACGAGCCACTCGGGATTACCGCCGAGGGCAACCATTCGCTTTTTGTCGTGCAGCGGCCTGAGATGACATTGCTGCGCGATACCGATGGCGACGACGTCGCCGATGATTTTCAGACGGTGTCTGCCGGCTTTGGCGTCTCGGGCAACTACCACGAGTTCAACTACGGACCGGTGCGCGACGCTGCGGGTGATTTTTTCATGACGCTCAACCTGGGCTTCAGTCCGCCGATGTCGGATGTTCCCTTTCGAGGCTGCTGTCTTAAGATTGGCCGCGATGGCGCTCTGACCCCTTGGGCCTTTGGGTTGCGAAGCCCCAATGGTGTGAATTTTGATCCGGCTGGACGGCTCTGGTACACGGACAATCAGGGCGAATACATCCCCGTCTGTAAACTGCAAGAAGTTCGCCAAGGGGAGTTCTATGGACATAAGACCAGCCTGAAATGGATGCCAGGCAACAACCCGGATAAACCACCCGAGGTGATTCCGCCGGCGATTTGGTTTCCGTTCTCTGTAGCGCGTTCTGCGGCGGAGCCAGTCTGGGACACCACTGGCGGAAAGTTCGGACCTTTTGCCGGCCAGTGCTTTGTGGCCGAGGTGACCAACTCGCTCGTGATGCGCGTGGCGCTGGAAGAGATTCGTGGTCGCCTGCAGGGCGCTTGCTTCAACTTCCGCAGTGGTTTTCAATCCGGCGCCAATCGATTGCTCTTTGCCCCCGATGGCAGTTTGCTGGTTGGCGAAACTAATCGCGGTTGGGGATCGCTCGGCGGTCAGACACATGGGTTGGAGCGTGTCGTATTCACCGGCAAGACGCCATTTGAAATCTTCTCAATGAATGTCACATCTGATGGCTGGGACGTGAAGTTCACGCGACCGGTGGACGCCAAGATCGCCTCTGAGAGCGAGCGCTGGTTCATGGAGTCCTATACGTATCACTACTGGGATACGTACGGATCGCCTGAGATTGAGCGGCGCGAGAACAAGATCAAGTCGATCAAGGTCGCCGATGATGGTCTCTCTGCGCACATCACCGTGCCGGAGCGCGAGAAGCGACGCGTGTATCATTTGCAGTTGAAGGACGTGTCCGCAGCCGACGGGGCCAAGCTGCTTCATCCGGACGCGTATTACACGCTGAACGAGATTCCCTGAGGGGTCCGAAGCGCGTCCTCATTTGCGATCCGGCCAAACCGGCGGCGTTTTTCTAAACGGGCATAGCCGGAAGCCCGGCGACCTCGGTCTCGAACGGGATGTCGCGAATCGCGACGGCGCGCGGGCCGACGGAGGACCCTGCGCCAATCTGGACGCAAGGAATGACGCACGCGCCGATCTGCAGCCACGCGCCATCGTCAATCCGCACACTGCCGGCAAGCACCACGCCAGGTTCCAACTGCACAAAGTCACCGATCACGCAGTCGTGCGCAATGGTTACATTGGCGGAAATCATCGTGTGTTTGCCAATCACTACGTCCGGTTGCAAAATGGCGCCGGCCAAAATAATGGTTCCAGGGCCAAATTTCGCGGACGGATTAATTGTCGAGAATGGGTGAACGATCTTGCCCCATTTCAGATCAAGTTGGTCGGCGATCTCTTTTCGCCTGCGCGGATCGTCGCAGGCAATCACACCCGGAATGTTCAGGGCGTTGGCCTGGGAAACGGCGCCCACAAACGGCACGCCGTATAGGGTCTGTCCCCAGCGCTCGCTTTGATCGTCGTAGATCGCGCGAACGGTCATGCCGGAGGACATCGCCGCTACGAGCACGGCTTTCGGAAGATGGCCATCGTTGATCAGGACGATTTCTGTCATGTCCGACGCCGGTCGAGGAAAGTGAACAGGAGTTAAGCAATAGCTTGCGCTTTAGTGGTTGAACTCACGCGGACCGATTTTTCCGACAAGGGACTTAATCACGCGCGCCGGCGAGCCCACGGCCACAACACTCTCCGGTAAGTCGCTCATGACCGCCGCGCCCGCGCCCACGGTCGTCCAATTCCCCACGCGTAAATTCGGCAGCGTTACCGCGCCAATTCCCATAAACACGCCGACGCCAACGTGGACGTCATGCGAGAGATCTACGCCAGGCGCCAGATGGGCAAAATCTTCCACGATGCAGTCCGAGGCCACTGTCACGTTGGCGTTCAGAATCACATGCGATCCCACGCGAGCGTCGGGCTGACAGACCACGCCGGCGAACATGACGGTGCCTGGTCCCACCTCAACGCTGGATTCCAAAAACGCATTTGGATGAATCAGGGTTGCCCATTCCAGAGGCAGCGATTCGACCATCGCCTTACGAGTCGCGGGATCGCCAATCGCTAAAATTGTTGGAGTGGCGGCGGCGTCGAGAATCCTGCGAATCGGGCCAATGACTTCGACGCCCAAGACCTCCTCGCCCCATTTATCCGGGTCGTCGTCGTAGACCTTCAGAACGTCGAATCCGGCGACCTGCGCAGCGCCCACCACTGCTTTCGCGTGACCGCCAGCTCCGACGACCAGCAACGGTCCTAGACCTTTACTCATCGAACCTCTGGACCTCGTCACTCATTGCTGATTGGCACAAGATTGTGCGCCCCGGGCGATCCGCCATGGAAAAGGTACCTGCAAGTCAAGGCTTCTAGCTGGTCGCCAGCGGACGATATGAAGTCTAACCCTATAAATCAAAGGTTAGGTCGTAATCGCCCGCGAATTTCCAACTGGGGGGCCTGACTTTGCGGTCAAATCGGCTCTTATCATAGCAACGCTCGAGGGCATTCGCCCGATTCAATCGCGAAATTTCTTGGTCGGAACTGGCCGATGTCGGCATATGCCGTTCTCGTGGGCCGATTGATCCCCCGAATGCGAAAAAGTCGCAAATCGGCCCACGCAAACATGGTTAAGGTTAATCGCTTCGAAATACCATCTTCGGTTGTCTGGCCGGCGCACTATGATCGCGGCTGCTGCGCTGATTTCTCTAAATCGTTCGAGACGCCCGCGAGCCGGCCAGAATCTGGAAGATTTCAAAGTCCAACAGTCGCATTTCGTACTCCACAGGCATCAGTGCTTTTGAGTTCCAAGTAACGCCTACACCACAGCAGGCGCCGCTGGATTACATTGATTTATGGTGGTCGAAAAGTTAGGCTGACTGGTCCGCGTCCCGCCGACCGATCCCCCCGCCGCAGGCCTCCCCGATGTTCGATCCGCTGTCGAATTCTGCGTCAGGCCCCGCTCACGCGTTTACGGGTTTGAACGCACGTGTTCGCGAGGGCGTGGTCGTGAGTGATCGCCGCGGCGTGCTCAAGGCATCCTTGGCGGGCCTAGCCGGCCTCTCCTTGCCGGGCCTGTTACGGGCTCGCAGTCAAGCGACGGCGGCTGGAATTGCATCGCCTGGGTCCAAGAGCGTGATCCTGCTGTGGATGACTGGCGGACCGAGCCATATCGACACGCTCGATCCCAAACCGGACGCGCCGGTTGAGGTGCGTGGGCCGTTCCGCACGATCGCGACAGCGCTCCCGGGCGTGCGGATCTGTGAGCATTTGCCCAAGCAAGCCGCGATGCTCGACCGAATGACGATCATTCGTTCAGTCGACGCCCGGTTTTCCAATCACGAGCCGAACCAGGTATTGCAGACCGGCAATTCCGAGGCGGAGCCGCGCATCAATCGGGAAGCCGATAAATACCCGGCCATTGCTTCGATCATCGCCCGGCATCGTGGCGCAGGTCAACGCGCCATGCCCCCGTACGTGTCGCTCAACCTGCAGAGCCGCAGCCACCTTGCCTGGGCCGGTTACCTGGGCAAGCAATACGATCCGTTCGTCGCCAAGAACGTCAATAATCTATTCACGCTGCCGGCCGAGTTGGATCAATCGCGAATTTCTTCCAGGCAAGAGCTGCGCCGGCAGTTCGATCGTTTGCAGCGAGACCTTGATATATCGGGCTCGATGCAAGCGCTCGATCGCTTTGGCCAGCAGGCGGTCGATATCGTTATTGGCAAACAAGCGCAAACCGCGTTTGATCTTACGCGCGAGCTGCAGGCCACGCGCGATCTCTACGGCGCTCACCCATGGTGCCAACAGGCATTACTTGCGCGGCGTCTCGTCGAAGCGGGGGTCAGCTTTGTGACGCTCGATCTGAGCAATCACAGCGCCAGCGGCACTTGGGACACACATGGCGACAACATTCCGCCTTACGGTGGAATTACCAGTGGGCTTAAGCCGCTGCTGCCGGTGTTCGATCACCTACTAACGACGCTGGTGGCGGACTTGCACGAGCGAGGTCTGGCGGACGACGTGTTGGTCTTGGCAATGGGAGAATTCGGCCGCACGCCAAAGATCGGCACGCAAGGCAGCACCGATGGCCGCGACCATTGGCCGTCGGTGATGTCCATGACCGTGGCGTGCGGAGGCATGCGCCACGGGCAGGTGATCGGCAGCTCGGAGCGCGACGGCGGCAAGATCCAGAATCGCCCAGTCACGCCAGGGGATTTGGCTGCCACGATCTACCACCACATGGGCGTGCCACTCGACGGCGCGTACGTCGATTTTCTCGGCCGCCCACGCGCCATCGTGGAAAACGGCCAACCGATCGCCGAGCTGATTTAAGCCCTGGTCAGCTCCGTGCGACGCTCCGCCGGAGCCATGAACCGCGTCCCAGTCATTTACGCCGCTGGCGTCTTGCTCTTTGGTCGTTGGGCATTTCGCGCCTTTGCTTTTTCTCTTCGTGTTTCTTCGGCAGCTTTGCGTTTTTCTCGCGCGGCGTCTTTACGCTGCTGTTCAGCGGCCTTGTGCGCGGCGGCGTCATCCTTTTCGCGCTGAGCGATCTGCTGATATTGCGACTGCTGTTGCAGATAATTCAACTGCATCTGCTGCCGCTGATAGGACTGTTCTAGCTGCCGCATGTAAGCCATTTGCGACGCTTGGTAGGAAGAGGCGCCGGAACCGTAGCTTGAGAATCCGCCGCCAGTCGTCGTCGACGCGCCTGCCATGACACTCGGTGATTGCCCACCACCGGGGCGACATCCACCGCCGCCACCCCCTCCACCACGGCCGCCAGGTGGCTGTGCCAGCGCGCCGGAAACGAGGATGGAAGGAAGAACGACAAGAGCACACAGCGCATAAGCGTAGCGCATCGGAAGGCCTCCTCTCGAAAGACATCCAACGCGACAGTCTTGGAAAAAGCCAGCTACTTTGTTCCGAAGTGCCGGCTTCATGCCCGCCCAGAAGTGCGACGCCTCTGGACGTGGAGCTTGCGTCCAACGGACGAACCAACCGCCGCGTCTGCGCAGACTACCAAACCGCGCCCGAGCAAGGCAAAGAAAATGTCGCCGGAATGCCAGGCAGGTTGCTTAGGAAGCCTTACGAGTCGCTGGCGGGGCCAGATCCGCAAACATTGCGTCGACAAATTCTGAGGGTTTGAAGAGCGTGAGATCCTCGGCTTTTTCCCCTACGCCGAGATACTTCACAGGCAAACCAACTTGCTGACGAATAGCGACAACGACGCCTCCCTTCGCGGTGCCGTCGATCTTGGCCAGCACAATCCCGGAGCACTGCACGGCCTCGCTGAAACTCTTGGCTTGGCTAATGCCGTTCTGACCGGTCGTAGCGTCCAAGACTAGGATCACTTCGTGCGGGGCGCCCGGGACTTTCTTGCCGATCACGTTGTGAATCTTGGTCAGTTCTTTCATCAGGTTTTGCTGAGTTTGCAACCGGCCGGCGGTGTCGATGATGCAGATCTCGGCCCCAATTTCGACGGCGCGGGCCACCGCGCGATGGGCAACGCTGGCCGGGTCGCTCTTGGCTTCGCCCGTTACAATCTCCGCCCCCAAGCGGCCTGCCCAAATGGTCAATTGCTCGACGGCCGCGGCGCGGAACGTATCCGCGGCGCCCAGCACTACCTTCTTGCCTTGCGCGGCGAACATGCAGGTCAACTTGGCGATCGACGTTGTCTTGCCAGCGCCGTTGACGCCCGCCACCATGATCACAGTTACGCCTGAGTCTGCAAAGCGGATGGGCGCTTCGGTCTGTTCGAGGAGCTGATAGAGCTTTTTCTTCAGACTGTCGACGACTTCCTGCATGTGGACCACACGGCCGCGGAAATCAACGCGAACCTGATCGATCAATTCGCCGGCGGGCTTCACCCCCATGTCGGTCTTGATGAGGATCTCACGCAGATCTTCCAAGAACGCGTCATCGACAAAGCGTCCTTCGGTTTTGAAGAGGTCCTTGATGTCCGTATTGAGGATCTGCGTCGTCTTTTTCAGTCCGGCACGGATTTTGGCGAAGAAACCCGTCTTCGCTGGCGCTGGGGCCGTTTCAGGAGCGGCCGCCGCGGGCTGTTTGCTCACTGGCGCGAACTGAGCTGGCGGGGACGCAGCCGCATTTGCAGCGGGAGGTGACGGCGCGACTGATGACAGTGTGACTGGCGCAGTGATCGGCGGCGCAGCTGCTATGGGGGCCGAGTCCATTGGAGCGGTGGCCGGCGCAGACGCGACGACCGCAGGCGCAACCTCTAGCTGCGCTTGTGGCGCTTCAACAGCGGTTGTTGGGACTTCGGGCTCAGGCGTAGCGGGATCAGGCTGCTTGGGCGCCTTTTTAAAGCGGTCGAATATACCCATCGTAGAACTCTTGAGTTGTTTAGAAAGTGATCGCAGGCTCGCCGGGGACACAATTGCGAGCGGTCGATGGATTCAGTTCGGACGCCTGCAACTCTACTCTTCCCGATGCCCTGCCAGGAAGCGGTCGAGGATGCCGTTGACGAACTGGGCGCTATGGGCCGTGCCGAAACGCTTGGCCAGCTCCACGGCCTCATTGATAGCCACCCGGCCGGGCGTCGAAGTATACAGGATTTCGAAGGCGCCTAATCGCAACACGTTGCGGTCCGTGGCGGCCATCCGGCCTAGGCTCCAATTCTCGGCCGTCCGCGAGAGTTGCTCGTCGAGTTCCGCTTGATTGCGACGAACTCCGGCGACCAACGACCGCGCAAACTCCACCAACTCGGCCTGCTGCAGGCGCGATTGCAGAAACAGATCGGCCCGACCCGGATTCGTGGCCGGGTTCAAGTCGTCTTGAAACAAGACTTGCAAAGCAACTTCGCGTGCTCGACTACGTCGGGCCATAATTAACGTCGATTCCGTGCGTGGATCAGTAAGTTAGTAAATCCAGTTTCAGTGGCGGTCGGCGGCAGGAAGGACCAAACGGATTGCCGTTGATCGTTGTGCCTGCTTGACTGCTCCGGGCGAGCAGGACCCACTGCGTTCAGTCCCATTTGGGCGTCAGCACAGAAGGTAGGACCAGACCGCTACTACATTCTAGCGTTTAGGGCCTCGGAAGCTGTGCGAGCAGATCCATCATTTCCAGGGCTGCCTGGGCGCATTCGCTCCCTTTATTGCCGACGTTGCCGCCGGCGCGATGGATCGCCTGTTCGAGGTTATCGCAGGTCAGCAGGCCGAACAATACCGGGGCTCCGGTACGGACGGCCATATCGGCCAATTGCAGGCTGGCGGCGCGATTGATGTGTTGATCGTGCGACGTCTCGCCGCGAATGACGGCCCCCAAGCAGATCACGGCGCCGTAGGGCTTCACTCCGGCAAACCGGGCGGCGACCACGGGCAGTTCCCATGCGCCAGGTACCCAAGCGACGACGATCCGATCATCCGGCACGCCATGCGCGGTCAAGGTCTCGACGGCGCCTGCGAGCAGCTTGCCGGTGATGGATTCGTTGTATCGCGAGACGACGATGGCCACGGACGCAGTCGTTGTCCGGGCCTCTCCTTGCAACATTTTCGGCATCTGGAACTATCAGCGGTAGGAATGTGAGAAAACTAAAACGGGGGACCGCGATCTGTGGCGCGACAGCCAGGATACCTGGCGACCATCGACTACGATTTCATGTTCATCAAGAATTCCGCGTTGCTTTTGGTCTTTTGCATCCGCGTAACCAGCAGGTCCATCGCGTCGGCCGGGTTCATGTCGTTCAGCACGCGGCGCAACATGCAGACGCGGCGGTGCTCTTCCGGGTCCATCAGCATTTCTTCACGGCGCGTGCCGCTCTTGTTCACGTCGATCGCCGGCCAGATCCGCTTGTCGACCAATTTACGGTCCAGCACCACTTCTAGATTGCCGGTGCCCTTGAACTCTTCGAAGATTACTTCGTCCATCTTGCTGCCGGTTTCGACCAGCGCCGTGGCGATGATCGTCAACGACCCCCCCTCTTCAACCTTGCGGGCCGAGCCGAAGAAACGCTTCGGCCGCTGCAGCGCGTTAGCGTCGACGCCGCCGGAGAGAATCTTGCCGGAGTGGGGGACCTCGGAATTCCACGCTCTCGCCAGACGGGTGATGGAATCCAGGAAAATGATTACGTCGTGACCGTATTCGACCATCCGCTTGGCCTTTTCGATCACCATTTCCGACACCTGGATATGGCGCGCCGAGGGTTCGTCGAAGGTCGAACTAATAACTTCGCAGTTCGGGCCTTTGACCTGCCGTTCCATGTCCGTCACTTCTTCCGGGCGCTCGTCAATCAAGAGCATGATCACGTACACCTCGGGGTGATTGATCAGAACGCTCTTGGCCATCTTCTGTAGCAAGATGGTCTTGCCTGCCCGCGGAGGGCTGACGATCAACCCTCGCTGGCCAAAGCCGATTGGCACGATCAGATCGACGACGCGCATGCTGACTTCTTCCGGCGAAGCTTCTAGACGCACGCGTTTGTCCGGGTGAAGCGGCGTAAGTTCATCGAACCCAACCTTTTCCGAAACCATGTTCGGGTCTTGGTAGTTGATCGCTTCGACTCGCAGCAGAGCGAAGTAACGCTCGTTTTCTTTGGGCGGGCGAATCTGGCCGGAGACCGTGGCGCCGGTTCGCAGGCCAAAGCGACGGATCTGGCTGGGCGAGACGTAGATGTCGTCAGGGCAAGACAGATAGTGATAGTCCGGACTGCGCAAGAAGCCAAAGCCGTCTGGCAGGACTTCGAGCGTGCCTTCGCCGAACATCAGGCCGTTGAGTTTGACGCGTTCTTTCAGGATCTTGAAAATCAGATCTTGCTTCTTGATGCCGGTCAGCTCGGTCAAGTTTTCGTTACGAGCCTGCTCGATCAATTGCGGCATGGTCATCCGCTGTAACTCAGCGATGTGAATATCGCCTTGCTTGATTTGCTCATAGCGATCGTCAGTGTCATCGCCGCCGTGGGCTGCTTCTTCCGCTAGCTCCTCGGCGAGACTAATCGGCTCGCGATCGTCGGTGGAGCCATCGAGCGGATAATCACGATCGTTGGGCGTTTGTGAATGCGGCTTGGGGCCGCGCGTTGGGCGAGATTCGGACATGGCAGAATTGCTCCGCAGCGGGGGCGTCTGTACCAACGCGCTGAAGGCGTCGGAGGCAGGAACATTGCTAAGTTGGTCTACGAGCGTAGAGGGGGATGGAACGGACGATTGAGCCAAAGATCAGAGTTGATGAATCACGAGATTGAATAGAGAGTTGCCAGATGCTCTGTCGGGCAATAGCTCTGTCGGTCAACAGGGAGGGATCTTGCGAGGTTTCGCAACGGACAACTAACGCTGGAAGAAGTGAAAATCAACGAATCAGAGACTGCCAGAATTGTTCGACTTGGGCCCGCGTGGCTTCAATAGTCCCGGAATTGTCCACGACCATATTCGCCTGGCGGCGCTTTTCAGCCAGTGAAGTTTGGGCGGCCTCGCGGGCGTTGAATTCCGCGTCGCTCCAACCGCGCTCCCTGGCTCGCTTTAATCGTACATCATTGGGGGCCTCGACGAAAACCGTTTTGTCGCAAAATTCGTTCCAACCGGCCTCTACAAGCAGCGGCGCGTCGAGCACGATGGCGGCTTTTCCGGCCTCTTCGGCAGTGGCAGCTTTGCGACCGAGCAGCTCGCCGATTCGGGGGTGGGTAACGCTTTCCAGGAATCGTCTATTTGCAATCGCCTCCTGGGCGTCGCCAAATACCCGCTTTCCGAGCGCCGGCCGTAACACAGTGCCGTCCGACGCAAAGACCTCATCGCCAAAACGATCGCGTAGGAGCGCTTTAACATCAGCGAGTTCCAGAACCTCATGCCCTGCCTGGTCGGCGTCGAGCCAGCCAGCACCCAGTTCAACGAATAATCGCGCGACTAGACTCTTGCCGCTGGCAACGCCACCGATCAATCCAATCACCAGCATAAGTGGCTCCCCGCCACCGGCAGGTTCATTTCAGCCGCAGGCATTTGTCGAGCTGACCGGCTCATTTGCCCTCACCGGCAAGATCATCGACCGGCAATTGTCCAGTCTCTAGATCAGCAAACTCCGCGGTTTCGCTGGCCGACTCCGTCCACGGTTGAGTCTCTGCCCAGTTACGGCCTGTCTTCACATCTACCACCAGTGGGACGTCTAAATTGAGCACGCTGCTCATCTCTCGCCGGACGAGTTGCGCCAGCGCCTCGAGCTCTTCTGGAGGGGACTCGAAAAGTAGTTCGTCATGAATCTGCAATAGCATTCGCGCCGCCATGCGCTTTTCGTCCATCGCTCGCTGCACGGCAAGCATGGCCAGCTTGATGAGATCTGCCGCCGAGCCCTGGATCACGGTATTGATCGCTGTCCGTTCGGGCAGGTTCCGCAAACGACCAGCATCGGTACGAACGCCACTGATACTGCGCTTCCGCCCGAGGATTGTTTTAACATACCCATTGGTTCGACAATCTGCCAAGATGCCTGCTAGCAGTTTCTCAACGCCCGGATAGCGTTCGAAGTAGGCGTCGATAAACTCGGCCGCTTCGGATTGCTCGATGTTCAGGCTCTTGGCCAAGCCGAATGGGCTCTGACCATAGAGGACGCCAAAATTCACGGCCTTGGCGCGGCGGCGCATTTCTGATGTCACGTCCGTTTGTGCCACGCCAAAGACTTGTGCGGCCACGAGCGAGTGAATGTCTTCGTTCTGCGCAAAGGCCGCGCACAGCGTGGCGTCGGCCGAATAGTGGGCCAGCACGCGCAGTTCAATCTGCGAGTAATCCGCCGCCAGCAGTAACCAGTTAGGCTCGCCCGGCAGGAACGCCGATCGGATTTCGCGTCCCTCGCGCGTGCGAATCGGAATGTTCTGTAGATTGGGATCGCTGGAACTCAACCGACCGGTCGCCGCCACCGCTTGTTGAAATGTGGCGTGCACGCGTCCCGTGCGAGGGTTGACCATGTTCGGTAGCGCGTCGATATATGTATTTTTCAGCTTCGTGTACTGGCGGAATTCAATGATTTTGGCCGGCAGCGGGTGGAGCGCCGCCAATTCTTCGAGCACGCTGGCGTCCGTGCTTGGGCCAGACTTGTTACGCCGCAGTGCTGGTAGTTTTTGCTCGATGAAGAGGACGGTTTGTAGTTGTTTGGGCGAACCGACGTTGAACTCATGCCCGGCCAACGCATAGATCTCGGCCTCAATCGCGCTGGCCCGTGCGCCATACTCGCCGCTGAGCACATTCAGGCGGGCCGGATCGACGCGAATGCCTGCGCGCTCCATTTGCGCCAACACTGGAATCAGCGGGATCTCTATCTTGTGAAAAAGTGGGGCGAGCTGCTCGTCTTGTAGTTTCTGCTCGAGAATCGGCGCCAGCCGCAGGGCGACGTCCGCAAGTTCCGTGGCGCTGCGCCACGCAGACTGCGCTGCCTCGGGCGTCTTGTCGGCCGCCGGCGCAATGATCGTGTGGTTCAGGCAGCGCTCGGCCAACTCGGCCAGCGTGTGATTCCGCTCGCCGGCGTCAAGCAAATAGCTCGCAAGCGTCGTGTCGAACGTCATTCCCTGGGGCGTGACCCCGGCGCCATTAAGCAATACCGTGTCTTGTTTAAGATCACGCGAGACCTTTTCGATCCGCATGTTCTCCAAGAATGGTTTAAGCGCCGCGATCACTTCGCCGGCATCCAGCGTGGCTTCGGCAAATGGCAACTCGCTCGCGTTCGCAATCGCCAGCGGTACGTACCACGCCTCTTCCGGACGAGTACAGATCGCCAGGCCGCGGATCACGCCGTTGACGGCCGCGGACGCCGGTTGAATCTCGATGGCAACGCGCGATTGCGAGGCAAGTTTCTTGACCAGGCCTTGCAGCTTTTCTGTGCTGTCGACCAGTTGATAATTCGCCTGCCACTGGGTCCGCTCCGCGCCTCCCTTCCAAGATCGCGCCTGTTCCGCAAAGCGGTGAAAGCCAAACTCGTTACAAAGCGTTATGACGCCCGGCGGATCGATCGGGTCTGTCTTCGCGGCGCTCCAATCAATAACAATCGGCACGGCGGTGTCTAGCCGCACTAACTGCCGGGTTAGCGGAGCGCGCGTTTGCCCATCAATGATGTTCTGCTTTCGCTTGGCGCCGGCGATTTTGTCCGCGTTCGCAAAAATGCCTTCCAGCGTATCGAACTGATTGAGTAATTCACGGGCAATCTTTGGGCCAATCAGCGGGATGCCGGGGATGTTGTCGACGGCGTCCCCGACCATGGTCTGATAGTCTACGACCTGATCGGGACGAATTCCCCAGTCCGCCAACAACGCCTCGGCGTCGTATTTCTGATCTTTGCGAACGTTGTAGATGGAGACCAGATCCGTAATCAGTTGACGGCAATCTTTATCGCCCGTGACCACAACGCATTCTCCTCCAGCGGCGTTCACCTGATAGGCGATGGTCGCCAGGATGTCGTCGGCTTCGTAGCCATCGAGCTCAAGAATGGGGATCCCTAGGGCTTCGATCATCTGCCGGATCAGTGCGAATTGCGGCGATAATTCCGGCGGCATCTCAGATCGCTTGGCCTTGTACTCCGTGTACAGGTCCTGGCGAAACGTCGCGGCGCGCGTGTCGAATGCACAGAACAGAAAATCCGGCTGCTTCTTCTCTAATAGGAACAACAGGTCGCGGGTGAAGCCAAACACTGCGTTGACCGGTTGCCCCTTGGGGCTGGTCATTTGCGGAATCGCGTGGAAGACCTGAAAGATCAAAGAATTGGCGTCGATCGCCCAGACTTTTTTGCCCTTCAGTTCCGGGATCACTCCGGGAGGCAGCTTGGGACTGCTTTGCTTTATCGGCTGGGAACTGGCAGTCGGCGCGGCAACCACCTGTACGGGCGTAGCGGATTCTGTGGCCGGTGAGGAGGCTTGTGGCGGCTGTGCCCTCGTTGGGGCGGCTGGCGATTCCTCTGAGGTCGCCATTGGGTCCCCCATACCTGGGAGGGATGCTTGCCGCGTTGAGGGCGCTTTGGTCATTCGTGGCACACGGGGTAAATGCCTTGAAACAGGGTCCGCGGACCAAGGGCCTGATGGCCGGAGTCCAAGAAACGGGGCAAGTCGCAAGACTGGACAGAACGAGGGAGAAAAGGCTGCTGGGGCCGATGGGCCGGACGAGGCGAATCTGGGGGTCGTCCCGCCAATCGTATGGCCCCTTGGAATCGACTGTCAAGCCGCCGGGCGCAGCCCGCACGGCGCCGATACGGACCGGTAGATTCCGTTCCGGAAAGGGACTCAAACTTTGACACCCCCGTGACGGCTGTTTACACTCAAGGAAGCGGACACCAGCACCGCGAGGTCCGTCTCGCGCCAGCCCCAAGTCAATTGGGCTAACTGGTTTGGGCGGAGTTTGCTGGTCGGTCGCTACACTTCACGTCTCCGGAACACGTCCACCATTTGCGTTAGCCGCGACGGCGTTCAGCCTCCAGCGACTCTCAATGGATCGTTTCTGATTGTCGCGAACGGCCGCAGCGATCGTTGGCGCCGACCAGGCAACGGCGTGAGAATGAAGCGACCGCAACTAGACCTGACTGCATTTCAATCTAATAGCGCATCCGCGGTTCGTCCGGATTGAAGACCGCCCGGTTCGAAACTCTGAGGAGAATTCTCTATGGCTCGCGCCGAAAATCAAGGCTTGCAGATCGCCCTGATTCTGTTCGTGATGCTGACGATTGTATTGGGCGTGATGACGTTCCTCTACTTTCGTAGCTATGACGAAGAGCGAACCAAGAATGCGGGCCTGGTAACCGAGGCGCAAAATAAGACCAAGCTGGCGAATGACACGCAGACCGAGCTCAACGAGTTGAAGGGCTACCTGGGCTTTGCGCCAGAGATGACGCGCGACCAGATCAAGGCTGCCACCGAAACGGACATGAAGCTCTACGCCGCCACGCTGCCGGCCGCCAATCAGCATTATCACCAGGCCTTGGAATCGATTGCTACAACCTTGAGCGAAACGGGCCTGCAATTGCAGGAATCGCACGCCAAGTACAACGCTCTGGCCGAAACGCATCGCCAGCGCGAAGCCGCCAAGGAACCACAGATCCAGAAATTCGCGGCCGCCGCCGCCGCCAGCGCAGCCGACTACGCTGAGCAAACGGCGCGTTTTGCCGAAGACCGAGTCCGCTACAAGAGCGAGACGCAAACGCTCCAGGAAGCCAATGTCTCCAAGGAGACGGCCATGGCCCAAGCGGAGGAGCGGAGCCGTTCCGTGCAACAAGAGCTGCAAGCTAATGTGAAGAAGCTCGAGACACTCAATGAAGTCAAGGACGATAAAATCCAGCAGTTGCTCGAACCGACGTTTGAAGTCGCCGACGGTACGGTGCAGTTCGTAAATCCGAACAACCAGACGGTCTATATCAACCTTGGAAAGTCGGATAATCTGGCTCGCTTGACCACGTTCAGCGTGCATGACTTCCAGGCCAACACGATGCAGGGCAAGGGGCAGAAGGGGAGCTTGGAAGTGCTCCAGATCGTCGATGATCACATGGCGCTGTGTCGCATTCTTGATGAAGACCCTGCCAATCCAATGGTGCCAGGCGATAAAGTTTACACCCCGCTGTGGAGTTCAGGACAACAGTTGAAGTTTGCCGTTTTGGGTAAGATTGACCTGAACAAGGACGGCGTTGATGATCGGCCTCTGGTCCGTGACTTGATCTCGCAGATGGGCGGAACGATTGACGCCGAAGTCGACAGCCAGGGCAAGATCACGGGTGACCTGACGATCGACACTCGATTCATCATCATCGGCGATCTAACCGACGACAAGTCCGCTCGCGAAGGCGCCATGGTGCTTTTGGGCAAAGCCAAGACGCTGGGCGTCGAAGCGCTGCCGGCGCTCAAATTCTTTGAGCTCTCGGGCTGGAAAGATCCGCGCCAAAGCATCGTCTTCGGCCGCGGCGGCAACGCCGGCAAAATCCTGCCTGACGCACCCGATGGCGGTCGCAAGTCGGCAGAGCCGATTGACTCCGCCAACTTCAAGCAGCGCCGTCCTTGGGCGCCCAAGCCACCCCACAAAGAGAGCGCCTACGATCTGAAGCCGTTGGGTCGCGGGGCCAACTAATCACGGTCTGCTCTGACTTTGCCGTTTGGACTTTAACTTGCTGCGCATGCGATGCTAGCGCCGCAGGGACATATCTATTGACCCTGGCAAGCGGTCGCCACTAGACTTCCGCCCGTTCTGGCCCTTAGAACGATCTTGCCGCATCGCACGCGGCGCGGGCCAGCCTGGATCTTTCGCCTGGTAACGGATTGAGGTAGGCCGGATGTCGAGGACTATGGCGGTGGTACAGCCCACGCTGGCTGTGCCTGGGATGCAAGCAGCATTCGCGCGGCGTTTAGGTGGCCAATCGTTGTTGGAACGTCTGATTCGACGGATGACCGACTGCCAACGCCTGGAGGGCGTGGTTGTGGTCATCGCCGATACCGAAGTTGATGAGGCTGTGATAGACCTCGTCCCGCGCGACGTGCCTGTTTTCATCAGCAAGCGGCCTGACGTACTGGGCCGCCTCTGCGATCTGGTCGATCGTTATCGCCCGGACGCTATCGTTCAGGTTCCAGCCAGCCAACCGATGATTTGTCCGGTCTTTGTGGACCGACTGGTCAAGACCGCGATCGAACATCCGGCGTTTGACTACATCAGCTATTGCTCTCGCGAAGGCAAGCCAGCCATTCTTTCGTCGCTGGGTGTGTTCAGCGAGTGGTGCAGCGCAGACGCGGTCCGTCGCACGGACAGCCTGGCCGTCACGCGGAAAGATCGCGCCCAGCCGACGCGGTTTGTCTATTCGCATCCGGAACTCTTTCGGTTGCGACTAATGCCAGCGCCAGACGAACTCGACCGAAACGACCTGCGGTTGACGGTCGATCATGAAGAGGACTGGCACCATTTGCACACATTCTATGATGCGCTGGGCGCCGAAGGGTTCGATTGGCGTTCGATCGCCCGGCTGTTGGAACAAAACCCCGGCGTCCGCGCGCGGATGGCCGTGTTGAACCGCGAACAAGCCGCGGCCTAACCGCGGGTTGTTTTCATAGCAGGCGACTACCGCAGGACAAGGGCGTTTGTCCCGGCGGGTTTCACGCCCTACACTTGAAGCGGAGTGCGCGGTGCCGCGCGCACCGTTCCCCTTCATGTGCAGGAGACCGTTCTCAATGTCGCCAAATTCCACTCTCGGACCGACAATGTGTCTGGGACTGATCGCCGAAAGCGCCACGGCGGATCGCGCCGTGGACGCCGTGCTCCGTCTGGGGCTTTCTGCCGATCAGGTTACGGCCATCTATTCGGAAGATTGGCGCAACGGCCAACTCGGCGGTGGTAGCGCCCCAATCGCCCAGCAGCTGGGGGAGTGGCAGCCAGTAATTGGCACGATGGCGGCCGGTGGTGTTGGTCTTTTCGCTGCCGGCGCCGGAACGCACTGGGCAGGTGGCATCGTAGCCGGCTTGGCTGGCGCTCTGGTGGCGCGTGGTGTCGCCAAGCAAGAGGCAAGACTCGCGGACAACGGCGTTGCAGACGGCAAAATCTTGATTGTGGTCGAAGATTCCTCGAATCAGCGAGCACAGACGCTAGCCGACGCTGGCAATGCTCTGTCGGAAATTGGCGCCGAGGTATTGGCCTCGTCCAAGATGTGACGAGCGGCTTCCTTTTCTGACAGCCGCCTGTCTAGCTACTGCAAAAACCGAGGTCTGCCATGGCCCATGATCACGAACAATCTCCGGATCAAGAGCCAGGGCACGATTGCTGTGGTCAAGGAGACAATCGCGCGGAGCCGCCGGCTAAAACAGCCGCGCGTGACCCGGTGTGTGGGATGACAGTCGACCCCAGCAAGACACCCTATCACGTTGCACATGATGGCGAGACGATTTACTTTTGCTCAACCGGCTGCGTCAAAAAATTCCAGGCGGATCCCGCCAAGTATTTGGCCGTCACTTCGACCTCTAGCGGTCCAGGCTTGGTTCAGCTATCTGGGGTAGCCGCCCATAAACACCATCCAACTTCCACCGGCGCTGGCGGCAAGAGCACGGCAATTTACACTTGTCCGATGCATCCGGAAGTCCGACAGGTGGGGCCAGGAAGTTGTCCGAAATGCGGGATGGCGCTCGAACCGCTCGATGTGCTCGACCAGCCCGAAGACACTAGCGAACTGCGCGACATGACGCGTCGCTTCTGGGTCTGCCTGGCACTGACAACGCCGGTGTTTGTTTTGGCGATGTTCGACATGGTCGTCCCTGGCGGGCGAATGGCCAGTCTCATTTCTGGGCAGCAATCCGCGTGGTTGCAGTTTGCCTTGGCTACGCCCGTTGTGCTTTGGGGAGGCTGGCCATTTTTTGAGCGGGCTTGGGCATCGGTCCTCACGCGGCAATGGAATATGTTCACGCTGATCGGGCTGGGCGTTGGGACAGCGTTCCTGGAAAGCCTCGTGGCGACTTTCGCGCCACAGTTGTTTCCGGAGTCATTTCGCAGCCACGGCGGCCACGTGGATAGCTACTTTGAATCGGCCGCCGTCATCATCACGCTGGTCCTCTTCGGGCAGGTACTGGAGTTGCGAGCGCGCAGTCGCACCAATAGCGCCGTGCGCGGGCTGCTGGAACTTGCGCCACGTTCCGCGCGCCGCATGAACCAAGACGGCAGCGAGGTTGACGTTCCGCTAGACGAAGTGCAGGTGGGAGACAAGCTACGCGTTCGCCCGGGCGAGAAGGTCCCAGTCGACGGTGACGTCTTGGACGGCGCAAGCAATATTGACGAATCGATGATCACAGGAGAGCCGCTGCCGGTCGAGAAACGGAGCGGGGCGTCCGTAACTGGCGGCACGATCAACGGCGCGGGGGCGCTGGTGATTCAAGCAACTCGCGTTGGCCGCGAGACGCTCCTTGCGCAGATCGTACAGGCCGTCAGCGAGGCACAGCGCAGCCGAGCGCCCATTCAATTGCTGGCAGACGTTGTGGCAGGCTATTTTGTACCGGCAGTCGGTATGGTGGCTGTGGCGACGTTTTTCGCCTGGGCCACCTTTGGACCTGAGCCGCGACTGGCGTACGCACTGGTGAACGCTGTCGCGGTATTGATCATTGCCTGTCCATGCGCGCTGGGCCTTGCGACACCGATGTCGATCATGGTGGGCATGGGGCGCGGCGCCACCAGTGGCGTGCTGATTCGCACCGCCGAAGCGCTCGAGACTCTCGAAAAGGTGACCACGCTCGTCGTCGACAAGACCGGCACGCTCACAGAAGGCAAGCCTCGGTTAGTGACGGTCGAGGCGGCTGCTGGGTTTTCCGAGGAAGACGTGCTGCGAATCGCGGCCAGTTTGGAGATCGCCAGCGAACATCCCTTGGCCGGCGCCATCATCTCCGGAATGCAATCGCGCGGGCTGTCCGCGTCGGCCGCCACGGAATTTCAGTCCGTCGCTGGCCGGGGCGTTGCGGGGGTCGTAGAGGGCCGCGCCGCTCGTTTCGGCACGCCGGCGCTGCTGGCGGACGCGAAGATCGACGCGGAGCCGCTCCTGGCCCGCGCGGAAGACCTGCGGGGGCTGGGGCAGACTGTAATGTTTTTGGGCGTCGATGGGAAAGTTGCCGGACTGATTGGCGTTGCCGATCCGATCAAACCTTCGACCGCGGAGGCCATCGCCGCATTGAAGGAAGAAGGGCTGCGCGTAGTCATGCTCACAGGCGATAGCCGGGCCACGGCCGAAGCGGTTGCGCGGCAGCTAGGCATCGACGACGTGCAGGCCGAGGTGCTGCCGGTCGACAAGCATCGAGTCGTCAAGCAACTCCAACAGCAGGGTCAAATCGTTGCTATGGCTGGCGACGGCGTCAATGACGCGCCGGCGCTGGCGCAGGCTGACGTCGGAATCGCCATGGGGACCGGGTCCGGCGTGGCGATTGAGAGCGCAGGCGTGACGCTGGTAAAAGGCGATCTCCGCGGGATTGTTCGCGCCCGGCGATTGAGCCACGCGACGATGTGGAATATCCGCGAAAACCTGTTCTTCGCCTTCATCTACAACGGCGTGGGGGTCCCGATCGCCGCTGGGGTCTTGTACCCAATCTTTGGGCTACTGCTGAGCCCGATGATCGCCGCGGCGGCCATGAGTTTTAGTTCGGTTTCTGTCATCGCCAATGCCCTGCGGCTGCGGCGATTGAAGCTTTAAACGACAAAGCCAACCCTGCGACCCGGGAGTATGGGCGACGAGCATCAGGAGCGAGTGGCTCCAGATCGTCTACCTGTTCTATCGCGAAAGCGGTATCCTAAAAGGAAGTTCGCAGGCGGTGGAGGGCCAATCGTCAAGGCAACAGCGCTCTGTGTTGTCGCCGGGACGCGTGGTAGCATTTGGCGGACGTTTTTTCTAGCGAAGTCAAAGGCCACCGCGTCGCTTGCGCTGCGTTCTTGGGCGGGGACGAAAGTCAATCGATTTTGTTCGGGCGTGAAATCTCATTTTGGCGATGTCGCGAGCCTGGCCAACGCAACAGGGGATGCCCACCAGTGAGCACAGTGAATAACGAAAAACAAGAAAAGATGGTGTTGCCGCGCGACTTCATTCGCATGTGCAAACGCAACATGAATCGGCCAAAAGTTGCCGACACTTCGGGTGTCGAGCTGACTGGGGCCGCGCTCTTGATGCGCGCGCTGATCTTTCGTCGCTTGCTGCTGCGCGAAGTGCTAGGTCCTGACGAACCGTTTGTAGGACTGTTGATCCCACCATCGGTCGGTGGCGTGCTGGCGAATATCGCGGTTCCCCTTTGCGGTCGCGTGCCAGTCAATCTCAACTACACGGTCTCGGCCGAGGTGATGAACTCCTGCATTCACCAGTGCAAGATCAAGCACGTTCTGACCAGCCGCAAGGTGATGGAAAAGCTCAACATTGAGCTCGACGCAAAGATCATCTACCTGGAAGACTTTAAAGACAAAGTCACCACCGCGGACAAGCTCATTTCCGCCACTATGACCTACGCCTGGCCCAGCGCGATGATCGAACGCTGGCTGGGGCTGAACAAGATCAAAGACGACGATCTACTGACGGTGATCTTTACATCGGGCTCGACGGGTGAGCCCAAGGGCGTGATGCTCACACAGCGGAACGTTGCTTCGAACGTGGAAAGCGTTAAGTATCTGC